>Ga0068863_100005558_pt1 | contig 12393 bp, 7 predicted proteins | sample KBSSwiS62_FD_66596 | JGI IMG/M metagenome (GOLD analysis project Ga0068863, IMG submission 66596) | Switchgrass rhizosphere microbial communities from Kellogg Biological Station, Michigan, USA - KBS Switchgrass S6-2 | ecosystem: Host-associated > Plants > Roots > Rhizosphere > Soil ...
TGATTCGCTTCGGTCGCGAGGCTCTGCAGAATTTCCTTCAAACGCGCGCGTTCGGCTTCATCCTCGATGCGCACCGACACGCCTATCACTTTGACGTACGGCAGCAACACCAGATAGCGCGACGGCACGGAAAGATTCGTCGTCAGGCGCGCGCCCTTGCTGCCGATCGGATCCTTCACGACCTGCACGATGATTTCCTGGCCTTCGCGCACGAGTTCGCTGATCGGCGGCTGCACGGCCGGGGTGCTGCCGTTTTCGGCGCCGTCGGCGAGCAGCGCCGGCAGTGCACGCACGATGTCGGACGCATGCAGGAACGCTGCGCGTTCCAGGCCGATCTCCACGAACGCCGCCTGCATGCCGGGCATGACGCGACTGACGCGGCCCTTGTAGATGTTGCCGACATAGCCGCGGCGCAGCGCACGCTCCACGTGCACTTCCTGCAGCATGCCGTTTTCGACCACCGCGACGCGCGTCTCGCGCGGGGTGATGTTAATCAGGATTTCTTCGGTCACGACAAAGGCTTATCCGCTGTTCCCGGATGTCTTATAGCCGCCTGCGGTGACAATAGCGAGGGCCGGACGGTCGGGCAAAGTCGCGTATTTTACGCAGGTGCGACGCCGAACGCCCGGAGCAGTTCCACGGTTTCGAATAAGGGTAATCCCATCACGCTCGAATAACTGCCCGAAATATGCGGCACGAAAGCGGCGGCGCGGCCCTGGATCGCGTACGCACCAGCTTTGCCCTGCCATTCGCCGCTATCAAGGTAGGTCGCGATCGCTGTGTTTGAAAGCGTGGCGAAAGTGACTTCGGTGACGTTCAGCACGTGTTCTTCGCGACCGCGATCGATGCACCACACCGCAGAAAGCACGCGATGCGCGCGCCCGGAGAGCCGCCGCAGCATCTGCGCAGCATGGGCTGCGTCGCCTGGCTTGCCGAATACGTCATCGTCCAGCACAACTTCGGTATCGGCGCCGAGCACTACGGCATCGGCAACGCCGGAGAGCTTGAGCAACCCCGCCCCTGCCTTTTCGCGCGCGACACGACTGACGTAATCCTCGGGCGGCTCGCCGGCGACACGCACTTCAGGGACATCCACGTCGACCGTGCCGAAGCGGATGCCGGCGAGTTCGAGCAGCTGGCGCCGGCGGGGGGATTGTGAGGCGAGATAGAGCAAGGTTTGAATCCGTATGAAAACGGCGGAAGATAGCATGCAGGAGTTATGGGCAGAGAAATGTCCGGTTGGCCGGAAGAATCTCGTATCTTGCGTCAAACCGGCATACGGAAACCAGTGTGCATGAATGTCGTATCCGCACGCGGCATAGCCTCCGCAGCAGGGGCGTTTACCGCAATCGCAAGCCTGCTGTGGCCAGACGCGGTATGCGCCGCACCCGAGCTCGCGGCCGTGCACTGCGCGCACGATGCCGCGGAATTGGCCGGATTCTTGAGCGATGTGAGCAATGGCGGCACGGCGAACGGCCACGACAACGTGATCCGTCTGGTTGCCGGAACGTTTGCCGCGAATGGCGCTACGTTTTCGTTCAATTCCCATAGCGGCTTCGCGCTGACTCTTGACGGCGGTTATGACTTCAACTGCATCACCCAAGACCTTACTCCCGGGAAAACCGTGCTCGACGGCGGCGGACCTGGACCCGGCGCTGTCGAGGTGCTGTCGTTGCAGAGCAGCGGTGATGTCACGGTAAGTCGACTGACCATTCAACACGGCTTCAAGGCCGGCAGTTCGAACGGCGGCGGCGCCGGAATCTATCTGGCCAATGCGAGTGCGATCGCAGTGTTCGACGACAATCAGGTGTTGAACAATTCGACGGATTACGCCGCCGGCGGGCTGTCGATCTTCGGCACCGGCACCGTGCACATCGATGGCAATCTGTTTGCCGGCAACAGCGCCCCTTCGGTCGCCGCGGTATTCGCCGACATGAACGCCGGATCCATGGTTTATCTGAACAACAACACGATTACGGGCAATATCAACAGTACGGTCGGCCCGGCCGTGAGTGCGCTGGGCCCTGCGGGCCACGTCGCCAACAACATCAGCTACGCCAATACCGGCAGCTACGATTTTTATCTGTATGCGAACGGGACGATTGGTTTCGTCGACAACGACTACCACAGCATCAGCGGTACGCCGGCCGCCGGCGGCCACGGCAACGTCGACGTCAATCCCCTGTTCGCCGGCATCGGCAACTATCGCCTTGCGGCAGACTCCCCGCTGCGAGCCTCCGGAACCGCAAGCGCTGCCGGGAGCCTACCGGCTGCCGATCTGGACGGCCACGCTTTCCCGCTTGCGGGCAAAGTGGATGTGGGCGCGTGGAACGAGACCCTGTTCGCGGACGGGTTCGACGTGCCCTGATTCGATAGCCCCTGCAATGCACGGAGCTGCGACGTCCCACTTCCAGAACTCCCGCTCCGGCCCCGCTGCCCGAAGCTAGGTGAATCGAATACCTCTCGGCATGGGGCTAGCACCCGCTTCTTCCCGCGGCTGTCGTATTTCCCGTAGTAGAACCGCTACGAGGAGATTCCCATGACCTGCGCGACTCGATTGGCATTCGCGGCGATCCTGGCATTGGCCGGGCAAGGCGCCGTGCGGGCATCCGTGGTCTGTGTCACCAACCAGGCCGAACTGGAACAGGCCGCTGCCCAGGCAACGGTCGCACCGATGACCATCCTGATACATACCGGCGTCTACAACGCGCCGGCTGCGTGGTATCTGCAATTCAACTCCGTCTCGCACGAGCCCAGCGGAGCGTCGCCGCGGCCGATTCAAGGCGGCACCGACTTCCTCGGCGGCTACGGGGGGCCAACCTGTGCGACACGCGATCTGGACGGCAGCAAGACGATCTTCAACGATTCAACCTTGCCGGGCGCCGACACCGGCGCCTACGTGCCGAATGTCGGCATCACCGGCAGCGTGGTGTTCGAGGGACTCAGCCTGCGACTCAAGTACGGCATCACGATCAGCGCCGACAACTACTTCTACGAAGTGCCACCGTCCACGCAATTGCTGATCCGGCGCGTCGAACTGACCGGCAGCCAATTCCTGGACATCGTCTGGGCACAGGACTTCCCCGGAGGCAGCGTCCGCGTGGTCAACTCACAGTTCCACAATAACGGCACGACCTATGGCTGTATTCTGCTCGTCGATGTGAATTACGGTTCGCCGGATGTCGCATTCGTCAACGATACGGTGATCGACAACGATCCCAGCTACGACAGCGCGTGCATGTACAACGGGGATGACGGCAACGGCACGGTAGGCGCGGGCGCTTTCTATGCGCACAACAATATCTTCTACGGAACCGCGATACACAGCCACCACGACTTTTCGTCGAACAGTTCCAACCTCGAACTGATCGACAATCTGTTCGGCTCGGCGTACTACCCGCCGCAGACTACAGCGCCGGTCGGTACGCTCTACGGCGATCCGAAACTGGACGCCTATCAGCATCCGATCGAATCACCGCCTTCGCCGGTGATCAATCGCGGCACCGCGGCGGTATATGGCGATCTGTCGAAGGTCGACTTCGCCGGCAATCCGCGCCTGGTGGGCAGCAGACCGGACCTTGGCGCATTCGAATCCAAGGTCAACGATCTGACGACGCAACTCGTGCAGAACACCAATGATCATGGCACGGGCTCGCTACGCCAGGCGATTCTCAATGCGAACGGCAGCAGCGGTTTCACCGCAATCAAATTCCATATCGGCAACGATTGCGCCACGCCGAAGACGATCAAGTTGCAAGCCGCGCTGCCGGCGATAACCCAAAGCCTCAGCATTGAAGGCTTCAGCCAACCCGGCGCCAAGCCGAACGATCAGGATATCGGCGACAACGCCAAAGTCTGCATCATTCTCGAAGGCACCAGCCTGGCCAGCGCCGATGCTCTGCGCGTGCCAACGGGCGTACCCGATTCGATGCACGTGCAAGTCTCCGGCATCGCGTTCAACGGCTTTCCGACCGGCGCAGCCGTGCGCCTCAGCGGCGGCAGCGCGCATGTCATCGCCGGCAATCACCTCGGCGGCTCGGTCGGCGGCGTGTCGCTGGTCAGTCCGGCCAGCGCGTTCGTCATCGGCAATGGTGTACATGACGTGCGCATCGGCAGCGACGCTGCGTCCGATCGCAACATCATCGGCTACACGGGTACCGGTGTGCTCGTGCTCGGCGGCAACGGCAGCAATGTAGACGGTGCCCATCACAATCATATCCGCAACAATTACTTCGGCGTGGACGGCAGTTTCGCCAATATCGAAAACAATGCCGCCCTGACGATTCGCGGTCACGACAACATCGCCGCCGGCAACGCGATCGGATACAGCCAGCAGGAGGCCATCAATATCGATGGCGCCAATGCCCACGACAACACGATCACCGGCAACTGGATCGGCACGGCCCCAACCGGCGAATTTATCCCCAATCAGAGCGCCGGCATCCATATCAGCAATGGTGCACATGACAACACGCTAAGCGCCAATTTCATTAACCACAATCTAACCGGCGTGCGCATCGACAGTGGTCTGCACAACTCGGTGCGCGCCAATTCGATCGACGACAACTACCTCGGCATCGACCTGGCTGGAGCCGGCGTCACCGACAACAACGACGATGGCGCCACCGGCGCTCTCCTGCTCGCGAACCGGGCGCTGAATTTTCCGGAAATCTCTTTGGCGAGCGGCACGCTGCACAAGGGTGTAGTCAGCGGAACATTACAGACCACCGAAGGCACCTACATCATCGATGTTTATGCGAGCGCAAACTGCAGTGGCACAGGCAACGGCGAAGGCGCGCGCTGGTTGGAAAGCACCACGGTCGAGGTTCATCCGCTGGCCGGAGTCCAATTGGCAACTGTCCCGTTCAGCGTGTTTTTCACGCAGCCGGCGCCGGGAAGCATGGCGTTCGGCACCGCCATCACCGCCACAGCCACGGATGACGCCGACAACCTGTCACCGAACAACACCTCGGAGTTCTCGCAGTGCAGTACTTACGTTAATGACGTGATCTTCGCGAATGGCTTTGATGGATAACTTGTGCAGCGCCCGCTTCCGCCTTCAGTTTGCGTTATGGTAGGACGTCTAAAGCTCGCAACGTTCCCCAACGCCGGAGCAACACCCCATGACCCTGTACACGAACCCGACGTCCCAGGCACCGACGCCGCTCGCGGCGAGCATCGGCGCACTGCTCTGTCTGCCGGCGCTGTCCGCAATCGGCGCTACCCATACTGTCAACAATTGCCAAGACGCCGGCACTGGCAGTCTGCGTGCAGTCATCACCGCGGCTACGACGCACAGCGGCGACACGCTCGACCTGACCACGCTGATGTGCAGCACGATCTCCCTCAAAACCGGAATCAACGTCGCTCAAAACAACCTCACGTTGAACGGCCCCGGCGAAAACCAACTGACACTCACCGACTACGCAGCAACGAAACACCGCATTTTTCGGCACACCGGCAGTGGCACTCTGGCGATCCACAACATGTCGATCAGCAACGGCTACGCAGGCGCAAGCGCCTCCGCTCCGGCAAGCAAAGGGGGGTGCATCTCTTCCGCAGGCAACGTGAATCTGGATCATGTCCGGCTGTCCGGCTGCGTGGCGAACGGAACGTCACAAGCTACCGGTGGCGGCATCTATGCCAGGTACCAGATATCGTTACAGCACAGCACGATTAGCGGGAATACCGTATCGACCACCGCCCCCGGCGGATTGGCGCTGGGCGGTGGCGCCGCCGCTCACGATTTTATCGCGAGCGACAGCAGCGCTGTGAACAATTCCGCCTTGGGCGATTATGCAGCAGGCGGTGGCGGACTCTACGTCAAGGCGAACTTGACTCTCACCGCCTCGACCGTATCAGGCAATCATACCGACGGCATCGGTGGCGGCGCTCGAGTCGGCCGAGGCGCGTTTCTGTATTCGATGCCACCCGCCGTCAAGATAAACAACAGCACCATATCCGGAAATGACGCATCGACCTACGTCGGCGGCGTCTTTTCGGAATTTTCGGTGACGCTGCAAAACAGCACGATCGCCTTCAACACGGCCGGGAGTGGAAATTATTCAAGCACCGGACACACGTATTTTGTCGGCGCCGGCCTTGTGGCCGTCGGGCCGCGTGTGCATTCCGTCGTACTGCAAAGTTCGCTGCTCGCAAACAACACGTACGGATTTACCGACGAAGACAGCGATTTCAGCACATTCACGCGGTCCGGACCGGCCATCACCGTCAGCGGCGCCGACAATCTGATTCGCTACGCGCATGGTCCCGAACCGACCGGCACCCTGCACGCTTGTCCCTTGCTCGGCCCGCTGCGCGACAACGGCGGCGAAACGAAAACGCATGCGCTGCTCAGCCATAGCCCCGGCATCGATGTCGGCAACAATAACGCCGGTTTCGCGGATGACCAGCGCAGATCACCGTTTGTTCGCAAGTACGGAATCGCCGCCGATATCGGCGCCTACGAAGTGCAAGCCGATATCATTTTCGACAATGGCTTCGATGGCTGTCCGCTGCTGCCGATCTAGCGCCGTCAAGGCTTTGCAGCGGCCTGTGCTTTGCGCAGCGTCTCGCGCGCCTGTTGCGTCTGCGGGTCGTCCGCGCCGAGAAATTTCTCGCGCAGATCGGTCGCTTCGCGCAACAATTGCAGACCTTCGGCCCGCGTTTCCGCACGCTTGAGCAAGAGCATCGCCAGGTTGTAGCGAACCGTCGCGGCAAGTGGATGCGCGGCCTGCGGAATATATCCCGCGTACGAAGCCAACGCCGCGCGCAGCTCACGTATGGCACCGGCGGCGTCGCCGCGCTCGCGCAACGCGAGCGCGAGCGAATCATGCGCCAGCGCCGTGTAGCGATCGTTCCCGCTGTACTTTTCACCGGCGCCAATGACCGCCCGTTGCGCAAGGTCGAGCGCTCCGTCCGAATCGCCGCGCAGACGCGCAACATCGGCGCGCCGGCACAACGTCATCACGGAATCCTTGTCGGTCTGGCCACGCTTCTTTTCCAGCGCGGCGACTTCAGTCAATTCCTGTGCGGCGAGATCAAGCTTGTGCTGCGCCGTGTGCGCGGCAGCTAGATTGCCCAGCGCCATCTGCACGCCCTGGAAGTCGTGGCCGTATTTTTTCTCGAAAATCGCCACGGCCTCGGTCAACAACTTCTCCGCGGTGTCGGCGTCGCCGCTGTCAGTGAGCAAACCGCCCAGATTGATTTCGGTGCCGGCGATCGCGGGGTGCCCTTCGCCAAGCTTGGCGCGTTGCGCCGCGAGCACTTGCTCGAGCAGTTGACGCGCGCGCGCATAGCGACCCAGATGCCACTCGGCCAGGGCGAGATCGCGGCGCAGAGCCATCGTTGATGGATGATCGGCGCCCAGCGATTTTTCCTCGGTCGCCAACGCCTGTTGTTCGAGCGCGGCTGCTTCCAAATAACGCGACTGGCTTTGCAGCGTCATCGCGATATTCGTCTGCGCCTTGGAGATATCCAGTTCATCGGGTTGCGACTGCCGTTCGGCGACTGCCAGCGCCTCGCGATATTGATTCTCCGCCGCAGCCCAGTTCTCCAGACCCCAACTCGCACCGGCGTCCGTCAGCAATGCCTGGTACAGCACGCGCGAGTCGGCTTTCTCCGCGCGCACGAGCGCGAGTTCGGCATCGGCGTAGCGCTTTGCAGTGGCAAAATCACGCTGATCCAGCGCAACGCGCGCTTGCACGTGCAGGGCGCGAGCGCGGTCTGCCGGTGTGGTCTCGGGCAACGTGTCTATTTTCTGTTGCGCATCACTGGCCCATGTGGCCGCAGCCTTGAGATCGCCCAGTTCCGCTGCGGTATCGGCCCGTTCGGATTCGGTTTGCGCGTACCGCAGCGACCGCTCGTTGCGCGCCGCGAACAACTTCAGTGCGTCGTCCTGCAGCTTGCTCGCCGGATCGAACAACCCGAGCTGATAGTAGATGCGGCCCAGCGTACTTTCGATTTCGGCCTTCTGTTCCGTGTCAAGCGATTGATTCGTTGCGATGCTTTGCGCGCCGCGATCGAGCAACTCGCGCGCGCTGACCACGCGACCCTTTGCTTCGCGCGGATCGACCGCCGTGAACAACCCCAACAGGAAGTCCTTCACCTGCCGCGTGTTTTGCGCCTCGCGCAGCGTCTGCTGTGACTGCCACACGATCGCCGTGCCGCTCGCGGTCAGGACGAGCAGGATCACCGCGGCGGCGGCAAGCGGCGGCCAGTGCCGGCGAACGAATTTGCGCATTTGATAGGTGCGCGTGCCGCCACTGATGGCGTGGCCTTCGAGATACGCGTTGAGGTCTGCGGCCAACGCACCCACCGTTGCGTAGCGTGCTTCCGGCGCCTTCGCCAGAGCACGCTGCAGGATGCGATCGAGATCGCCGCGTAGAACTCGGCGCAAGTTCGGCAGCGCGATGCCGCGTGCCGCGGCTGCTGCGTCGCCGGTAGTCGAATCGCCGCGTGTCGTCATGCGGTTAACGGCGCGGTGCAGCGGTTCCGGCACTTCCTCGACCACGGCTTTCTGGATGCTGATCGTACCGGCATCAGCGCGTGCGTACGGCATGCGTCCGCTCAGCAATTCATAGAGCAGCACGCCAATCGCATAAACGTCCGTGGCCGTGGTGATCGGCTCACCGAGCACCTGCTCGGGCGCCGCATATTCGGGCGTCATCAGGCGCGCCTGCGTACCCGTCTGGTCATCGGCGGCGTCCGGATCGATCAGTTTGGCGATGCCGAAGTCGAGCAGTTTGACCGAACCATCCGCCGTGACGAAGATGTTCGAAGGCTTCAGGTCGCGGTGCACGATCAAATTACGATGCGCGTAGGCAACGGCCGCGCACACCTGCAAAGCGAGCAGCACGCGCGCGCGGATGCCGAGCACGTGCGCATCACAGTACTTCGTGATCGGCTCGCCCTCGACATATTCCAGCGTAAAAAACGGCGTGCCGTCGGCGGCGACACCGCCGTCGTGCAATTGCGCGATATGTGGATGCACGAGGCGGGCAAGGACGTTACGCTCGCGCAGAAAGCGCGCGCGCGTTTCAGCACCGCCGAATTCGGCGCGCACGAGTTTCAGCGCAACGCACTGGACGAAATCGCCGGCGTCGCGTTCGGCAAGGTACACGCGACCCATACCGCCTTCGCCGATCAGGCGCAACAGGCGATAGGCACCTATGCGCTCGCCGACGCGAACACCGACTGCATCGTCACTGCCCATTCGGCGCAGCGCGCCGGCAGCGCCGTGATCGAGAATTCCTTGCGAGCCGCGTTGTGCTGCGAGCAGTGCGCGCACTTCGCGCAACAGGCTTTCGTCATCACCGCATTGACCAGCCAACCACGCGTCGCGCGCATCATCCGTTTGCAGTTGCGCCAGTCGGAATAGCTCTTTGATGCGCTGCCAGCGGCCGGTGTCGCTCATCTCACCCTTCCTGCACGTGCCCCATCGCCTGACGCAGATAGGCGCGCGCAAGTTCCCAATCGTGGCGTACCGTGCGTTCGTGGCGGCCGAGTTCAGTGGCGATATCCTGGAACGTGAGTCCGGCAAAAAAATGCCACTCGACAACCTGGGCGAGATCGGGATCGCGTTTGGATAAGCCGGACAATGCCGCGTCGAGCTCCAGTGTTTCCTCTGCCGTCGTCGCGCCGAGATCGCGCGTATCCACCGTGACTGGCTCCTGGCCACCGCCGCGCTTCGCGCGCGTGCGCTGGCGCGCGTGGTCGATCATGATCTGGCGCATCGCACGTGCGGCGAGCGCAAAAAAATGGCGGCGGTTCTGGATACGGTCGAGGTGTCCAGTGCGCAGCTTCAAGTACAACTCGTTGACCAACGCAGTTGGTGTCAAGGATGAGCCGGGTGTCAGTGCACCTTGGTGACGCGCGCAACGCTTGAGTTCGTCATAGACCAGAGCGTAAGCGGCATCCTGCGCCGCGGCATCGCCCGAAGTGGCCGCGTTGAGCAGATCGGTAATTTCAGCCGCGCCAACCATCCCACGCCCGCAGTGTCGGTCTGCGTGCAGCATACCAGCTTGCCATCTGGCGGCCGCGCCTCTGGTGGTTTCCCCAACTCAGACAGCGCAGAGCCGCCCGGATTTGTCCGCAAGTGTCGTACCTACTGTCGACATCCCAAGGAGAGTGCCATGCGCAACTTGAACACGGTCTTTCGTCGCCAGCGGAATCTTGTTCTGCGCGCGCTCTTGGGCAGTGTTGGTGTTGCCTTGCTGATCCTCGCCAACGGCGCGTCGGCACTCTGCGTCAGCAATTCCCAAGACTTGCAAAAAGCCCTAACCGATTACTCCGACCTCGGCGCGCATGCCGGCGAAGACCTCGATCTTAATCTGGTGGCCAACATCACCTACAAGACCGGCAATGGGCCGTTCCACTACCTCTCGACGGCGGCCACGGGCAATCTATCCATCCGCGGTGATTTTTTAGGGCCCAATTGCATGATTCATGGGTTCGATCCAGAAGCGACGGTGCTCGACGGCCAGGGCGCGACCCAGGTGCTGAACCTCTCCAGCAAGAACGGCTATATAGACGTCGAGGAACTCACGATCTATCGCGGAGAAAGCAGTGTGGACTTCGGTGCGGGTTTGAGCGTGAACCACGACCCGAGCGTCCTCCCATTGGGCGCGGGGAGCATCCGCATCCACCACAACCTTATCAGCGGTAATCACTCTGCGACGGAATACGGCGGCGTGTACGCCGTGTCCGGCGGCTACCTGCAGCTCTCGTCCAACCTGATTCTCGGCAACAGCGCGGATAACCTTGGCGGTGCGGGTTATGTGAGGGGCGGCACCCATATGCTGGTCGTTTCCAACACGATTACGCAGAACACGACCACGCACGTCGGCGGCTGGGGCGGGCTCGAAGTAGCCCAGGGCACGCTCGACGCCCAGCTTTCGAACAACATCTTCTGGAACAACACCTTGTATGGCGCGTATCTGGACACCATCAATATCGACCTGGACAATAACGACTACGGTGTGTTGGGCGGCAGCGCGCCGCAAACGAACTTCAATCCCCTGATAAACAAGAATCCGCGGTTCGTCAACGCCGCCGGTGGCGACTTTCACCTGGCCGGAAATTCACCGGCGCTGGGTTTCAGTACCGCTCCGCAACGCGGCAATGCTGTTTCCGACCTTGAGGACCACGCATATCCGCTCGGCGGCAATATCGACGTAGGCGCCTACGAGGAAACGATTTTCATCGACGGTTTCGAACCCTGATACGGCAGCGCCCTATCCGGCCATGCGATAGGTATTGCGCCCAGCCGCTTTCGCCTCGTACAACGCGGTATCGGCGATCTGCATGAGCGCGTCAGGGCTGGCCACGGTACGGCGACAGAATGCGATACCGATGCTCGTCGTGACCGAAAGCGCTTGCCCATTCGGCCCGACGCATTCGCGCATGCGCGCGATCAGCTTGCGCGCCACGGTTTCGGCTGCGTCGGACTCTTCGATGTCCTCAATCAGCACGACGAATTCATCGCCACCCAGGCGCGCGGCGAAGTCGGTGGCGCGCACGCTTTCGCCGAGACGCTGCGCGAACTCGCACAACACCGTGTCGCCGGCCGCGTGCCCGAAACTGTCGTTGATCTGCTTGAAATGGTCGATGTCCAGATACAGCAGCGCGATCGGCCGACTACTGCGTTGATGGCGCAAGATCGCCAGCTCGACGCGTTCTTTGAAGTGCAGGCGGTTGGCCAGTCCGGTGAGCGAATCGTAACGCGCCAGTCGCTCCAATTCGCGCTCGGCGAGCTTGAGCTGCGAGATGTCAAAGGTGACAGCGTAAAATCCCTGCACTACGCCGGAGGCGTCGACGTCAGGCACATAAGTCGACTGGTAGTGATGATGCCGCCCCTGGAAATCGCGTTCGATCTCGAACGTTACGGTTTCGCCGCGGAATGCGGCATCCATGTGCGGCTTGATCTCGGCGTAGACCTTCTCGCCCATGACTTCGCGCACGGTTCGGCCAATCATCGTTTCGATGTCGACATCGAGAACGCGCCCCGTGTAAGCATTAGCAAATGTATACTTTTCCCGGGTGTCGACATGGATCACGAACGCCGGCAGGTTGTCGGTGATCGCGCGCAGCCGGCGCTGGTTGCGCTCCAGCGCCTGTTCGGCCTCGATGCGCCGGGTCACGTCACGGCCGGAATAGATGATGTCCGGCGGATCGCCGGGATGCTGGCCCGGCACGAGGCGGGCGTGCGCCTCGATCGTGATGTAGTGCCCTTCCTTGTGGCGCACTCGGTACTGCACCGTGGAGACGCTGCCGTCCGCACGCAGCTCGGCCAGCGCCTTGAGCAGACGATCGATATCCTCCGGATGTACGATATCCCAACGCGGGTTCTCCAGGTCCTCGCGGGTCCAGCCAAGCATCTCGGTCACCGAAGGC
>Ga0068863_100005561_pt1 | contig 12390 bp, 10 predicted proteins | sample KBSSwiS62_FD_66596 | JGI IMG/M metagenome (GOLD analysis project Ga0068863, IMG submission 66596) | Switchgrass rhizosphere microbial communities from Kellogg Biological Station, Michigan, USA - KBS Switchgrass S6-2 | ecosystem: Host-associated > Plants > Roots > Rhizosphere > Soil ...
AGCCTGGTCTTCAAACACGGCGAGCTTGATGCTGCCGGCTTCCGCGATGCGTTTCGCCTGGCCGCCCTTGATGCGCGCGGCGGTCGTGGCCACTTTCATTCCAGCCGTCGCGAGAAATGGAATGCCCTGATGCTTCACTTTGTAGAACTGCTCGATCATCTTTACGACCGAGTTGAAGTCGTCGTCTTTAGCCTGCACCGGTGCAGAGAACGCAACCAGCACGATTGCGATGAAGGTGGTTGTCAGTAGCGTTTTCATCGCAGACCTCACTGCTCGTTCTTGGCCTTCGGTTTTTGTGATTCGATTCCGAGCTCGGGAACGCCAAACTGGCCTTCGAGCTGGGCCAGCTTGTCGAGATCGACTGGCCCGACGATGTTGACGATCGTGAGCTCTTTTTCGTCGCTGTGCAGCACTGCCAGCCCGTTAACCATGTCGCCATGAAACAGCAGGTAAACTTCAAGCTTTCCATCTTTCTTGCTGGTGACGTTTACCATTCGCGTCCACCCTGGACCACGAAGCTGTGTTCGAATCGACTCCAGATCCGCATCGGTGTATTGGCCACTCGCGTCGAACTCGAAACTCCTGACGTAGATGCCCTTCAGTCCTTCGACGAGCTTTTTGATCTTCCGTTCGTCGGCATCCTGATCCGAGAAGACCTTCGCCGCCATCTTCATCAAGCGTTCGTCGACGTTGACATCGACGCTCTCGCTGGCTTTCGCGGCGAGATGATCGAGACTGGCCGTTTGGATTCGTGAGTCCTGCGCGTTTGCTATCAACGTCGACGAGGCAATCAGCAACAGGACCATTAGCGGTTGCCTGATATTCGTGTGAAATAGTGAGTTCATAATTGCTCCGTTCATCCTACTCGGTGTTGATTCTTGATCTGATTCGAAGGGCTCTGGTTTTTCTTATGGACCAGGCTTAGTTTTTCAGTGGTCAGTCGCAAGGCAAGCATTACTTGTTGTTTGGCTTCCAGGGCTTCTTCGCGTTCCTGTTTGGGTAACGCGGATGGCGCGGATCTTTTTCGATAACTCTTCCTTGCCGTTAACAGCGATGGATTAACCGCGGATTTGTTTACTGGAGATTTTGGCGTTTCGTTTGGTTTTTCTTCAGCTCTCGGTGTCGCTGTTTCTATGCTGGCTTGCTGCGTCGGGCTCTCGTTACGCGAACGCACACGCAGCCAAAGACCTGCGGCTAGCAGCGCCAGCAACACGGTGGCGGCGATGGCGAGTAACGGAAAGTGATTCCTTCGTCGACGCGGCACCAGCAGATCCTGCGGGAGCTCGAGTGGCTTGGGTTCGTAACGCAGGGCGCCAAGAATCTCTTCCAGTTGCTGTATCTCAGGATCCGGCTCACCAGTTTTGTCCCACAAGTAGTCTTCTTTCATACACCCTCCACAAACCCGAGTCGTTCGCGCAGCAGCTTCATACCGCGGTGCAGGTTGACTCGTACTGACGCCGCTGTTAGTCCGGTGCGTGCCGCGATCTCGGGTCCGGTCATTCCTTCGACCAGTCGCAGGATCAGCGTTTCGCGATAAGCCTCCGGGAGGCTGCGTATCAGTTCCAGGATTTCTTTCGCTTTTGAATCGTGTGTATCAGTGCCACGCACCTCGTCGCTGATCTCCACGGTTTCTTTCGAGCGCCGGTGATAATCCACAGCGCGGTTGCGTGCGATCATCGCGATCCACGGGCCAAACGACGATGCCTCGCGCAGCGTGTGCAGCTTCCTGAATGCGTGGAGGAAGATGTCCTGAACGAGGTCGTCCACCTCCGCCCGGGGCACGCGAGCCAGCAGGATGCCGTGTACGAGTGGCGCGTAAAGATCGTAGAGACGCGCGAAGCCGTCGCGGTCACCATCCAAAACCGCTCTGACCAGCACGACTTCCACCGCCGTTTCCTGCGGTTGCTCGGGGTTCATTAGAAGCATGTCGGCTGTGACGTACATCGCGAACACCGATTAAGACGGGAGAGAGTTAGAGAGTGTTAACAGAAAGCCACCCACAGATTACACAGATTGCTGATCAATCCGCGTAATCTGTGGATACGGGTTTTCTTCGGAAGTCATCTTTAGCAGTTCCGGCGTGGCTGATACCAATGAAGTGCGCCAGGTATAAATCGTGAACAGCAGCAGCGCGATCGTGCCCGCGAGACCGCCTTCAATACCGTAACTGCCGCCGGTTAACCAGAAAGGACCGTTATCGGTGGCTTCGAGGAGAGGATGGGAGGCGAGGTTAACTCCACTTACCGGTAAGCCAAAGAACCAGCCGAGGGCCCAGTTCCAGGCCCAGTGAGCTCCGAGGGGAAACCAGAGACTACGCGTGCGTAGATATGCCACCGCCAGCCAAATTCCGGCCAGCACTGTGTTTGCCATCGTAAACCCGGGCACTACATTCGGATTATTGAGATGAACGAAACCAAAGAACGCGCATGTCAGCAGCACGCCAAGCGACGCGAGCCGAGCGCGCGCGAACGTTTGCAGTCCGTAACCTCTGAACATCGCCTCTTCAGCGAGTGCAGCCACAATCAGCAACCCCGCTGAGCCAACCATCGATCTGGCAATTCCTGCGAATCTGTCGTTGCTGAAGGAAAGATGGAGACCGCCGCCGAGTTTCGCTATGGCCACGGCGACGACTATCGCTGCGAAGCCGATCATGGATCCGATAAGCAGGTCTCGCCACCATGCCCGGTGCAACGTCAGTCCTAGAGATCGCCAGGGAAGTCCTTCCAGAAACCGCGCGCACAGGTATCCGGCGCCGAGTGCCGCGACTAGCAGGATGAGCCGGTAAACAAATTCGAAAATGAAGTTGCGACGCGGGGGCCCGGTCGTGGCTACGAGCGCGTACAGAATGCGCACCGCAACCGTCAGCACAAAAAGGACGACGAAAAAAGCGAGGACCCACAGCAGTACACGCCATCCACTCCGGAGCCGGCCAAACTCGTTGATGAAGATGTTGCGCATCGGGCAGGCATTCTAGCAGGAATCCGCGTGAATCCGTGGCCGTATGCTAAACTTCGAGCACCTTCATGAATCTCAATCGTGAGAACCGAATTCGACGCCGTCGCCGCATTTTGCTCTGGGTTTTGGGCGGAACGGTGGTGTTGTTGCTCGCGATCATCGTCTCGCAGCAACTCTGGCTTTGGACCGTAGTCCGGCCCGACACGCCCGCGGACGCAGTGGTTCTCTACGCTCTCTCTACGCTCAATTTCGTCGCGTTTGTCGTCTTCCTGTTTATCTTCGTCCGCAACCTGCTCAAGCTGCGACGAGAACGCAGAGAGCGCCAACTCGGTTCGAAAGTTAAGACGCGCCTGCTGGTCTATTTCATCTCGATCAGCTTTCTGCCGATCATGGCGATGGCGTTCTTTTCCTATCTGTTTCTGAATCGTTCGCTGGAGAAGTGGTTCAATCCATTTCCGGACGAGATCAGGCAGCAGGCCACCGAGGTCACGCGATCGACTTTGTCGAATCAGGAGCAGACGCTACGCGAGACCGCGTCGTTGTTGGCGATGCTGCTTGGCAGGCAAGCGCCGGAAGAGCGGCAGGCTACGATGCAGCATGTGGTGAACTCAGGCCAGTTGGTCCGCATTGAGATCGCAGGTAGAGGTGGCTCAACGTTTTTCCAAAGTCCGAACTTGTCTGCGACTGACTCGGATCAACTCGAAAAGCTTTTTAGTAAAGCCCGGGGTTTTCACAGTCCGGATGGCTTGAATCAAATAGATGGAAAAGAGTTTGACGCGCTCTCGGTGCCTTTGAATGAGACGGAGATGCTGATCGTCGCGCCGCAGAAACGCGCGGCAAACGACCTTACCGATCTGGTGACGGGTTCGGAACGTGATTATCAGGATCTGGTGCGGTCACAACGGCGCGTGCGTTTGCTTGGACTCTCGACGTTGGGATTGATGACGCTGATCCTGTTGTTTGTTTCGAGTTGGGTCGCGATCTACCTGGCGCGCGGTATCGCTACGCCGATCAAGGCGCTCGCTGAAGCTTCGAACGAGATCGCGCGCGGCAACCTGGCGCATCGTGTCACTACCGTGGCCGACGATGAGCTGGCGCTGCTCGCCGCGTCGTTCAATCAGATGACGACGCAGCTCGAGGAGAATCGTACGCGAATCGAAGCCGGCGCCGCTGAGTTGCGCGACAAGAACCTGGCGCTGCGTGAACGACGCAACTACATCGAAACGGTGCTCCAGTCGTTGTCGACTGGCGTGATCTCGCTTGACGAGAACGACTGTGTCACGACCTTGAACGCGTCGGCGGCACGCATGCTGGCGCTGATCGATAAAGCCGAAGACAATCCGAAGTTGAGTAGCTTGATCGGCAGTGAAGACTGGCTCGTGATCGATCGATTATTGCGGCGGGCGCGTCGAATCGGACACGCCACGGAGCAGACCCAATTGCAGAATGGAGGCGAGCCACTGCCGGTCTCGATGACGGCTACAGCTTTGCCAGAGTCGAAAGGACCGCGACGTGGGGTCGTGCTGGTTATCGAGGATCTTTCGGAATTACTTGCAGCGCAGAGGGCTGCGGCGTGGAGTGAAGTCGCACGGCGCATGGCCCATGAAATCAAGAACCCGCTCACACCGATTCAGCTTTCAGCCGAACGCATAGCGAAGAGTTATGGACGTGCGACTGCCAACGGCGGCAGTAACGGTTTTCGCACAGAGGATCGTCTGGATGAGAAACGCGTCGCAGCGGTAATCAGTGAGTGTACTGAGACTATCGCGCGCGAAGTGGCGGGCTTGAAAGCGATGGTCGACGAGTTTTCGCGTTTCGCTCGGCTGCCAGCCACGCGACTCGAGTTCGCAAATCTCAACGACGTCGTTACGCACGCCGCGGGTCTTTACGTAGACCGGCTTGACGGTGTCGCTCTAACTCTCGACCTCGATCGTGATTTGCCGTCGTCGATGCTCGACGTGGAACAGATCAAGCGAGTGTTTGTGAACCTGATCGACAACGCTGTTGAAGCGCTGGCGTCAGTGAATAATCAAAAGCAAATCACGATCGTCACGAGTCACGATGTGGAAAAGGGTTTGTTGCGCGCGGAAGTGGTAGATACAGGGCAGGGAATCGAACCCAGCGATTTCCGGCGCTTGTTTGAGCCATACTTTTCGCGACGCGACAGCGGTACCGGCCTCGGACTCGCGATCGTGCAACGAATCATAATGGAGCATGGCGGCCACATCCGCGCGGAAAGAAACTATCCGCACGGCGCCCGTTTTGTAATTGAATTACCGGCAGGTTAGGAATGGATTCGATTCTCATAGTTGACGACGAACGCGGCATTCGCGACACGCTGCGCGCGGTGATGGAAGACGAGGGCTTCGTCGCCGACGCCGTCGCCACGGGAGAAGAGTGTCTGAAAGCGCTCGGACGGCGCGCTTACGGCTGCATCCTGCTCGACGTTTGGCTTCCCGGAATCGACGGCCTCGAAACGTTGAAACAACTCCGCGCAGCCGGATCGGACGCGGCCGTCGTGATCATCTCAGGTCACGGCAACATCGAAACCGCCGTTCGCGCAACCAAACTCGGCGCGTTCGACTTCATCGAAAAACCCCTCTCCATCGAAAAGACCGTGCTCACCGTTCGCAATGCTCTGCGCCAGCAGCGACTCGAGTTGATCAATGCCGACATGGCCGCGGCGCTGGCGCGCGAGTACACGATGGTCGGCGAGTCAGTCGCGATGCGCGCGTTGCGCAAACAGATTTCTGTGGTTGCGCCGACTGACGGTCGTGTTCTGATCTACGGCGAGTCCGGAACAGGAAAAGAATTGGTTGCGCACGCGATTCACGCGGAGTCGCGCCGCGCTGCCGTGCCGTTTATCGAAGTCAACTCCGCGGCGATTCCGGAAGAACTGATCGAATCCGAGCTCTTCGGACACGTGAAAGGCGCATTCACCGGTGCCACCGCCGCGAAAAAAGGGAAGTTTGAGCTCGCCGACGGCGCGACGATTTTTCTCGACGAAGTTGGCGATATGAGTCCGAAGGTCCAGGCGAAAGTTTTGCGCGTCCTGGAAGAGCAACGCTTCGAGCCGGTCGGAAGTGGCAATTCGGTCACTGTAGACGTGCGTCTGATCGCAGCGACAAACAAACGTCTGGACGTCGAGATCGAGCAGGGAAGCTTTCGCGCGGATCTTTTTTATCGCTTGAATGTCATTCCTTTCGAGTTGCCGCCTTTGCGTGAACGTCTCGAAGACGTGCCGTTGCTGGTTGATTACTTCAATCAGCAGTTCTCGAAAGCCTACGGCAAGAAGCCGAAGCAGTTTCTGCCCGAGGCACTGGAGGCGATGCAGTCGTATTCGTGGCCCGGCAATGTGCGCGAACTGCGCAACACTGTCGAACGCGTCGTGATCATGTATCCCGGCACAAAAGTCTCAGCGAACGATCTCCCGCCACAAGGCAAGGAAGAGCCACCAGCGGCATCTTTCCGATTCCCGTCCTTTAAAGAAGCCACCGAGGCCTATCATCGCGAGTTTATTCAACGAAAACTCGAAGAAGCCGACGGCAACGTCTCACGCGCCGCTGAATTGATGGGCGTCGACCGCAGCCACCTCTACCGCCGCATGCGCGCCCTCGGCATCCAAAACCGTGGCGCTTCTTAATCCGCGACAGTTATCAACCACAAAGTCACTAAGTCCAGAGGCGCCTTCCGCGTGATCAACGTCATTGTGACCGAAGCACCACGCTTCGTTCCGTAATTGTTCCGCGTAAATCTGTGGCTGGAAAACCTTTGTTGACAATGCGTCTTCAAATACCTTATCAACGTGTTGAGGTTTGTGAATGGATTTTACGACGAAAGAATTATTGAAGCGTTACGCAAAACTGGCAATCGGGCAGCCCTTTTCGCCGGTATTGTTGAATATCCTGGTGACGTCAGTTTGCGATATGCGCTGCACGCATTGCTTCTTTACTGACGAGCTCGACGACCGCCCGCGCAAGAAACTCCAGATGAAGACGCACGAGATCGAGCGGATCTCGGAAACGCTCGGCGGCAACCTGGGCGTGCTGATCCTGGCCGGCGGCGAACCGTTTACCCGCAAAGATCTTCCTGAAATCGCCCGGGCCTTTTATACAAACAACAAGCTCGAATCGATCTACATCATGTCGAACGGGCAGATTCAGAAGCGGATCTTCCCGGACGTCACGCGCGTCCTGCAAGAGTGTCCGAACCTGAACGTCACCATTGCGCTCGGCATCGATGGGCCAAAGAACGAACACGAAAAGATTCGACAAAAACCCGGCTCGTGGGACATCGCGATCGACACCGCGCGCCAGCTTCAAGCCATCAAGAAGGAATATCCGCGTCTAGACGTGCAAACGTGTACCTGCTTCATGAACTCCAACCAGGACACGATCTTCGAGTGGTACGATTTTCTGAAATACGATCTGAAACCTGACAAAGTAAACTTCAACTACATTCGTCCACCTTCAGCCGATCCGAAGGAGTTAGACATCGATCACTCGCGCTACGCGAAACTGGCCCGGATGATCGACGACGATTCGCGTCATGCCGCGATCAAGAACAACTACGGCGGCAAGGCCGGTTTCTTCAAAGCCGCGATCGATATCTACATGCACGGTCTGATCGCCAAAACGAAAGAGACGCAGACCGCGCAGATGACGTGTTATGCAGGCACGGCCGGTGGTGTGATTTACGATGAAGGCACGGTCTCGTCGTGCGAGAACCTCGAGCCGGTCGGCAACCTGCGCGACTTTGATTGGAACTTTCAGAAGCTCTGGCTGTCGCCGGCGATGCAGGCGCGTCGCAAGAAGGCACACGATGGTTGTTTCTGTACGCATGAGTCGAATAGTTACTACCCGTCGCTGCCGTTCAATCCGGGACACTTGATCCAGATCAAGAGGCTGGAAAGAGAGATGAAGAAGGCGCGCAAGGCCGTCGAGAAGGCTGAGCATTCAGGAGTGCCGGTCACAGATTTTTAACCACTAAGGCACGAAAGACACAAAAGAAAACTTTGTGTTTTGTGACTTAGTGGTTAAGCCAAAAGAAAAAATGCAGCAGCAGCGCATACCAAAGATTCTGATCATCTCGTCTGACACTGGTGGCGGGCATCGTTCCGCCGCGGCAGCGATTGTCGCGGGTGTGCAGAAGTTTCTCGATAGTGAATCGTATGCGATCAGGGTCGTGCGCGCGGTTGAGGAATCACATCACCTCAGCGCGAAGCTGGTGCGGTTATATAACTGGATACTGCGCAACCGGCAGCACTGGATGAAGTATTTCTACTGGTGCATGAACCACGTCCGGCCGGAGACCAGTCAGTTCTTTCATAAACGGTGTGTGCCTTATGTTGCGGGTTTGTTCGAACGCTGGTGTCCGCACATCGTCGTCAGCGTACATCCGCTCACGCAGCACATCTTCGCCAGTGTGTTGAAGCAGCTGAATCTCTCGAACCGCATTCCCCTCGTCTCGGTTGTGACCGATCCTTGTTACGGTTTTTGGAAAGGCTGGGCGTGTGACGACGTGACGTTGTATCTCGTGGCGAGTGAAGACGCGCGTCGCCAGTTGATTGACTACGGAGTTTCACCGGAACGGATCAAGATTTCCGGCTTGCCAGTGCATCCGAAGTTTGCGTATCCGGGTGAGGAGGCGGCCCAGGCCGCGCGCCGTGCGCTTGGTTTGGATCCGGAGAAGTTCACTGTCTTCGTTAACGCAGGCTGGATCGGCGGCGGCAACATTCCGCAGATCTTTCGTGAGCTGGTGCGTGGCGAGCTTGATGTGCAGGCTATTTTTCTGGCCGGAAAGAACGAAGATCTGCGTGTCGCCGCCGAGTCGATGGCGCTCGAAGCAGGGTTCCCGGTTAAGGTGATCGGTTACTCCGACGAGATCGAGAAGCTGATGGGCGCCGCGAACGTGATGATCTCAAAACTCGGCGGCCTCACCACCTTTGAAGCGCTCGCCTGTCGCGTCCCAATCATCGCCGACGTCATCACCGAACCCATGCCACAGGAAGCCGGAACTGCAGACCTGATCGCCCAATGCGGCGCCGGCGTGATGCTCAAGCGATCGATTGATATCGTCCCGGTGGTCCGTCGCATGATGGAAGACGAAGTCCATTATTCACGCATGCGCGCCGCCACCGCCGGCCTTGCCCTCCCCAACGCCACCCGCCAAATCGTCGAAGAAATCGCCGCCCTAATCCCCCAACCCGAACCCGCCACCCTAACCGAAGTCGCCTCCGCTTAGCGTAAACTCAAAAATATCATTCCGAAATCAATTACCTCTCTCCGGGAAAATTTCAACCACAAAGACACCAAAGCACAAAGTAAAAATTAGTGTCTTGGTGTCTTTGGGTTAAATCTCGTTGGTGCGATCGCGTTAACAGCCAAGGCTGGACTTTATTGCATTTGCGGCATCAATCAGTGCTTGCCCCTGGCTTACTGTGAGCGAGCCGTTGTTGATGAAGCCCTGGACCTGATTGATGAACGAGCTGAGTTGATTACAAGCTGCGTTCGTCTGGCCGCTGTTGATTTTCGTCCTGATCTCGTGAAGCTTGCCGATCAGCGCGTCGCCCTGACTTTGTGTGAGACTGCCTCCGGTAACCAACGCTTGCACCTGTGCAATGAGCGAGTCGATTGGATCTACTGCTACCAGTGCTCTCGTTGGAAAGGCTATACCTGCCGGTCCGTTTCCGACCGGTATGCTGGCCGTTACAGCGTTGGTGGCAATATCTATCTGTAACACTACATTGCCGGTAAGAATTGCCACATACGCAAAAGTTCCTGCTGGATTAATAGCAACTCCTGCTGGAAAGCCCAGCACAACAGGTATAGTAGCAATCACATTGTTGGTCGCCGTGTCGATCACTGAAACACTGCTGCTAAAAAAATTCGATACATAGACGAACGCCCCATCAGGTGTGATATCGAGGAATGTGGGATTAACACCCACCGGTATGGTAGCCGTGACTGTATTGGTTGCTGTATTTATCACACTGACAGTGCTGTTTCCCTGATTAGTTACATAGGCAAAAGCCCCACCGGGCGTGATGGCTAGATTCCCCGGATTTGAAAATCCAGTTATCGTGGTACTCACCGTATTGGTTGTTGCATCGATCACCGAGACAGTACCGGCGCCAGAATTCCCCACGTAGATGAAAGCCCCGTTCGGCGTAATGGCTACTCCAAGTGGTTGTAATCCAACAGGGATAGTGGCTGTTACGGTGTTGGTTGCGGTATCTATCACCGAGACACTGTTGCTATTCTGATTTGCCACATAGACAAAAGCGCCATTTGGCGTAATCGCTGTTGCCCATGGAGTTAGTCCAACAGGCACAGTGGCGACTACAGTGTTAGTCGCTGCATCTATCACTGAGACTGTGTGGCTACCCTGATTTGCCACATAGGCAAAGGCCCCATTCGGCGTGACGGCTACTGTAATAGGAAGTTGTCCGACCGGAACGGTAGCGACCACAGTGTTGGTCGCACTATCTATTACTGAGACAGTATTGTCATTAATATTCGCCACATAGGCCCTGGTTTGAGCGAGCACGGTACTTATTCCAAAGAGCGTGAGAAACAGCGCCAACGTCAGCGAGCGACTCATTGCGCAAAAAGCCTGCGCTGAAAATTTCTGGGCCAATTTCGTCATCAGTGTTCTCCTTGATGTGGGTAACGTGGGAAGACTTCCTGGGATTTGAGAAATCTAACAGCTAATCTCTATTGAGGTAAAGTCTCAACCACAAAGACACCAAGGCACGAATAAAAAATTAGTGCCTTGGTGTCTTTGTGGTTAATTGTCTTGACAAGCTGGCCTCGATAAACTAAGAACCACGTATTCTCAGTCACATCGTTTTATTTGTGTCTCAGAACTGATTGCTCACCATTCAGATAAACGGAGGCCATTATGCCTGCTCGTACAACTGCAAAGAAGTCGACCAAGAAAGCCGGCAAGTCGAAAGCTGCTCGACCCGAGACTGGACCAGTACCGCCGTACGGTGAAGCTATTCGCGGCGCGATTGCACGTGGAGACGCTCAGGAAATGAAGAACGTTGCGGCCAGCGCACGCAAATGGATAACGGACGCGCAGTCGGCGCTAAAGCAGCTCGAGGGCGCACTTAAGAAGAAATAATCAGCAATGGCTGGTCCAGCGCGTTATCTTTCTTCGCGTGACCGCGCGTCGTTTGTACCGGTGCACGCGGTGTGGGAGATCACTCTCGCGTGTGATCTCAAGTGTCACCACTGCGGCTCGCGTGCCGGCAAACGTCGACCGGAAGAATTGACCACCGATGAGTGTCTCGACCTTGTCCGCCAACTGGCGCGGATGGGGACGCGAGAAGTGACCCTCATCGGTGGCGAAGCCTACCTCCGCCGTGACTGGCTAAAAATCATCCGCGAGATCAGAGACCAGGGCATGGATTGCACGATGCAGTCCGGCGCCCTCAACCTGACCGAAGATCGCATCAAGTCGGCGGTCGATGCGGGACTGCAAGCGCTCGGCATCTCTGTCGATGGGCTGCGCGACGTTCACGATCGGTTGCGAGGCGTAAAAGGCTCGTTTGACGCGGCTTTTAAGGCGCTGAAGGCGGTGCAGAAGTTTGGCATCACGTCGAGCGTCAATACGCAGATCTCGTCACTTGTGATTCCGCAACTTCGCGAGTTGATGGAGCTCTTCATCGACACGGGCGCGAAGAGTTGGCAGGTTCAACTGACGGTCGCGATGGGCAGGGCAGCTGACCATCCGGAGCTACTGCTGCAACCTTACGAGTTGCTCGAACTGATGCCGTTGCTCGCCGAGCTTTATCAGAAAGGCGCGGACCGTGGGTTCCTGCTGTTGCCAGGTAATAACATCGGTTACTTCGGACCTTATGAGTCGTTGTGGCGCGGTAGTGGCGACGATCGAGTTTACTGGACCAGTTGCAATGCCGGACAGAACACGCTCGGGATCGAAGCAGACGGCACGATCAAGGGTTGTCCTTCGCTGCCGACTTCTCCTTACGCGGGCGGCAACATTCGCGATCGCAATCTGAAACAGATCTGGTGGAAGACGGATGAGTTGAACATCAACCGCGACCGTGGGACCACGGAGTTGTGGGGCTTCTGCAGCAGTTGTTACTACGCCGACGTGTGCAAAGCCGGCTGCACGTGGACCACGCACGTGTTGTTCGGAAAGGCAGGGAACAATCCGTACTGCCACCATCGAGCGCTGGAGCTATCAAGGCAGGGTTTGCGAGAGAGAATCGCGCAGGTGGCAAAAGCGCCCGGCGCTCCTTTCGATCACGGCCAGTTTGAGTTGATTGTGGAAACTATCGATGAACACGCCGTGGATAAGTTGCCCATGGCGACGAGTCCGTTGGTCCAGATAAAACCGGCGCATAGAAAGTCGACAACACCTACGAAAGAGTTGATCATTTGCCGCGGTTGCGATCGTCACGTGATG
>Ga0068863_100005569_pt1 | contig 12377 bp, 14 predicted proteins | sample KBSSwiS62_FD_66596 | JGI IMG/M metagenome (GOLD analysis project Ga0068863, IMG submission 66596) | Switchgrass rhizosphere microbial communities from Kellogg Biological Station, Michigan, USA - KBS Switchgrass S6-2 | ecosystem: Host-associated > Plants > Roots > Rhizosphere > Soil ...
AGTGGAGATATCGAAACCGCGCCTCGATTTCAGTCAGTCTTGCGCTCGCATAGCGCGATGCCGCCGCCATCAGATTTCGCGCGACGCCATCTGTGCGCGTCCGCAGGTCGTGAGGATCCTCGTCTGCTCTGGCCACGTAGTTCGCGATCAGATCACGTTCGAGTCCAGAGGCTCTTCGACGGGCACTGTATCCGTGAGTGTGGATGTCGTGATGCCCTTCTGTCGCGCGTGCATCGTTGACGACCCACAATCGAGCGCTGCAGTGTCCGCGCCAATGACGTCAGTACTGCGACGGCCAGGGAATTCGGCCTGGCGAGGCGCCCGCAGTTCCTTGCGTCGATTCGCGCCGTCTGTTCGTTTTCGCCTCCGACGATCGCGTAATACATTTGCGCAACCAAGCCCAGCGATCTCCGTCCAGGTGAATTGTGGAGACCCGAAAGAGATCGAAGCAGGGACTGGGCAACGGCACTCGCTACGAGACGATTGCCGGAAAGAAGATGCCGATGACGGCCGCAATGGCGATTGACAGCAGCCATCCGATGGCGCACACGGTGATTGCGCGCGAGGTGCTGCGGTAGTCGAGCGCCTGGCGGACAGCCACGACCATGGCGGCGAGCATCCACACGGATGTGACAGCGAAGGCGGGCCATGTCAACGTCGGGACGGCTCCAACGACGCGCAGGATGCCTGGCGCGGCGGCGAACGCGAGCGTTCGCAGCAATTCGCCCACGTCAGCTCGTGTCTGCGGCTCTGGCAGCAGATGGGTGCCCAACAAGTAGGTCAGCGCCGCCCACGACACCCAGCCGACGAACCCGCCGATCGTTCCGACGATCATCGCCCGCGCTTCCAAGGTCGCAGCGCCGGTACTGACGCCGGCGGCGAGACTACTGAGTAGAACAACGACAACAGCCTGCCATGTCGCTGACGGGTCGGCCTCGACATCTTCATAGACACTGGCATCGAGCATCGTTGCCCCGACGAGGCGCTGTGTGAATGTCACGATTGACCTCCGAGGTGGAGAAGTGCAAAGCCCGGTCCTGAATGAGACTCGCGAGGGCGCCGAATGTGCAGTCTGCACCCATTGATGCTGAGATCCTGTGCTGATATTCGCGCAGCATGGAGGGAGTTTCCCCTCACGAATCGCCTTGGCGTGCGGTATGAACCCGCGATCGATCAGCCGGACGAGCACACCGCGGACCGTTGCCGTCGGCCCGCACATGAACACGACGCGCGATCCGGCATGAAACCCCTGCCGCTAGACCCATACGCCGTGCTAACGCTGGCAGGCGGTCCGCTTCGAAGAACGATTCCACGCTGTCCGCGTGACTCGAGTCGCGAGCGAGCGATGGTCAGAGGACGGTCACGGCCGCCGCCGGCTCTTTCTCGCGCGCGGGCGGTGTCGTGTCCCGCACGGTCATCACGGGGCACGGTGCCGTCCTGACCACGCGCTCTGCAACACTCCCGAGCAGCGCATGTGACAAGCCGGTGCGTCCGTGCGTTCCCATAACGATCAGATCGAATGGTTCCGTTCGGGCGTAGTCGGTGATGCAGTCTGCCGGCTTTCCGCTCACGATACTGGTCAACACCCGGGTCCTGAAGCGAGCGCCTTTGTCGATCGCGGCCGCCTGCATGTCAGAGAGTTTCTTCCGGGCCGCGCCGACCAGGTCGTCTAGCAGTTCGGGGATATTCGGCGCCATGGCCTCGGGACTCCAGGCGCCAGCGACGAATGGGTCGTCGACGACGTGCAAGACTTCCATCGTCGCGTTGAACCGCTCGGCAAGTCGAGTCGCATAGCGCAGCGCGAGGTCTGAGTGATCGCTGAAATCCACTGGTACCAGGATGCGGGTGATTGCTTCGGCCATGACCGTCTCCTTCTGGCAGCATTGCTGCGCTCAATTGAATGAAGAGCATCGCGGGTGCCAAGTTGGCCGCCTACCAGGCGATCATCGCGCCGTGATGCTTCTTGTGTGGCACGCGGTGATGAATCGGCCGTCGCGGACCTGTTGAAGCCGGACGTTCACGACCGCGGCCGTCTTCAAGTCGCTGTTCAAGACGGGACGGTGCGTGCTTGAGCGCGGCAACCATTGGGTTCTCTCGCTCGCCCGGCACGTCTCCATGTCGTTCCTGAGCACGTGCGGTGCCACCAGATTTCTGCGTCCGAGTTCCGGATGCATCGTTCACGACGTCATCTCAGGCGTACTCCCGTGGAAAGTTCCCCTTGGATTCGGAATCTTTCGCACGCGCAGATGGTTGGACCGGGCGCTCGCGGAGTGACGCTGCCGGATCGGAGATTGCTATACCAGTCGTGAATCTCTACCTCTGCAAAGACAAGACGCCAACATCATCCTCACAGCCATTTTGGTTCTGATGATCGCGGCCGCTGCTGGTCTTGCTTCGGCACTGGGTAACGCGCGGCTGCAGCGAAGATCTCGCTACGTCCGATTTGACGGCAGTTCCCACCACTGACACCCCGAAGGCGAATCAGCCGCGACGCCTGACCGAAATGGTTGCCTGCCCACGTTGGAGCGTCCGCCATCTCTGATAATTGGGACATGGTCGCGCCAGCGGATCCCGGTGCCCATAGTGGCCGGCGAGTCGCACTCGCGGGAATTGCCGCAAGCGCTCTGCTCGCCACGCTGAACATCGTCGTCGGCATCCTGACCAACTCGACCTCTGTCGTGGCAACCGGTGTCGAGTTCGCCGGTGACGTATTGGCGTCGACGGTCGTTTTGATTGGCATGATCGTCGCGGTAAAGCCGGCGGACGAGAATCACCCGTACGGCCACGGTCGCGTCGAGACGCTCGCGGCATTTCTGGTGGGCGTCATCCTGGTCGTCGGCGGGATCGGCATCTGCTGGAACTCGCTGCATGGAGTGGGAGAGACGCATGCGCCTCCGTCCCGGGCGGCGATCGTGGTGCTGGTCGTCGCGATCGCGCTGCGCGGGACGATGTCGGTCGTCAAATACCGTGTTGGTCGCCGAATCCACAGTGCATCTCTGGTGGCCGACGCGTGGAACGACATGGTCGACATTCTGGCCGCGACGGCGGCGCTCACGGCTGTCGGTCTTGCGATGTACGACAGCGCCCGCTTTCTGGCCGCTGATCACTACGGGGGATTTGCGGTTGGAATCGTCGTGATCCTGACGGGGCTCCGTGTGCTGCGGGACGCGTCGCTGGAGCTGATGGATACGATGCCGAGCCCGGAGATGATCGCCCGCGTTCGTGCCGCTGCCGTCGCAGTGGAAGGCGTGTGGGGCTTGGATAAGGTGCGCGCGCGCAAGACGGGCTTCAAGTACCACGTGGATCTGCATATCGAGGTGGATCCTGCCCTGACCGTCGCCGCCTCACACGTGATCGCTGGACGCGTCCGCGGGCGAGTGCGGGAGCGACTGGGCTGGGTGGCCGACGTGCTCGTTCACGTCGAGCCCGCATCGGGTGAGAGTGGCGCCAGCGCGACCACCCGCACGAAGCCATCTTGAGCCGATTGCGATTGTCCTTGGCTCTGTGGTTCTGGTCGAACGTCTACTCGAGCGGATGAACGATCGAGGGGCAGCGATCTGCCCGACCAATCAGGTCTCACCGCGCAACAGAGAACAGTGTTGCCCTGCCTGACACGCAAGCCAGGCGGCGAAACTACGCGTGGAGCTGCGAAAAAATCCGCGGAAGCAAGTGCGGCTGACGTGCACTGGCGATGTATTTCAATGGTGCCATCGTGGCCGTCGGCTTGCAATCAACGACGAGTGATGGCCCGCGTTCTCGCTCTCATTGTCTTCACTGTGACCCTGGTTTCTGCGACCGGCATCGGCCAGACGGCTCGGACCACGACGCCGGCCCTCGCCCTCGAGTCTTTGACTGGCCGTGACTCGTTCGATCGCTACTGCGCAGCATGCCACGGAGTGAACGGACGAGGTACGGGTCCGGTTGCCTCCGCGCTCAAGACGCGCCCAGCGGATCTGACGACTCTGACCGAACGCAACGGCGGGTCATTCCCGCGACAGCGAGTGTCCTCGTTCGTGGAGGGAACAGACAGGTCCCTGAGCGCTCACGGAACCAGCGACATGCCAGTCTGGGGCAGCGCGTTTCGCGCCCTCGAGGCAGACGCGCGAGTGAAGGTACGTCTGGCGAATCTCGTGGCTTACGTCGAGTCGCTGCAACGTCCAGGGGAGGCTTCGCCACTGCCCTCGGGGACACAACAGGTAACCGGTGCTCAACTCTTTCGAACGTATTGCGCCAGTTGCCATGGCGAGACCGCCCGGGGGACAGGACCGTTGAGCACGCAGATGATGCGCCCGGTGCCCGACCTCACCGCGTACACCGTTCGCAATGGCGGGGTGTTTCCAGGCGAACGAGTGCGCCAGATCATCGAAGGACGAGGACCTGCTGCGCATGGTGATCGAACAATGCCGGTCTGGGGCGCTGTCTTCAGTCGGCAGGCTCCTGGGACCGATGACGCGGCCGCTCGTCGCATCGATGCGCTTGTCGCGCACCTTCAGTCGATTCAGCAACGCGGAGCGGAATAGATGGAGTGGCGAACAACTGAGAACTATTTCGTCGACCCGCGAAATTTCACCGCTGATTGCTTGATTCGCCGCGACTCCTCCTGCTTATTTCCCACAGCTCTCGCGATCGCGCTGGCGCGGTCCATGCACCTCGTAAGCAAAAGCCAATCGGAGGGAACTTCGGCATAGGAGTACGCGGGAGGGTGTCATGGCCGAGCGCACGGAACGAGGAGTCTTGGAGCACCTGGTTGAGATCTGCCGCGACGGGGAGCGTGGCTTCCGGGCGGCGGGGGAATATGTAAGTACGCCGGAGCTCAAAGCGCTCTTCACTCAACTGGCGGAGCAACGGCAGGCGTTTGCCCACGATCTCGAGCCACACGTGAACCGGCTCGGAGGCAGCGCGCTCGCGAGCGGAACAGGAGCTGGCGCAGTTCACCGAGGGTGGATGAATCTGAAGGCCCACGTGCCGGGCCATCACGATCAGACGATCATCTCCGAGACGGAGCGCGGCGAGCATGCAGCCATCAAGGTGTATGACGACGCACTGAGCGGCGTGTTGCCACCCACGGTGATCAACCTCCTCGAAACGCAACGAGAGGAGATGCGCGAGACGCAGAAGCGAATTCGCGAACTCACCCAGGCACTGTGAGTGGGCAGGTCGCCACACAGCCTCACTCACGAACACGTGGGACGGAGGCCGAGGGGTGGCGCGAGCGAGGGTGCGCCCGATCAGAGTCAATCGTCGTCAGGCGTACCCCCGCTTCAGCAGTCGCTTCGCGGAGACGCTGTAGTACCCGCTCTTCGTGTCAGGGATGTGCCATCCCATCGTGTCGGCGAGACGATCGTACACGTTGAATAGGAACGCGACCTCCAGCGCCTCGGCGATCGCCGCTTTCGAGACGCCTTTCGCAAGCACGACCCGCACATCGTCGGGGCCGAGGGTGTGGTGAGAGAGTGTCATCTTTTCGAGGAAACCCAGCACAGCACGCAATCGTTCGTCGATCGGCGCGCTGGTATAGTCCTCGAGAACTTGCTCCGTGAGTTGATCGTCGTGAAGCGCGGACGCCGCGACCGCGGCGTGAGCGTTCGTTCAAAACGCACAGGCGTTCAAGCGTGAGACAAACGCTGCAAACAGTTCACGCTCGCCGACCGACCACTCCGATGGCCCGCGCATGACCGCTTGCGTGTGCGCGCGATGGTGGCGACCAAAGAAGTCCTCACGATATCTGAGCGTCCGCACAACGTCGGGTGCACGAAACCCTGAGACGAGGCGGATGAGGAAGTAAAACACTTTGGCAGACAGTCGATCACCCCGCTCGACATTCTTGAGCCTCACGCTTCCTCCAGTGCGCGAAAAGCCGCCGTGCGCCGCTCGGATGCGGCACCGAACGTTGCGGCGACGATGATCTCGAACAGTTGATCGTCCGAGAATTGACCGCGCAGCCCCTCGATATCCGCGTCGGTGACGGTGTAGGCGCGCGACCGGATCTTCTGCACGAGCGTCGCGAGATTCGGCGGCGCCGCGCCTGTCCCGACTGCGCGCCGGAGTTCGGAGGGGGTCTGGCCGCCGCCGTCAAACACGGCGCCCTTCGTCGCGTTTCGTAAGTTAGCGAAGCGATCGTCCATGTGTTCCGAACGCGATTGTAGCCAAGCGCCTGACGGCTGGCTCTAGTACGTCTGCATTACCTGCGCAACCGCCGCGAGCGCGCGCGCCAGGCGGTGGCGACGCGTTATCGTGACGGAACTCTTGGCGATTCGGATGCCGTCGATTGCACTGCCTCGGTCAATACCCGCCCAACCGAACCGCCAGGAATCTCCACGTCAGCCAGTGTCGCGAGGGTTGGCGCGAGATCGTTGAGTGCGACAGCCTCAGCGTATTGGCCCGGGCGAATGCGACTTCCCATCAGGATGAGCGGAACGTGCGCGTCGTAGTTGTATGGAGTGCCGTGCGTGGTTCCTTGAGCCTGACGCATCCAGTAGGGCTCGAGAATGATCTCCAGGTCACCTGAACGTTGGGCGTTGAAGCCTCGCAGCACGCGGCTGCCGACGCGATCGTTGGACACCTGTCCGAGCAGGAGCTGGTCGCGCGTAAAGACTCGGGCGACGTGCGGCACCTTGGTGACAGCGCCGGCGGCGATTCGCCGTACGTTGGCCGCATCGAGGCCGCGCGACTCGATGAGGTCGTAGTTCAAGTACGGAGATGAGCCGGCGGTCGCCAGGAGCCAGTTGCCCTCACCGAAGGCTGACACCAGCGCCCGTTGCATCGGATCGAACAACTCCTTCGTCGTCATTCGCCCTGCCGGCAGACCGTGTTCGCGCAGGGACTCAGGAAGCATGGCGACGCCGTGATCACTGGTGAATGCTACGAGCGTGCGGTCGAGCCCGACCAGCTTGTCGACTCTGTCCAGGAGTTCGCCCACGGCGCGGTCGGTCCGGATTGCGATATCCCGCACCTGAGGCGATTCAGGGCCATAGCTGTGGCCGACGGAGTCGTTCGACGAGAAACTCACCGAGAGCACGTCGATGGCGTTCCGCCTTCCAAGCTGCTCGTGATTCAGTAACTCGACGGCGAAATCCAGGAGAATCTCGTTGCCGAACGGGCTTCCAAAGATCGCCTCGTAACGGGGCGAGCCTTCCTCGGCTGGAATCTGGAGCAACGGTGTTGAGGGCGAGGAGAGCATCGTCCACGCCGAACCGGCGTGCGTATCGGCCTCATGTCTTCCGTTGAACGCGCGCACCCAATCAGGAAGCTCGTTGACGTAGTACGTGCTCGTGACGAAGCTCCCCGTGCTGGTGTCCCACCAGTACGCCGCATTGGCACCGCGACCGACAGGCAGGATCGCCGACCGATCCTTCAGCGACACGCCAAACACACGAGGTGCATCGATCGCGGTTGTGGGGAGTCCTGCCGCGAGCTTCAGCTCATCGCCGAGCGTGCTCACGAGCAGACGACGCGGCGAGGCCGCCGATCCCGACGATGAACCGACCGGCTGAACACTTGAATCTGAAACGCTGGCGACGGTCTTTCCGATCTCGCGATCGAACCAGTCGTTTCCGATGATCCCGCTCACCGAGGGCGTGGCACCCGACAGCATCGTTGCGTGACCGATGGCGGTGACCGTCGGATAGTGCTCCAGATTCGCATTGCTGAACACGGCGCCGTGCGTCAATAGCCGATTGAATCCCGCCGTGTAGTCAGACCGGAAACGAGTCAGGTAGTCGTAGCGGAACTGATCGACCGCGATGAGCAACACTAATCGAAGACGCGGAACCGCGGATTGGCCGACTGGATGCGCAAGCGTGATCGTGACTAACAGGAAAGCGACCAGTGCTGTGAACTTCTTCACCAGGAAGACCCCGCAAAAATGGCCTCTCCAAGAGGAGAGCTATCGGCACAATTTTATCAGCCTCCCTGTAACGCCTCTGTCGCATCGTCACATGCTTGCGCTTGACACATCGTTGGTTGGATCACTGCATCACTTGGGAACTGGCCGATGTTCCGCGAGCTTTCTCGCGGCGGCGAGCGCGTCGGTGCTCGAAACCTCCACGTCGGGCTCGACACCGATGGCTTCCCACCCCTTCACGAGATAGGGGCTGTCGGGGGGCGCCACTTGCTGAATGCCCATGCCGAAGTGGTCGTTGATGCGATGAAATGCGCCCGAGTGCTGATGGCCGGCCGTCGTTTCTCCGACGATCGTAGCCCGCTTCAACATCTTCACGTTGTACACGAAATACTCGGCCGCCGACTGTGTCCTTGACGACGTCAGCACATACACAGGCTTGTCAACGAGGGTGTTGCCCGAAATCGGCGATGCGGTTCGTGCGGGAACAGGAGAGTCTGGCCGCGGATCGTACATGTATGTCGGGCGATCGAAGAGATATCCGGCGATTTGCAGCGCCGTATCGCCCATCCCGCCGCCGTTATCGCGCAGGTCGACGATGAGGGCATCGGTCTTGTTCAGCGATGCCATCGCGCGACCAGTCGTCTGCCGACAGACGGTCGCATCAGCAAAGCCATTCAGCTTCATGTAGCCGATGTTGTGCGGCAGCGTCTCGACCGTCTCGAACAGACAGTTCTGCAGAAGCAGCACTGCGCGACTACGCTCTCGCATTTCGTCCGTCATTGGTGGGGGCGGTCCCGTGGGCAGCGCTCGCTCACTGTAGACGACGTCAGCCACAAATACGCCGCCGGGAATTCCGAGAGCGCGACTGGCGGCCTGGATGTCCCGGTTGATGCGCGCCGCCAGATCCGCCCCCGTGTCGAGCGATTCGTATTCGCCCTTCTTCTCCTGCACCAGCACGGCGTCGGCCAACTGCTGGCCGAGGGCGCGATCGAAGTAGAGCTGCCTCAGATTCAAGGCGATGGCAGCAATGAGCTTGTGGCGCGCCTCGGGATCGGTCACGACGGCCCGCGGGTCGAACTCGTCTGCATCGCCGGATGGAACTTCGGACCCAGGCCCTTCACTGAGCTGCGCCGGTGTCTTCGTGGGCTCCGTGGCCTGAAACAGCAGCGTAAAGCTCGCGAACAGGAGGATTGACGTGAGTATCCCTGCGGCCAGCGCCTCCGGGCGTAGACCGTGGACCTCGATGATGTCGAAACGAGGTGCGCCGTCGATTCGCACGAGCGACGGCCTGGCGGCTTGCCAGCCACGAAGCGAGGTGGCGAAGAGATCGATCGCCAGGTCCATCAGCAAGCGGGCTCGGAGAAAGACACCTCGCTCGTCGCGCGCGCGGTCTCTCATCAGCTGGACGGCCTCACGGCCGTACGTGCGCCGGAACTCGGCAGGGTAGAGCCGCAACAGAAGGGCGCAGAAGCGTTCAAACATACTCCCCCCTCAGGATCTTCTTCGCGCGCGCGACCCGCAGTACATCTGCCAGTCTCTCGGCCTCGTCGCGCGCGGCCTTGCGTCCCGCCGTGGTCAGGCGATAGTAGCGGCGCCGTTCATCATTCGAGCCGGCTTCGCCGCGTAAAGCGACTTCGGTGATGAAGCCGGCGTCGAGCAACACCTGGATCGAGCTGTAGAGCGTTCCGGGGCCGATGCGTGTGCGGCCATCAGTCTGTTGTTCCACACGCCGCATGATTTCGTAGCCGTGAAGATCGTCATCCGCCAGCGACATCAGGATCTGGAACGCCGCCGCGGGCAGGGGGCTGAGCTTGTTCTTCGGCATAGCGATCATCGTTATATCGATAATCGACTATAAATGCAAAACTTGTTCGACGTGCCGGCGTAACGTTGCTTTAGGTGGCTGGCTGAAGCAGCTCGATCGGGATTTTCGTCCGGATCCTTAGCGTCTCCGCGGGGCCGTTCAGAAATGTGCTTCGAAGACGCGTTTCAATCCGCGGGCTCGATCTTGAGAATCGCGCCCTCTTCACCGTCGGTGAGCACGTACAACAAGCCGTCCCGGCCCTGCTTCACGTCGCGAATCCTCCGCCGCAAATCGACGAGCAGCGGCTCCCGCCGCAGCTCCTCGAGGTTCTTGTTGATCAGGATTCTGTGCAGCTGCCCGGTGCCCGGAATCTCGCCATAGCGCATGCCGCCGACGAACACGTCGCCCTTCCATTTGGGAAGGCGATCGCCCGTATAGAAAGCGATGCTTGAGACCGCGATCGACGGAATCCAGAGGACCGTCGCATCGCGGAAGCCTTCCTTCGAGAAGGGCCCCTGCCAGGGACCCGCGTAGGTTCGGCCCAGGCTGACGATCGGCCAGCCGTAGTTGGCGCCGGGCACGAGGATATTGGCCTCGTCACCGCCGTTCGGCCCATTCTCGACCTGCCAGATCGCGCCCGTCGCCGGGTGCATGGCCATGCGCAGCGTGTTGCGGTGGCCCATCGTGAAGATCTCGGGTCTGGCGTCGGCGCGCCCGACGAACGGGTTGTCCTTCGGCACCGAGCCCGTGTCGGTGAGGCGCAGGATCTTGCCGCCGATGTTGTTCAGCAACTGCGTGGCGTTCGGTACTCCTCCCCCTCCGCCTCCGCCGCTCGCGACGTACAACATGCCGTCGCCTCCGAACACGATCGGACCACCGCCTCCGCCCTCGCCGACGAAGATGTCCGTCGCTTCCCTGAGCCCTTTGCCGTCCCACACGGCACGTGCGACTGCGAGTGTGGTCCGCTTCTCGTCGAGCGGCTTGGTATAGCTGATGTACACGGCATGATTGCGCTCGAAGTTCGGGTGCAACGCCAGGTCCATTCCCGAAAGTCCTTGCCCGCGTGCCGCGGGCGCGCCGGCCACGGGCTGCGGATCGACCACGCCGTTGCGCACGGCCTTGATCTGTCCGCCGCGTTCAGCCACGAGGATGGTGTCGTCGGACACGAACGCCATGCTCCACCCGTTCGTGAAACCGCGGGCGAGGACACTGACGCGGATGGTCTGTCCTTCTGCAGTCTCGTAACGGACCGTCGCCTCGGGCAGCGGCGGAATCTTGATGCCCTGGGGTGCGACCGGCGTGTTATTGCGCATCGGCACTTCCTGCTGGGCCATGAGTGGCACGGCGAGGACGGCTAGCGCGATGAGAGTAAGACGCCTTGTGAACCGAGTCATACGTTGATCTCCGATGGATGACGGATGGACACCAGATTATGCGCTACATCATCTCCAACTTGCTGTCGTCGCGAGATCGCGAGTTCGCCTGGGGAGCGCACCCTCACTCGTCACGCAAGGCAACCAGCGGATCGATCCGTGCCGCGCGGCGCGCCGGCAGGTAGCTGGCAAGAAGCGCCACGCCGATCAGCACGAACGACACCGCCGCATACACTGCGGGATCGGTTGGCCGGACGTTGAAGAGCAGGGTCGCCATCGACCTGCTCAGGAAGGCCGCGCCCATCAAACCCAGCACGACGCCGATGCTTCCTTTCCACAGCCCCTGTTTCAAGATCTGACCGGAAATCTGGGCTCGCGACGCACCGATGGCGCTGAGTACTCCAATCTCACGCGTTCGCTGCGACACATCGTAGGCCAGCACGCCATAGATGCCGAGAGCTGACAGGAACATGGCCAAGCCGGCCAACGCGGCCAGCAGGAGCATCACAGCACGACGGTTGTCGAAGGATGAATCCACCGCTTCCTGCAGGACGCCGACGTCGAACAGTGGACTCGCCGGATCGATGGCGCGCACCTTGTTGCGCAGCGCCGACACCGCGTCACCCGTTCCGCGGTTCGTGCGCAGGAAGAGCGTGTAACCGGCAGGTCCGCGTCCTGGCTGCAGCAGTTGATAGATGAAAGGGTTGCCGCTTTTCTCCTCGACCCCATTGTGCGGCACATCCTTGACGACCCCGATGATCACCGGCCACTCTTCAGGTTTTTCCGGGCGGGGGCCAAAGGTAAACCTGCCACCAAGGGCGGAGCGATTCGGGAAGAACTTCCGCGCGAAGCTCTGATCGACGACGAACTGGCGGCGGCCGGGAGCCAGATCCGCGTCTTCATAGAAGCGGCCTTCCACCAACTTCAGTCCCAGCGTTTGGGCGTACCCGGGCGTCACGATCACTCGATACGCGCCTGGCTGCGGCGAGCCCGGCGGCAGGGTGTCGTTCTCCAGGGTGAAGGCATTGATCGGCAGTCCCCCCTGGAAAGGCGTGGAAGCGGACAGCGCCGCCGACGTCACCCCTGGAATCTCTTTCATCCCCTGCAATAGTCGTTCGCGAATCGAGTTGGCGGCGTCGTCGGTGGCGCGATGTTCGCGCGCCAGCGCGATCCGCGCGGTGACGACGTTCGCCGGCTCGAGTCCCGTATCCACTTTCACGGCCTCCGCGAAGCTGTAGATCAGCAAGCCGGCGCCGGTCAGCAGCACCAGCGCCACCGCGACCTGGGCTACGACCAGGGCGCTGCTCAGCGCGCGCACGCCGCGGCTCGACGACGAGCCCCGAGAGTTGCTCTGAAT
>Ga0068863_100005570_pt1 | contig 12376 bp, 14 predicted proteins | sample KBSSwiS62_FD_66596 | JGI IMG/M metagenome (GOLD analysis project Ga0068863, IMG submission 66596) | Switchgrass rhizosphere microbial communities from Kellogg Biological Station, Michigan, USA - KBS Switchgrass S6-2 | ecosystem: Host-associated > Plants > Roots > Rhizosphere > Soil ...
GGTGACCGGCGCCTCGAACCTGGTCGGCACCCGCCCGCCCGTCCCGGCGATCACGGCGGCCGCGCACGAGGTGGGGGCGCTGACGGTGGTGGACGGCGTGCACCTGACCTCGCACGTCGCGATCGACGTCGCGGCGCTCGGCGCGGACTTCTACGCCTGCTCGCCCTACAAGTTCTGCGGGCCGCACCTCGGCGTGCTCGCCGCCCGCCCGGAGCTGCTGGAGGAGCTGCGTCCGGCGAAGCCGGTGCCCTCCTCCGACGACGTGCCGGAGCGCTTCGAGCTCGGCACCCTGCCCTACGAGCTGCTGGCCGGGACCACCACCGCCGTCGACTTCCTGGCCGGGATCGGCGGGTCCCCCCTCGACCGACGCAGTGCGCTCGTGGAGACGATGGCCGCGGTCGAGGCGCACGAGGAGCCGCTGCGCAGGCGGATCGAGGAGGGGCTCGCGGAGCTGCCGGGCGTGCGGGTGCGGTCCCGCGCCGCGCACCGGACGCCGACGTTGCTCGTCGAGTTCCTGGAGAAGAACCCGGCGGACGCCTACCGGTACCTTGCCGAGCATCGGGTCAACGCGCCCGCGAGCTCGTTCTACGCGCTGGAGGCGAGCCGCAGGCTCGGTCTGGGGGACACCGGGTCGCTGCGCGTCGGGCTGGCCCCGTACACCGACGACTCCGATGTGGACCGGCTCCTCGACGGCCTCCGCGCCTTCCTGGCGCTGTGACACCCCCCTGCGCCCTGCCCATCCCGAGCCGGTCAGAGCCAGCCCGGGGTCACCAGGCCCGTCTCGTAGGCCAGCACCACCAGCTGGGCGCGGTCCCGCACGCCGAGCTTGACCATCGACCGGCTCACGTGGGTCTTCGCGGTGGCGGGGCTGACCACCAGCCTCTCGGCGATCTCGTCGTTGGACAGACCCGTCGCGACCAGCGCCAGGACCTCGCGTTCCCGCTCGGTGAGCGGGTCCAGGCGCCGGTCCGGGGCCGTGGGGCGGGAGCGGGCGGCGAACTCGGCCACCAGCCGCCGGGTGACGGCGGGGGAGAGCAGCGCGTCGCCCCCGTGCACCACCCGGACCGCGTGCAGCAGCTCGGCGGGCTCGGTGTCCTTCACCAGGAACCCGCTGGCACCCGCCCGGAGGGCGTCGAAGATGTAGGCGTCCTCGGCGAAGGTCGTCAGCACCACCACCCGGGTGCCGGCCAGCCGAGGGTCCGCGGTGATCTCGCGGGTGGCCTCCAGCCCGTCCCGCCCGGGCATCCGGATGTCCATCAGCACGACGTCGGGCGTGGTCTCCCGACAGACCCGGACCGCGGCGTCACCGTCCTCGGCCTCCCCGACGACCTCCAGATCCGCCGCCGATCCCAGCAGGGCGCGGAAACCGGCGCGGACCAGGGCCTGGTCGTCCGCGAGCACCACACGGATCATCTGTCCTCCACCGGGATCTCGGCCTCCACCCGGAACCCGCCACGCGGCCCGGTCCCGTACTCGACGATCCCGCCCAGCGCCGTCGCCCGCTCGCGCATCCCGACGAGCCCGGCCCCCGCCCGCCGCGCGTCGGCGGGGACGGGGGCACCGCGGCCGTCATCCTCGACGACGATCCGCAGGACCCGGCCCTCCCGCCAGACCCGCACCGTCGCCAGGCTCGCCCCGGCGTGCTTGCGCACGTTGGTCAGCGCCTCCTGCACGATGCGGTAGGCGGCGAGGTCGACGCCGGCAGGCAGGTCCGGCGCGTCCACCTCGGTCTCGACGGGCAGGCCTGCCGCCGCGTTGTCCGCGACCAGCCGGTCCAGTGCGGCCAGGCCCGCCGTCGGGGCGCGCGGCGGCTCCTCGTCGATCCCCCGCAGCACGCCGAGGGTGGAGCGCATCTCGCGCAGCAGGTCCCCGCTCGCGGCCTTGATCGTCGACAGGGCCCGGCGGGCCTGCTGCGGGTCGTCGTCCAGGAGGTAGAGCGCGACGCCGGCCTGCACGTTGATCAGCGAGACGTGGTGGCCCAGGACGTCGTGCAGCTCGCGGGCGATCCGCAGCCGCTCCTCGCCCGCCTGCCTGCGCTCGGTCTCGGCCGCGGCGGCCCGGGCCTGCGCCCGGCGCTCCTGCCGCGCCCGCCACAGCTCGCACCCCGCCACGTACGCGGACAGCCAGGCGAGCGCAGCGAGCGCACCCTCCCAGGAGAACACCCCGCGCAGGGTGACCTGCAGGACCACCCCGACGGCGACGGTCGCGCCGAGCACGGGGTAGGCGAAGCGCCGGTGCCCGGCCGCGACCGCCTCCGCGAGCGCGACGAGCGAGGGGACCACGACCGGCCCGAACGGGTACCCCAGTCCGAGGTAGACGAGCAGCACGACCGCGCACCCGACGAGCACCTCCCGCGGCAGTGCCCGCCTGACCAGCAGGAACAGCGCCCCGAGCACGACGAGCAGGACGCCGAGCCCGCCGAGCGGGTGCGCGGTCGGCCACGGTGCGCTCCAGGGTGGCGCGTTCCGGGCGGCGACGAGGGTGACCGGGATGCAGGCCAGGGGCAGCACGAGCGTCGGGCCGACGCCGTGCCAGGCGCGCTCCCGGAACCACCGCCACAGGTCGAGCACGCCCGAACCCTAGAGCGGGTGGGGTGTGCGGCGCGTCGTCCCGCCGCGGACGGGCCGCGTACTCCCCGGGGGGTACGCCGGCCCTCGCGGCGTCGACCGATGGGGCAGCGGAGGTCCCGCCCGCGGGCCGACGCGCGGACGGCCGCGCCGCGCCACCGTGGAGGCACACACCGACCCCAGGGGGAGACATGACCGAGCCGACCATCCGGATCTCCGACGCCGAGCGCGAGGGCGTCGCCGCCCGCCTCCGGGACGCCGCGGCCGAGGGCAGGCTGACGCTGGAGGAGGCGGACGAGCGGCAGCGCGCCGCCTACGCCGCGAAGGTCCAGGCGGACCTGGACCCGCTCACCGCGGACCTGCCCGCCCCGCCCGCGCCGTTCCTGCCGCGGGCGGGGCGGGCAGGTTCGCTGACGCCCGAGGCGAAGCGGCGGCTGCTGGTGCACGCGGGGATCGGCGTCGCGTTCGTGCTGCTCGTCGTGGTGCGTTGGGCGCTCGCGCCGATGCCGTTCTTCTGGCCGGTCGGGCCGGTGTTCTGGATCGCGGTGAGCCTGGGGGTGCACTACCTGCTGGCCACGCGGCGGTCCCCCCGAGCCTGAGACCCCGCGGCACGGGCGTGCGGCACGTCCGCCCGCACCTGCTCGGGACCCCCTGCTCGGGACCCCCTGCTCGGGACCACCTGCTCAGCCCGGCTGCCCGTACCGCGCCAACCGCTCGCCCGCCTCGGCCAGCTCCGCCTCGGTGAGCAGCGTGGGCGTCCCGATCTGCACCGCCCGGTGGTACAGCCCGCAGAGCCATTCGAGCAGCTCGGCGCGGTCGTAGGCCTGCGCGAGGTCCCGGCCGCACGTCGTCGCGCCGTGGTTGCGCAGCAGCACCGCACTCCGCCCCGCCATCGCCCGCGCCCCGGCCTCCGCGAGCTCGGGGGAGCCGTACGGGGCGTACGGCGCGACCCGCACCGGCCCGCCCAGCCGCATGACCAGGTAGTGGATCCCGGGGAGCTCGTCGACCACCGTGGACAGCGCGGTGCCCACCGGCGGGTGCGTGTGCACGACGGCCCCGGCCGCCGTCTCGCGGTAGACCGCGAGGTGCATCGGCAGCTCGGAGCTGGGTCGCGGCCCCGGGGCGACGGGGCGCCCGGTCGAGTCCACGACGGACACCTGCTCCGCCGTCAGGGTCGCGTAGTCCACCCCGGTCGGAGTGATCGCCACGAGGTCGCCCCAGCGGACGCTCACGTTCCCGGACGTCCCGACCGTCAGCCCCGCCGCGTCCATCCGCAGGCAGTACTCCACGATCTCGGCCCGCTCCTCCGCCATCAGCACGCGATCACCCTGCCGGATACACGAGGAGTGATGAACCTCCGCGCTCGTACCACGATGGGTAGTCGTCGCCGGACGGGTGAACGGCACGGTGCGGCCGTCTGTCGCCTGGCTCGCTCCGTTCATCGCGACTGAGCGCGACTGGCCGGCACCTCATCGTCACCTCATCGAGTACCCGTCGTTTCCCGGACGTGCACGCAGCGTCCGCCTCCGCTCCCACCCGCAACCGGGCGTGGTGAGCCCCATGGCCAACCACACCCTCCCGCCCCGACCCCGCCGCACGTCGCGGTCGGGCCTGATCGGCTGGTCGCTGGTCGGCGTCGTCGTGGTCCTCGCCGCGCTCCTCGGGCTGGGGCTGACGTTCGGGGGGTCACCGTCCCCCGCCGCGCGGCCGGACGGGGCGGGCGCCACCGCCTCGTCCTCGGCCGCGACCGTCGACCCGACGACCTTGCCGGAGAGCACCACCTACACCGCGTTGCAGGGGACCGCGCCCGACCCGGCCCCGCAGAGCGCGACGAACGGCCGGGTCGGCCACCCGGTCCGCGAGACCGTCGTGGCGGACGCGCCGAACGGCACCGCGGTCGCCCGGATGCCGGTGACCCAGATCGGCGACACCTGGCTGCCGATCCTGGAACAGCGGGACGGCTGGGCGCGGGTGCTGCTGCCGTCGCGGCCGTCCTCGTCCACCGGGTGGATCGCGGTGGCGGACCTCGACGTCAAGACCACGCCCTACCGCATCGAGGTGCACCTCGGCTCGCGGACGCTGCGCCTGTTCCAGAACGGCACCCAGCTCGCGCAGTGGACCGTGGGCATCGGCAGGCCGGACGCGCCCACGCCGACCGGCCGCACCTTCCTGCTCGGCGCGTTCAGCGACGACAAGCAGCCCTACTCCCCGGTGATCCTGCCGCTGGGCACGCACAGCCCCACGCACGACACCTTCGGCGGCGGCCCCGGGACCGTCGCCATCCACACCTGGCCGACGACCGATGTCCTCGGCAAGGCCACCAGCGACGGCTGCATCCGGGTGCCCGCCGACGCGCTCCGGACGCTCACCACGGTGCCGCTCGGCACGCTCGTCATGATCGACAACTCGTGAAGGGAACCCTCCGCGTGAAGACCCCCAAGCTCGCAGGCGCGGGCGCACTCGCCGTGGGCGCCGCGACCGCCGCCACGGTGTTCCTGCTCGGGACGACCGCCGCCTCCGCGGAGCCCCAGGTCACCGCCGAGTCCACGGTGCTGCGTATCGACGGCGGCGTCGTGAGCGCAGGCCCGTCCATCCGGGCCCGCGCCGTGGACGGCAAGGCCGACCACCAGGAGCTCGCCTCGATCCAGGCGGTGCCCGGACTGAAGGACGGCGGCGTCACCGCGAAGCTCCTCGCCGCGAAGGCCGCGGGGCACAGCGCCGAGGCGAGCATCGCGAACCTGAACGTGCTGGGCCTGGTCAAGGCCGACCTGGTGCGCACCTGGTGCGACGGCGACCGGGGCGGCCTGCAGCTCGTCGGCGCCTCCGTGCTGGGCACCGACCTCTCCGTCGACCAGCCCAACGCCAAGGTCGATCTCTCGCCGATCCTCACCGTCGAGCTGAACAACCAGACCCGCGCGGACGGCGTGCTGACCGTCGAGGGGCTCGTCGTGACCGTGCTGCCGGCGAACAAGAAGCCGACGGACCCGCTGTCCGCCGAGGAGAAGGCCGCCGCGGGCGGGCTGATCCCGCTGCTCGGCGGGGACGTCACGAAGGTCCCGCTGCTCAAGACCGTCAAGGACCTGACGGACGCGCTGCACATCGGGAACGGGGACCTGCTGCGCGTCACGATCGGCACCGCGACCTGCACGTTCGGTGCGGCGTCGGCCGACCAGCCCGCCGCGGACGACTCCGCCGACACGCCCACCGCCGACACGCCCACCGACGGCACGCCCACCGACGGCGCGGCCCAGACCCCGGCCGAGGACGCGGCACCCGCGCCGGTCGTGGTGCGGCACAGCCTGCCCGTCACGGGCTGAGCCGGGGGGCCGGAGCCGGGATCACGCGGGGGGCGGTCCCGGCTCCGTCGCGTCGGCGGGGACTCAGGACCCGGCGGCGCGCTTGCGGCGCTTGCCCTCGTGCATCGCCTGCACCCGGGCGATCGGGATGGTGTGGCCTTCCGCGACGACGTCCTCGGGCAGGGTCTGCGGGGCGGGCAGCAGCTCCGTCCAGCTCGGTCGGTCGGTCAGCAGGCCCGGTGCGGTCGCGATCGTGAAGTCCCCGGGCGATACCGACTCCAGCTCGGCCCACTCCAGCGGGAAGGACACCGGCAGGCCCGGCCGGATGCGCGGGCTGTAGGCCGCGACGACCGTCGCCCCGCCCGCGCGGGTCGAGTCGACGAACACCTTCCCCTCCCGCTCCTCCTTCACGAAGGCCGTGGTCGCGATCGTCGGGTCCAGGGCGGCGGCGCGGGCCGCGAGCGCCCGGGTGGCCGCCGCCGCGTCCTCGAACCCGGTGGGGGCCAACGGGACCACGATGTGCACGCCCTTCGCGCCGCTGGTCTTGACCGCGCCGGTCAGGCCCGCGGCGTCCAGGGTGGCGTGCACGAGCCGGGCGACGGCGACGACCTCGGCGAACCCGGCGCCCTCCGGCGGGTCGAGGTCCAGGACGAGCTGGGTGGCGCCGTCGTCGTCGACCGTGAACAGCCCCGGGTGGTACTCGACGGCCCGCTGGTTGGCGAGCCAGAGCAGGGTCCGCCGGTCGTCGCACAGCGCGTAGCGGACCTCGCGCCCGGTCTGCGAGCGGATCACGACGGACGCCACCCAGTCCGGGGTGTACTTCGGCAGGTTCTTCTGCATGAAGGGCTCCTGCCCGGGCCGCACCCGGATCACCGACAGCGGGCGGCCCGCCAGCACCGGCACCAGCCGGTCGGCCACCGCGTCCAGGTAGTCCACGAGGTCCCGCTTGGTGGCGGGCTCGCCCTCCAGCACGGGGGAGTCGAGGCTGGACAGCGCCACCCCGGCGCGTTCCTCACCGGCCTGTCTCGGGCTCACAAGGGCATGATGCCCGAGTCGTGGCCCACCGCGCTGGATGATCGACTCGTCCGCCTGCGGCCGGTGTGCGAGTCTGGACGCACGCGTTGGGCAGCAGCGTGCCCGTCGACGAGGACATCGGGGGTTCTCGTGCACTCCTCCTGTATGGCGGTGCTGCGCGTCAAGGCGCCCGCGGACACCGACCCACACGAACTCGCGGCGGCGCTGACCCGAGCGCTGTCCACCGACCGCGCCCACCCGCTCTCCGCCGAGCTGGAGTGGCTGCCTGCCTGGCGCGAACCCCGGCGAAAGAGCCGTCGTCTCGCCTTCGTCGCCGTGCTCAGCGGCCCGCAGCCCGAGTCGGAGCTGGTCCGGGTCGCGGACCGGTGCGCCCGGCGGACGGTGCGGGGGCGGTACGGGAAGAAGTACTCGGCGCGGGTCCGGCCTGCGGGGGACCCGGAGGTCTCGGCGCTGTGGTGCGCCTTCCGGGGGACCCCACACCGGACCGGCTAGCCTCCAGGCCCCGCGGCGCCGTTCGCGGTGCACAGCCGCAGCACGCTCACGGACAACGCGGAGTAGGCCTCGTCCGCGGTGGCGCGCCCGACCGCGAACCTGGCGGCGGCGGTGGCACAGAGCCCGATGACGGCGGCGGCCAGCCAGTCGGCGGGCAGCTCGCGGTCGAAGACGCCCGTCTGCCGGCCGCGCCGGATGATCTCCTCCAGCCGCTCGACCCCGGCCAGATGCGTCGCGGCGTGCCCGGGAGGGGTGCGGCCGAGGGCCGTGCCGAGGAGGAACGGGTAGCGCTGGACGAGCTGCCAGCTGATGGCGAGGTACCGCCACAGGGCGTCGAGCGGCGGGACGGCGTCGAGGTGGGCGGCGTCGATGGCGTCGACGGTCTCGCTTCCCGCGGCCTCGATGAGCGAGGCGATCAGCGCGTCCCGCGACGGGAAGTGCGCGTAGACGGTCTGTCGGGAGACGCCGGCGGCCTGGGCGACGTCTTCCATGGTGGCGTCCGGTCGCTCACCGAACAGGTTGCGGGCACCGCCGAGGATGGCATCGATGCTGCGCCGCGCGTCGGAGCGGCGCCGCCGGGAGGGCTTGACGTTCTCGGGTGTCTCGCTCATCCGTGGGGAGACTAGCGGCCCGGCGATTTCCTTGACAACGCGTCAGAGCTAGGTAACTCTTACGGAATGTCAAAGAACAGTGCGAGCGCCGCGAGCCCGGCTGCCCCTTCGACGCTCGGCCGCCCGCGGTACGGCGTCGACGCGCCACCGGTCCCGGCGCTGCTCGGTGTGACCGGACTGGCGTGCGGCCTCGCCGCCTCCCGACCACGCAGGGGCCGGACCGCCCTGGCCGCCACCGGTGCGGTCCTGCTGGCCGGCAGCGGCGTCTACCTGCACACCACGCTCCGCGGCAAGCTGCGTGCCTGGGACGCGATCCTGGACCGGGTCGCCCTCGAGGGCGACGAGGACGTGCTCGACATGGGATGCGGCCGCGGCGCGGTCCTCATCGCGGCGGCCCGGAGGCTGCCGAACGGACACGCGGTCGGAGTGGATCTCTGGTCGGCCGACCAGAGCGGCAACCGGCCCGAAGCCACCATGGCCAACGCCGCGGCAGCCGGGGTCGCCGACCGGGTCGACGTCCGCACCGGGGACATGACGTCGCTGCCTTTCCCCGACGACTCCTTCGACCTCGTGACCAGCGCGATGGCCATCCACAACATCCCGTCGGCCGAGGGGCGCCACCGCGCGCTGGACGAGGCGATCCGGGTGCTGCGCCCGGGGGGCCGACTGCTCGTGGCCGACCCGTGGCCAGTGGTCCGCGACTATGCGACCCACCTCGGGCGGGGCACGCTGCGTCCGCTCGGGCCCGGGTACTGGTACAGCGGACCCTGGCTCGCCGTCACGCTCCTCCAGGTCGAGACGGGGGGCGCCGGCCCCAGGTGATCGCCGAGACCGCGCGGACCATGCCACAGCAGGCGCGTTCCTCGTGGTCACCGCTCTAGTGCGGTGACCACGAAGCCGCGCACCGCGTCCTTGCGCGGGACGAAGGGGTTGTTCCGGATCCGCGCGACCGGCTGCCAGCCGTCCTCGTCGAGGTCCGGGAAGGCCTCCGCGGACCGCTGCGGCTTGATGCCGGTGTCGTCCTGGATGGACCTCTTGAAGCCGTCGTCGGCGAAGGTCTCGGCGTAGCGGGCGTTGTTGGCGAGCAGCTCGTCCGTGACGGACAGGGGTGTCTCCTGCCATGAGCTCACCGCACTGCGCCGACCGGGGCAAGCAGGACAACCGATCGGCCGTCCGCTCGGATCTGAACGATCGTTCAGCTAGGCTCCGGCCATGGCGATCGAGATCGACCGCAGCCTGCCCACCGGTGCCGGGCTGGATCCCCGTCCGGCGGCGGCGCGGGCGGAGGAGCGCGGGTACGCGGGTGTGTGGGCGGCGGAGGTCAAGCACGACCCGTTCCTGGCCCTGACGTTGGCCTCGACCGTGACGGAGCGGGTGGACCTGGGGACCGCGATCACGGTCGCGTTCGCGCGGACCCCGATGGCGCTGGCGGGCACCGCGAACGACCTGCAGAACATCTCGGGAGGGCGGCTGCTGCTCGGGCTGGGCACCCAGGTGCGCGCGCACATCACCCGGCGGTTCTCGATGCCGTGGTCCCGGCCGGCGGCACGGATGCGCGAGTACGTGCTGGCGCTGCGGGCGATCTGGTCGAGCTGGGCGGACGGCTCGCCGTTGGAGTTCGCGGGCGAGTTCTACACCCACACCCTCATGACGCCGATGTTCGTGCCCGAGCCGCACGGGTTCGGCCCGCCGAAGGTGCTGCTCGCGGGCGTCGGGGAGGCGATGACGGCGGTCGCGGGCGAGGTCGCGGACGGCTTCCTCTGCCACGGCTTCACCACCGAGCGGTACATCCGGGAGGTGACCGTGCCCGCCCTGGAGCGGGGCCGCGGCGGCCCGCTGGGCGAGGACTTCACCCTCGTCGGCGCCCCGCTGGTCGCGGCGGGCGACACGGACGCCGAGCTCGACGCCGCGCTGCGCGGGGCCCGCTCCCAGATCGCCTTCTACGGCTCGACGCCCGCCTACCGGGGGGTGCTGGAGCTGCACGGGTGGGGTGCGCTCGGCGAGCGGCTGCACGAGCTGTCCCGGCAGGGGGAGTGGGAGCGGATGACCGACCTGGTCGACGACGACGTGGTGAACGCGTTCGCCGTCGTCGGCCGGCCGTCCGACATCGCCGCCGAGCTGCTCCGCCGCTACGGCGACCTGTTCGACCGCTGCTCGCTCTACGCCCCCTACCAGGCCGATCCCGACATGCTCGACGGGATCGCGGCCGAGGTGCGCGCGGCGGGCGCAGGAGTGCGACACGCCGGTTGAGCCGGCCTCCTACGGGGTGACCAGACAGAACGGATGCCCCGCCGGGTCGAGGTAGACCCGCCACGAGTCGCCACCGGGCTGGGTCTCGGGCTTGCGGGCGCCCAGCCGCAGCACCTCCGCCTCGCCCGCGTCGAGGTCGTCGACCTCGAAGTCCAGGTGGGCCTGCTGCGGGTGCTCGGCCCCCGGCCACACCGGCGGGACGTGGCCGGGGGCGAGCTGGCAGGCGATCGTCGCCCCGGCCATCTCCAGCTCGACCCAGTCGGTGCGCGGGCCGAGGTCGCCCGCGCGGATCGGGCACCCGGTGAGCGCGGAGTAGAAGCGGGCCAGCCCGACGGGATCGCGGGTGTCCAGAGCGGCGACGGTGAAGCGGGCCATGGTCGGCACCGTAGGCGCTCCGCGGACGGCGCGCTCGGGAGAATCCGGGCGTGCACACCTTCTCCGTCACCTTGCCCGACTGGGTCGCCGAGGAACTCCCGGCAGGCCCGCTCCTCACCGACACCGACCGGATGGCGCTGGTCCACCGGCTCGCCGCGCGCAACCCCGGCGAGGGCGGCGGCGGACCGTTCGCCGCGCTCGTCGTGGAGTCCGAGACCGGGCGGCTCGTGTCCGCCGGGGTGAACTGCGTGCTGTCGTCCGGGCTGTCGGTGGCGCACGCCGAGGTCGTGGCGCTCTCCCTGGCCCAGACCCGGCTCGGCGGCTGGGACCTCGGCGCCGACGGGCTGCCCGCGCACGAGCTGGTGGTGAACTGGCGGCCGTGCGCGCAGTGCTACGGGGCCACGCTGTGGTCCGGCGTGCGCAGGCTCGTCGTCGCGGGCGAGGGTGCGGAGCTCGAGGAGCTCACCGGGTTCGACGAGGGCCCGGTGCCCGAGGACTGGGCGGAGCGGTTCGAGCAGCGGGGCATCGCCGTCACGGTCGGCGTGCTGCGGGAGCGGGCGCTGGAGGTCTTCGCCGAGTACGGGCGGGGCGCGGCGGCGGGGGAGTACACCGTCTACAACGCGCGCGGAAACGGTGGGTGAGCGAACGGGCACGCATTGTGCGGGAATGCGAGGGAAATCGCGGCCGGAATGATTCCCCGGGCTCGTTAACGGTTCGTTAACATCGCCCGGGGCTGCCGGCGATGGGTGGCTCGGGGCCTACTCTGCGTGGTCGACGGGGGCTCGCGATCGGGAAGTGAGGCGGTGCAGTGCTCGCGTGAGCGCGAATCCCGGTGACACCGCGTGGTTGATGGCGAGTGCGGCCCTGGTCATGCTGATGACGCCGGGCCTGGCCTTCTTCTACGCCGGAATGGTTCGGGCGAAGAGCGTCCTGAACATGCTGATGATGAACGTCGTCTGCCTCGTGGTGGTAGGCCTGGTCTGGGCGGTCGTCGGCTTCGACCTGACCTTCGGCAGCGACGCGTTGGACGGGCTGATCGGTCAGGTCGGCCGCCCGGGCGACCACTGGACGGTCGGGGGGCTGGCGGGCTTCGCGGGCGACGGGCAGCCCTGGCCCGGACCGCACGCGGTGCCGGTGCTGGCGTTCGCGATGTTCCAGCTGATGTTCGCCGTGATCACCCCGGCGTTGATCTCCGGCGCGGTCGCCGAGCGCACCCGGTTCTGGCCCTGGGTGGTCTTCGTCGCGCTGTGGAGCGTGCTGGTCTACGCGCCGATCGGGCACTGGGTCTTCGCGTTCGACGGCTTCCTCGCCCCGGACGCCGTCGGCGGGTGGATCGCGAACCGGCTGCACGCGCTGGACTTCGCGGGCGGGACCGTCGTCCACATGAACGCAGGCGCCGCCGCGCTGGCCCTGGCGATCGTGCTGGGCAGGCGCAAGGGCTGGCCCCAGTCCATCGCCCGCCCGCACAACCTGCCGCTCACGGTGCTCGGCGCGGCGTTGCTGTGGTTCGGCTGGTACGGGTTCAACGCGGGCTCGGCGCTCGCCGCGAACGGGCTGGCGGCCATGGCGTTCGCCAACACCACGGTCGCGACCTGCGCCGCCGTGCTGGCCTGGTTGCTCGTCGAACAGCTGCGGACGGGCAGCCCGACCACACTCGGCGCCGCCTCGGGGGCGGTCGCCGGGCTCGTCGCGATCACCCCGGCCTGCGGGTACGTGGACCTCTGGGGGGCGGTGGCGATCGGCGTGGTCG
>Ga0068863_100005574_pt1 | contig 12373 bp, 9 predicted proteins | sample KBSSwiS62_FD_66596 | JGI IMG/M metagenome (GOLD analysis project Ga0068863, IMG submission 66596) | Switchgrass rhizosphere microbial communities from Kellogg Biological Station, Michigan, USA - KBS Switchgrass S6-2 | ecosystem: Host-associated > Plants > Roots > Rhizosphere > Soil ...
CCGCCAACGTGGCTTTCAGCGCCGAGCCCGTGAGAATGGCCGACGTGAGGCGCGAATGCGATCTCGCCATTTGCCATGCCGGCGTAGGGACCGTCGAAGCGTTGGTGACCGCGGGGAAGCCGGTACTCGCGCTGCCGATACACCTCGAGCAGCTGATGACGGCCAAACGCCTCGTCGCGGTCGGCGCGGGTCTCGTGGTCGAACCGAAAGAGTCGCGCGACTACGTGCGGCTTTTGCGTCGCCTGCTGGACGAGCCGGCGTTCACGATCGCAGCGCAGGCTGTCGCGGCCCGGCATGTCGACGATGATCCCGCGGACCGTGTCACGCGCATCGCCGAACGCTGTGAGGAGCTCGTGCGCGATGCGTCCGGTGCAGGCAGGGCAGCACCGTCGTCATGCATCGCGTCGACCTGATCACCGATGTCCCGTTCTGGAATGCGGCTCGCGGCGACGCTACGCGCATTCGAAGCCTTGCCGAGTATCTCGCGCCGCGAACCTCGCTCCGTGTCGTGTTCCTGTCGATGCCCGGGCAGCCGCCTGATGCATCGTCCAGCGGGCGGTTGCGATTCGGCGCGACGGTCGTCGACTTCGTCGCGGTGGCTATCGATCTCGATTCGCGAGCGCGAACGATTTCGAATCTGCAGGCGGTGTTCGAGAAGAGTCCTCCTTCGGTCGCACTGCTGGAATATGTCCAGCTGACCTGGATGCTGGACGCACTTCCGTTTGCGACGCGGCCCTTCCTCGACACCCATCAGATCGCGCACGAGCGAAACGAGCGTTTCGCCGCCGCCGGACTCCGGCAACTCAACACGATCGACGAGGCCGCCGAGTATGCGGCGTTCGAGCGGTACGAGCGGATCATGCTGATCCAGGACAAGGACCGTGAAATCGTAGCGCGGCGTTTCGCCGCCGATCGATTGGTGCTGGCGCCCCATCCGGCGCGGCAAATCGAGACCGAGATTCGCGCAAGCGCTCGCCGCATCGGATTCGTCGGCAGCGAGTATCCGCCCAACGTCGACGGGCTGCGCTGGTTTCTCGATGTCATCTGGCCCCGTATCGATTCGACGGCCGAGCTCGCCATCTTCGGCAACGTGTGCCGGCGAATCGACCGCGCCGCCCTGCCGGCCAACGTGCGTTGCCATGGACGGGTGGACGACCTCGATTCCGCGTATCGCACACTCGACATCGTCATCAATCCGGTCCGTGTCGGGGCCGGACTCAAGATCAAGACTGTCGAGGCATTGGGCGCGGGATTGCCCGTCGTCACCACCGCGGAAGGAGCGCGCGGGCTGGAAGATGCCGCGGGAACGGCGTTTGCGCTCGCGCACGATGCGGACGAATTCGCCATGCATCTGTCGCAGCTCCTTGCCTCACAGAACCGTCGCACGCATCTTGCCGCAGGCGCGCGTCAGCTCGTGGCCGAGCGTTTCGGCGCCGAAACCTGCTTCGGTCCGCTGCTCCGCGCGATCGAGGAAAGTCCCTGACGCCGGCACTTTTGACGGGTCTCACCGCCAAAGATCGGTCAGGACGGGCAACTGCGGTCGGAAATCGAATTGCGCGGACCACTCGAAGGCACGTCGACGCATCGAGTCCGAGGGAGGCCTTCGGATCACGTCCACGAGCTCGTCGGGGGTGTCGAAGAAGGCACCCGCATCGCCGACGTATTCACGCAAGTCCTCGCGGATGTTCTGCACATAGACACCGACTCCCGACGCCTGCGCCTCGACCAGCGCCATCGGCCAGCCCACCGTGTTGACGGTGCGGGACGCGGTGTACACGAGCCAGCTGTGCTTCTTGTATTCCCGCGGCATGTCCTCCGGATCCACGGGCGCGATGAAGTTGACCTTACCGCCCAGCCGCGCATTGATTTCCACGAGCCGCGGCGTCTCGTATCCGAGGCCATACAGATTGAACGTGCGGTCGGGAACGAGCTTCGACAGCCTGATGAAGTCCTCCATGTTCTTCTTGGGAGCGGGCGCACCGACGTTCATGATGTCCGGGCCGTTCGGCGCGGAATTGCGGAATCTCATGACGTCGATGATCGGATTGCAGGCGACCACTTTCGCTTCCGGCACGCCCGCGGCGACGAGCTTCTGCCGCATGAACGGAAAGCAGAGGACGCCGCGAAACAGGGAATCCGCGCCGACGGCACGAAGATTCGCTTTTGCGAGGTCACCGCCCAAGACGTCGAACGAGTGCGCCCGAATCGTGTAGGGAACGTCGAGGGTATGCGCTATCTTCGTAACGGCGCCGAGAACCGTGAGGTAATGGCCGTGCACCACGGTCGGACCGAACGCCTTGAGATAGTCGAGAATGTTTTGCTGATTCACGGGACTCAGCACGAGATGGCGCTGTCGCGACCGGTACGGGTAGCTCCCGGGCACGAGCGCGAGCAATTCGAGATCGAACCGCTCGGCCAGCGCGTCGACCTCGTTCTTGATGTACGTCTCCGATACCTGCGGGTACTCCTGGACGACCACGAGGATCTTCTGCTTCATTTGGCTCTTGCCTGATTGCGGGAAGCCGCGGATTTCCTTTCGAGATCGATGTCCATGTACTTCCACGTGAAGCCGAACTGCGACGGGTAGTACCCAAGAAGCCAGGGCTGCGCGAACGCGTTGCCGACGGGGTTGACCTGCAGCACGATGGGCACGAACGCGTTCACGACGTCGGACATCTTCTTCGCGAGCGCAACCCGCGCAGGTCCGTCGGGCGTTCGCAGGAACAGCTCGAACGCGGCGTCGTAGTCGGCATTGTGGAAGCGCGAGTGGTTGATGTCCGGCCCGGACTTGCCCCACAGCGTCGCGAGAAGGCTGTAGCCCGACGGCTCGCTCGCGCGAAAGCCGAGGTTGAACATCATCAGCTGACCGGCCTTGCTCTGCCGAAGGAGATCGCTGAACTGCTGCGTGCTGATGGTCATGCGGAGGCCGATCGCCGTCATGTTCTTGAGCCACAGCGTGTCGCCTTCGCGGCTCAGGCTGTCGGGCAGCGAGCTTTGCGCGAGCGTCAGCGGCTTGCCGTCCGGCGTTTCCCGAAAGCCGTCGCCGTCGCGATCCTTGTAGCCGAACCGATCGAGCAACGCGCGCGCCGCCGCAGGATCGTACGCGGAGCTTGCGGCGATATTCGGGTCGTGGCCGCTGGTCCCGGGTGGCAGCAACTGGTTCGCCGGCATGCCTTGCCCGCCGTAGAACACCTTGATGAACTCGTCGTTATTGAAGCCCATCGCGATCGCGCGGCGCAGCGCGATCTTCTCCGGCGCGTTGCCGCCGACGACCGGGTCGTCCTGGTTGAGATACGTGTAGATGAGCGCCGGCAGGGGGTAGCGAAAGTGCTGGACGCCGCGCCGCGCGTAGTCGGCTTTGAGCTTGCCGTTGTCGAGGAGACGCGACAGGATGCTGCCGGTCAGCCCGATGTAATCGAGGCTTCCCTGATCGAAAGCAAGCAGGTCCGGCACCTGCTCCTCGATGATGGAGATCTCGATTCGCGCGAGCGCCGGAAGCTTGCGCCCTTTCATCATCGCCACCATCGGCTTCTGCGCGGGGTCGTCGCTGTCCGGAAACGCGATGGAGCGATACTGCGGATTGGCGTCGAGAACCACCCGCGAGCCGCGCGTCCAATCCTGCAATCGGAACGGGCCGGTGCCCGCCGGCCTGCTTACGACTTCCGCGCCCGCCGCTTCAACCGCTTCACGCGAAACGGCAAACGAGCCGAGATCGGCAAGCCGCTCGAGCACGGTGTAATCGACCGTCGTGAGCCTGATGCGGAGCGTATGGCGATCGACCGCCTGCAGGCCTTCGATCTTCGCATCGTAGTCGAGCTTGCCGGTCTTCGCTGCCGCATCGACGACCGCGCGGGCGCCCTCGACCAGATCGGTCAGGACCGGATCGCCGCCGCGCTTGAGATTCGGATCCAGCCGGCGTGTTATCGAATAGACGTAGTCCTGGGCAGTGAGCTCGCGCGGCTTCCCCTTGAACACGGGTGCGCTCGCGAACAGGATGCCGGGCTTCACGCGGATGGTCCACGTGCGTCCGTCGGCGGAGATGTCCGGCATGGCGACAGCTGTATTGGGAACAACGCGCGCGGGCTTCGCCAGGTAGTCGAACTGATAGAGGCCTTCGAAGATCGCGGTGGCAACGCGTGCCGAGTAAAGATCGGTGATCTGCTGCGGGTCGAGATAGGCGATGTCGGGGAGCGAGAGCCGCAGCACTTTGGGCTCCTCGGCCGCTCCTGCCGGCGCCGCGACGGCGAGCGCGAGCGCAACGACGCGGACGACGCTCGCGATTCCGGACGATGCCGTCATCGGTACAGCCGGCATGCGGCGACCCTGCGTTCGATGTCCTGCATCATCCGCTGGTACGAAGGCGCGCCGATGCCGCCATAACGCCGCTTGAACTCGGCCTCGGGCATGAACTCGGGCAGATCGGCGGTTTCCGGCATAAGGTCCGACTCGCGGATGCCCATCTTCACGCGGCGCTGCAGGCCGCGAGCGCTCGCGGGCGATTGCGTTGCGATCTCCCCGAAACGGGTTCCGGCGCGGTCGGCGGCGATGTCGTTGAAGCTGAAACCGCTGCCTTGTCGCGAATCGTCGACCTCCTTGTAGAGGCCGATGGCGTCCGACAGCGGCGCGCCCGCATGGGCAGCGAGCGCAGCTGACACGGTGAAGTGCTGCGGAAAGTCGGTGCGCCCGTTGAGCGTGACTGTTCTGGTCGCCGGACGCGGCCAGTCCTTGGCATCGGGAACGATCGCCGCAAGTCCCTTGCCGTTCACGTAGAACGCCACGACCGCGATGAGCGCCCGGCTTTCAGCCTGCGGATCGCCGGTGGCGCCGCGTTCCGCGGCGAGCGCCATCAGCGGCCCAAGTATCTGCGTCAGCGATACGTTGCGCGGCAGCGCGCCGTCGCGCGTCACCGCCACGAGCCGGTCCTGGTAAATGCGGAAGCGCTCGTGGTCCGCAGGGCTCATCACCGCCTTGCTCACCCGCGCCGGCAGATCGTCGCGCCACTCGTACACGACGCGCACGCTGCCGTCGGCGATGCTCACGCTCCGGATGGTGTCGGCGGCCACCTGGTACGAGTCCGAGCGATCGAGCGATTGAAGTGCGCGCCGGAGCGCCCAGTCCGCGAGCGAACCGGGTATCGGCAGCCGACCGATGCGCAGGTCCTCGAATGCGGGGAATCCCGACGTCTCCCGCATCAGCGCTCTCACATTCAGGTAGCGCCCGAGCGGGTTCGCCGGCAGCTCGACGCTTGCCGCCACCGCGAGCAAACCGGGCTGCAGCACGATGCGCGAGCTGCCCTTCCCGTACCGGTTGGCGAGATAGTTGATCGCGAGATCGAGGTCTTCGCCCCGAATCGACATCGTGCGCAACGTGCCGCTCCTCATCTTTCGCGGGTCGTGCTTCTCGAGAACACGCATCGCCCGCTCGACATCGTCCGGCGTGAAGGCAACGGTGCGCCGCACGAGAGGATCGTCCTGGAAGCAAACGAGGACGGCGGTGCCAAGGGCGAGCGGCACGCCGACGAACAGCAGCACCCCGAGCGCGACCAGCAGTTTTCTCATTGCGCGGACTTCATGGCAGCGGCGGCTCGCACCCGCGAGTTAATGGACCTCGCCACCGTAGCATGCAACCGCAGCGGGCGACAACGCGCGGTGGCCGTGCGCTGCCATTCGCGCCGCCGGAGAGACCAAGGTCAAGGTACGCGGTGACTTGAACGTGTTCGCTTCGATGCGAGCTGCCCCCAATTTGCACCTGGCGGTTTTTCGGTTCAGGATTTCGATTCGCGCCGGGCCTCGGAATTCTTGCACGGGCCTGGTTTCGCCGACTCATCATCCGGAGGATGCACGACCATGGCCGCCTCACCTGCGATCCACCCCGCCATCGACAATGGAATCCCCGCCGCGGACCCGAACTTCGCCGGCGGAACGCTGGCGTGCAAATGTGCGGATCGGAAAGTCACGCTCTCGATCAAGAGCCAGAGCGCGCACAACCACGTCTGCGGCTGCACCAGGTGCTGGAAGCCGGCGGGCGCCCTGTTCTCGCAGGTCGCCGTGGTGCCGCGCGACAAGCTCTCCGTCTCGGCGAACGGCGACAAGCTCAAGGTCGTCGACTCGAGCGCGACGATTCAGCGCTACGCGTGCACCGGGTGCGGCGTCCACATGTATGGCCGAATCGAGAACAAGGCGCATCCGCTCTACGGCTTCGACTTCATCCACACCGAGCTCTCGCCGGAGAAGGGATGGTCGCCGCCGGAATTCGCGGCGTTCGTGTCGTCGATCATCGAATCGGGCGCGAACCCGGACAGCATGGGCGCCGTCCGGGCGAGGCTCCGGCAGCTGGGCCTCGAGCCCTACGATTGCCTGTCGCCACCGCTCATGGATTTCATCGCGACCGCTACGGCAAAGGCCAAGGGCGTCTCTCCACGCGCTTGAGCGAAGGCTGCATCGGGCCGCATCGACCTCACGGGCTCAGCACGCCGCCTTGCTCGGCGAGGCGGACGAGCAGCGTTGCAGGCTGCCAGAAACCCGTGTCGGCACGAGGCATGTCGGCGAAGGATCGCATCGCGGCCATGACTCGGGGAAGCCCCATGGAATCGGCATAGAACATCGGGCCGCCCCTGTACCTCGGGAACCCGTAGCCCGATATGTAAACGACGTCGACATCCGAGGCCCTGAGCGCAATGCCCTCCTCCAGCAAGCGGGCACCTTCGTTGACCAGCGCCAGCACGCAGCGGCCGACGATTTCGTCCCTTTCGATTGCGCGGGGCTCGATTCGGAGTTCGGCGCGGTAACTCGTGATCAAGGCGTCGACCGCAGGATCGGGTATTGCCTTCCTGTGGCCGGGCTCGTACGAATACCAGCCCTTGCCCGTTTTCTGGCCGAAGCGTCCCGCTTCACACAGCCGATCGGCAATGCGCGAGTACGCGACGTGCGGCTTCTCGGCGTAACGCCGCTTGCGGATCCGCCAGCCGACGTCGTTGCCGGCGAGATCGCTCATCCGGAATGGGCCCATCGCCATGCCGAAATCTTCCAGCGCAGCATCCACCTGTTGCGGCGAAGCGCCCTCCTCCAGCAGAAACATCGCCTGGCGCAGGTACTGCTCGACCATCCGGTTGCCGATGAAGCCGTCGCAGACGCCGGAAACGACGGCCGTCTTGCCGATCTTCTTCGCGAGGGCCATCACCGTCATCAGCACGTCGTCGCCCGTCCTCTCGCCCCGCACAACTTCCAGCAGTTTCATCACATTGGCCGGGCTGAAGAAGTGCATGCCGACCACATCCTGCGGCCGCGTCGTAGCAGCCGCAATGCGGTTCAAGTCCAGCGTCGACGTGTTGCTCGCGAGGATGGCGCCCTGCTTCGCCACGCGATCCAGCGCGCCGAAGACCTCGCGCTTCAGATCCATCTCTTCGAATACGGCTTCGATGACGAGATCGACGGCGGCAAGATCGTCATACGAGAGCGTGGGCCGCAGCATCGACATGCTGCGCCCGAGCGCCTCCGGCGTCATTCTGCCGCGGTCGACCGACGCCTGATAATTGCGCCGGATCGCTGCGATACCCCGATCGAGCGCCTCCTGACTCATCTCGAGCAGCACCACCGGAATGCCGGCCGAGAGGCCATTCATCGCGATGCCGGTTCCCATCGTGCCGGCGCCGATCACGCCAATCGACCCGATCGACCGGGTAGGCGTCGTGTCGGCAACGCCCGGAATGCGCGCCGCCGCCCGCTCCGCGAAAAACGCGTGGCGCATGGCGCGCGATTCGGGTGTAGTGACGAGGTCCTCGAACGCCTTGCGCTCGAACGCGAGGCCTTGGTCGAACGGCATGGTGACGGCGGCTTCGACCGCGTCGATGCACCGTTGGGGCGCGGGCTGGCCCTTCGCCTCGCCGGCCGCCTTGGCACGGGCCGTCGCCACAATGTTCGCGATGTCGGGACAGTCGACGCTCAGATCGCGCACTCGCACGAGCGGCCGGCGCTCCGCGACGACGTTCTTCGCGAAGGCGAGCGCGCCTTGCAGCAAATCGCCGTCCACGATCGCGTCGAAGAGCCGCGTATCGCACATCGCCTTGGCGGGGACGCTCGCGCCGCTCACGATCATCTGCATCGCGCGCTCGACGCCGACGACGCGCGGCAGCCGCTGGGTGCCGCCTGCACCGGGCAGGAGACCGAGCCTGACCTCAGGCAGCGCGATGGTCGCATCCGGCCGCGCGACCCGGAAGTGGCACCCCAATGCGAGCTCGAGGCCGCCTCCCATGCAGGGGCCGCCGATGGCGGCAACGATCGGCTTCGCGCTCGCTTCGATCGCCCGGATCAAGGTCACGAGCCTCGGCTCGGCAGTCGCCTTCGGCGTGTTGAACTCGCGGATGTCGGCACCGCCGGAAAATACCTTGCCCGCGCCGATGACCACGACGGCACCCACCGAGGCCTCCGCGTTCGCGCGCTCGATTCCCGATGCGACGCCCGAGCGCGTCGCATGGCCGAGGCCGTTGACCGGCGGATTGTCGAGCGTGATCACCGCCACGCTGTCGTGCACTTCGTATCGAGCCGTCATCGTCAACTTTCGCGTCTGGAGCAAGGCGTGGAGGGAGCTCGCGTCCGGGCTTCGTCGCGACGATTCTAGATCTCCAGCCATTCCTTGCGCACGCCTTCGTTCTGCCGCAACGCTGCGGCGGTGCCCTCGAACACGATACGCCCCTGCCCCATCACGTACAGCCGATGCGAGATGGCGAGCGCGATGGTGAGCTTCTGCTCGATCAGCAGGATCGCGACGCCGCGGCTTGCGATCTCTTCCAGCAGCGCGCGCACGCGGTCCGTCACCATCGGTGCCAAGCCCTCGGTCGGCTCGTCCACCATGATGAGGTCCGGATCGCCCATCAACGTCCGGCAGATCGCGAGCAGCTGCTGCTCGCCTCCCGACAGGACACCCCCCGGCGCATCGATTCGCGCGCGCAGCATCGGAAAGAGATCGAGCACGTCGTCCTGCGTCCACCGCCCCGGGGCGCCGCCCGGCTTGATGCCGAGGAGGAGATTCTCGCGCACGGTGAGCGTCGGAAAGATCGCACGATCCTCCGGCACGTAGCCTAAGCCGCGCCGCGCGATTTCGTGCGTCTTGAGCTTGTCGATGCGCTGCCTTTTGAAGCGGATCGAGCCGACGGCCGGAATGTGACCCATGATCGTCCGGATGGCGGTGGACCGGCCTGCGCCGTTGCGGCCGAGCAGGCTCACGATCTCGCCTTCGCCGACATGGAACGAGATGCCCTGCAGAATGTGGCTCTTGCCGTAGTACGCGTGCAGGTCGTCGACCTCAAGCATGCGCCGGGGCCCCGAGATAGGCGGTCTGCACGGCGGCATTTTCGCGGATTCGCGAGGGCGTGTCCGCCGCAATCACCTCGCCGTACACGAGCACCGCGATCCGGTCGGCGAGATCGAACACCACGCTCATGTCGTGCTCGACCATCACCAGCGTGCGTCCTTGCGTGACCGTGCGGATGAGCGCGACGGCGTGATCGGCCTCGCTGCGGCTCATCCCCGCCGTCGGCTCGTCCAGCAGGATCACGCTCGCGCCGCCGGCGATCGTAATGCCGATCTCGAGCGCGCGCTGCTCGGCATACGTCAATACGCCGGCCGGCGTGTCGCGCCGCGCCGCCATGCGGATTTCCTCCAGCGTTTGTTCCGCGCGCGCATTGGCGTCGGCGAGCTTGTCCGCACGCCGCCAGAAGTTGTACCGGTAGCCCAGCGACCAGAGCACGCTGCAGCGGATGTTCTCGAACACCGACAGACGCGGAAAGATGTTGGTCACCTGGAAGCTGCGGGCAAGCCCACGCCGGTTCACGCGGTACGGCGGCGCGCCGGCGATCTCCTCGCCGTTCAGGCGGATCGATCCCTTGGTGGGGCGGAGCCGCCCGCTGATCAGGTTGAAGAGCGTCGACTTCCCGGCGCCGTTGGGGCCGATGATCGCCAGTCGCTCGCCGCGCCGCACGTCGAACGAGACGCCTCGAATGATGACCGTGGAGCCGAAGCTCTTCTGCACCGCGGAGAGTTGCAACGCTGGCGTAACGTCGCGAGTCACGGCATTCGACAAAGGCGCGCTCAAGGCTGCGCCCTTTCCACGGTCAGGCGCCGACCGGTGACTTCGTCGCTCGCGCGAGCCCACGCGGCGACCACGCGGCGAGAGGTCGCCCGGAAGGCTAAGAGGCCGATGACGAGCAGCACGACGGCGGCAATCCACGGCCACGGCGTGGAAAGATCCAGCGCGGCGCCGAGGAAGCTCATCCGCATTCCACGCTCCGCTTCCGTCGAGATGCGGAAGCACATTTCAATCAGCAGCACTGCGCCCGCGCCCATGACGAGCGCGGGAACGAGCGCGACGAGATAAGAGCCGAGCACCGCACCGAACGCTCGCGTGCGCACGATCGCACGGTGCATCACGATGAGGCCGGCGAGACCCGAAGGCGCAAACAGGATGATCGCCATGAAGAAGAGGCCGATGTACAGGAGCCATGCGCCGGTGTACGCGCTCAGGCTGGTCTGCAGCCACGTAAGCGTGACTGCACCCACGACCGGCCCCGCGAAGTACGTGACGCCGCCGATGTACGCCATCAGCAGCACGGTGCCCGAGCGCTGGGCGCCGATCGCGTCGGCCGCGACGATTTCGTAGTTGATCGCGTGCAAGCCGCCCGCCAGGCCGGCGAACATGCCGGCGAACGCGAACGCGAAGAACCGGACGTGCTGCGTGTTGTAGCCGATGAACTCGGCGCGCTCGGGGTTGTCGCGGACCGCGTTGCACATCCGCCCAAGCGGTGTGCGAATGAAAGCGCGCATCAGCATGGCCGCTATCAGGAACCACGCCGCGATGACGTAGTAGACCTCGATCTGCGACCCAAGCTTGAGACCGAGGAGCGCCGGCGCGCGGGTGCGATTCGCGGTGATCCCTTCCTCGCCGCCGAACAGGCCGGGCAGCATGAACGTCGACGCGTAGACGAGCTCGCCGATGCCGAGCGAGATCAGCGCGAAGATCGTGCCCGCGCGCCGCGTGGAGACCGCGCCGAAGAGTATGCCGGACGCAAGTCCCGCCGCCGCGCCCGCGAGCGGCACGAACGGCATCGGGATGGGGAGGCCGTGGTTGATGGCGCGCATGAGGTGGATCGCCGCGTACCCGCCGAGCCCGAAGTACACGGCGTGCCCGAAGGAAAGGAGCCCGGTCTGCCCGAGCAGCATGTTGTACGACAGTGCGAAGACGGCGGCTATGCCCATCTGGCTCAGGAGCGAATGCCCGAAATCGGCATTCAAGCCGGGGACGTGCGGCAGCAGCGCCAGCACGACGGCGATCGCCACCCAGCCCGCGTAAGCGCGCAGATCGGGCTTGCGCGTCACTGTGAGCGGCAGCGAAGTGGCGGCGAGCGCGGTGCCGTGCTTCATACGTCGCGCGTGCCGAGGATTCCGCGCGGCCGCACGATCAGCATCAGCACGAGCAGCAGATAGGGGACGATCGGCGCCGCCGTCGATACCTTGATCGAATAGAGTTCGTAAAACGGCGACGTGCGATCGACGGCCACCCCGAGCGCGCGAAAGAAATCAAGGAGCGACGAGTCCGCGGCGACTGCAAAGGTCTGCAGGATGCCGATGAACATCGAGGCAATGAGCGCACCTGCGAGGGATCCGAGGCCCCCCACCACGACGACGACGAAGACGATCGGTCCCACGAAATGAGCGAGCGTCGGCTGGGTGAGCCACATGAATCCGCCGATGACGCCCGCAAGCCCCGCGAGCGCGCTGCCGATCGCGAACACCAGCACGAACAGCCCCGGGACGTCGTGTCCGAGCGCGCCCACCATCTGCGGATGGGTGAGCGCCGCCTGGATGATGAGACCGATCCGGGTGCGTTTGAGCCCCAGGTAGAGCCCGATGAACATCGCCACCGAGATCGCCATCATCAGGCCCTTGTAAGCCGGAAAGCTCGTGCCGAACAGCGTGAACAACGAGAAGTCGATGATCTCGGGGACGTTGTTCGCGACCGCGTTGCGGCCCCATAGCATCGTGACGACCTCCTCGATCAGGTAGGCGAGCCCGAACGTGAACAGGATCTCCGCCACGTGTCCCTTGGGATGCACGTGCCGCAGCCCATAGCGCTCGATGGCGGCGCCGATGAGGCCGCAGGCGAGCGGAGCGAGCACCAGCGCGGGCCAGAAGCCGACCCATCGTCCGAACTGGAACGAGAAGTACGCGCCGAGCATGAAGACGCTCGCGTGCGCGAAGTTGAGCACGCCCATCATGCTGAAGATGAGCGTGAGGCCACTCGTCAGCATGAACAGCAGGAGGCCGTAGACGACGCCGTTCAGGAGCGAGACGGCGGTGAGCTCAAGCATGTGCGATTTCGC
>Ga0068863_100005581_pt1 | contig 12363 bp, 12 predicted proteins | sample KBSSwiS62_FD_66596 | JGI IMG/M metagenome (GOLD analysis project Ga0068863, IMG submission 66596) | Switchgrass rhizosphere microbial communities from Kellogg Biological Station, Michigan, USA - KBS Switchgrass S6-2 | ecosystem: Host-associated > Plants > Roots > Rhizosphere > Soil ...
TCCACGTCGCCGAGTGCGCGGACGCCCTCGACCGGATCGACCACCACCAGGCCCTTGGCCGTCGGGTCGCCCGGAAGCACCACCGCAGAGCCGGATCCGGATGTGATCTCCGGCATGTTCCGACCATCCAGCGCCAGGCCCGAGCCGTCGGTGAGAACCCACTGCCCGTCCCGGGTGATGCCCACCGGGACCACCTCGAACTCGCCCGGATCCAGCGCGCCGATGACGCTGCCTGCGCTCACGGCGGACACGCCGTGCTCGGGGCTGCGCCCGCCGAAGATGACGGCGACGCGGATGCGGCGCGGTGTGGTCACGGTGAACTCCTTCGTCTGCGGCTGTATCGGCTGAGGCTACTCTGCCGGGCCTGGGCAAATCCCGGCTCGGCCGGAATGGCGATTGCTGCACTATTCTTCGTCAGCGTGAGCTCCCCTCTGCTGGACAGCCTGGCCGCCGCGGTCGCCGCCGCGCCCGACGATCTTCCGTTGCGATTGCATCTCGCCGAATTGCTGATCGAAGCTGACCGCCGTCCCGAGGCGGTGGGGCACCTGGCTCAGGTGCTGGTCCGGCAGCCGGCCAACGAGTCGGCGCAGGCGCTGATGGCGCGCGCGATCAGTGCGGCCACGCCGCCGGCCGCGGCTGCGCCCAGCGGGGCGGCCGACACTCCCAGTGGGCCGCCGTACGCCGCTAGCGGGCCGGCTGACACGCTCAGCGCGCCGCCCGAGGCCTCCGCCACGCCACCCCAAACTCCCAACGGGCCGCCCACCGCTCCCAGCACACCGCCCCCGCCGAAGCCCGCAAGCGGCCGGCCGGGCGGCGACACCCCGGCAGATTTCAACTGGAAGGCCCTGGAAGAGGACCTCGCCGACGTGATCCCGCCGCGGTTCGCGCCGTCCGACGAGGGCGCCGCACCGGCCGGCGATGATTTCCAGCCGGTTCGCGGCGACAGCGATGGCGTTGTCGAGGTGGAATCCTCCTCCGTCAAGATCAACGACGTCGGCGGCATGGACGACGTCAAGCGCCGGCTTGAGGTGGCGTTCTTCGGCCCGCTCAAGAACCCGCAGATGCGCGCGCTCTACGGCAAGAGCCTGCGCGGCGGGCTGCTGCTCTACGGCCCACCCGGCTGCGGCAAGACGTTCCTGGCCCGGGCCGTGGCCGGCGAGATGGGCGCCAAATTCATCACCGTCTCGATCGTCGATGTGCTGAACATGTGGATCGGCAACTCGGAACGCAACCTGCATGAGATCTTCGAGGCCGCCCGCCGGAACGCTCCGTGCGTCCTCTTCCTGGACGAACTCGACGCGCTAGGTCACAAGCGCAGCCAGATGACCTCGACCAGCATGCGGACCATCGGCAACCAGTTGCTCACCGAACTCGACGGTGTGGACAGCAACAACGACGGCGTGTTCGTGCTGGCCGCGACCAACGCGCCCTGGGACGTCGACCCGGCTCTGCGCCGGCCCGGCCGCTTCGACCGGATGTGCCTGGTGCTGCCGCCGGATGCCAAGGCCCGCGCAGCGATCCTGGAATATCACCTGCGGGAACGCCCGGTGGCCAACATCGAACTGAAGAAGCTGGTCGCGGCGACCGACGAATTCTCCGGCGCAGACCTGGCACATCTGTGCGACAGCGCCGCCGAAAACGCGCTGTCCGACTCGATTCGCACCGGCACGGTACGCATGATCGAGCAGCGCGACTTCGACGCGGCGCTGCGCGAGGTCCGGCCGACCACCAAGCCGTGGTTCGCCACGGCTCGCAATGTCGCGATGTTCGCCAATGAGGGCGGCGTCTATGACGATCTGGCCGCCTACATGAAGCGCAACCGGATGCTATGACCGCTCCGACCGACATCACCGCCCAGCTGCGCCGCGCCGAGTCCCTGATCGGCGTCGGCCGGTTCGACACCGCGATCACGACACTCGGCCACGTGGTGGTCGTGGCGCCCGAGAACGCCAAGGCGTGGTGCCTGCTGGCCCAATGTTTCGGCGCGCTGGACCGACACCAGGAGATGCGCCAGGCGGCGGACCGGGCAATCGCGGTCGCGCCCCAGTCCGAGTGGGCCTGGCGGCTGCGGTCCACCTCGCTGCGCGGCCTCGGTCTGCTTCGCGACTCGCTCGAGGCGGCGCGGCAGGCGGTGGCGATTGGCCCGCACGTGTGGGCCACGCACGTCACGCTCGCCGACGTTCTCCTGCTCTCCGACCAGCGCGAGGCGCGCAAGGAGGCGTACGAGTCGGCACAGCGCGCGATGGAACTCGGCCCGACCGTGCCAGGCACCCACAACACGATGGGCCGAGTGCTGCTCAGCATCGGTGAACACCGCCTGGCCGAGCAGCACTTCCAGAGCGCGATCGCACTCGATCCGGCGAATTCGGCGGCCCACACCAATCTGGCGATCACCGATCTGCACAAGGGCCGGCTGACCGCAGCCAGCAGGCGGTTCGGCGAAGTCGTCGCGGACAACCCGACCGTGACGTCCTACGTCGGCAACGTGAACGTCGCAGCGAACGCTTGGATCCAGCGCGCCCTCGACTACGCCTGGCTGCTGTGCGCATTCGAGTTGCTGGTCGGGCTGGCGTTCGGATTCGCGTACGGACCGGCGATCGCATTGGCCGCGGTGGCGTTCGGTGCGGCGGCACTGCTGGTGTCCTACCGGCGCCTGACCAAGCCGATCCGGCAGCTGGTCCGGCGCAAGGCCCGAGACAGCAACAACCTGATCGCAGCCCTGCTGATCGGCGGTTTGCTGGTCTTCAACACGATCTCGGTGGCGGCGGCCGCATTTGGACCGGACGCTGCAGCGGTCGCCGTCGGACCGACCTTGGTCTGGTTCGTGGTCGGCGCGATCGTCCGGTTCTACGGGCGGATCCAGCACGCCACCCGGCTGATTGCCCGACGCCGCCGCTACTCCAGATTCGTGCTGGGCAAGGACCGGAGTGCGGCGGTGCCGAGGCCCCGACGCTCCTCGGATTAGCCGACCCGGCCCGGCGGAACGGGGCAGCCGCAGCTTACGACGACAACTAGTCTGACCGCCGTGCCACGAACGACTCCCTCGGCCCAGCCGGCCGCCCGATGACATCCGCCCATCTGGAGCGTGCTCAGGCGCTCATCGACGTCGGGCGGTATCCGGACGCCAGCACGGCGCTCGCCGCTGAACTTCGGGACCACCCACAGTCATGGCGGGCGTACTGCCTGCAGGCCATCATCGGGCTACGCCTGGACCGACCGAACCAGGCCCTAGCTGACGCCGGCCGGGCCGTCCGGCTGGCGCCGACTCACGAGTTTCCGCATCGGCTCTGCGCGGCCGCCTACGGCGGACTCGGCAAGCACTTCAAGGCGCTGGAGAGCGCGCGGACCGCGGCATCGCTGGCGCCGCAGCTCTGGGCCGCGCACACCACCCTGGCGATGTGCCTGCTCAACGTCGGGACAAAGCAGTCCCGGCTGGAGGCGCATCAGGCGGCCACCCGCGCGTTGGCGCTTGCGCCGGAGGAGTCCGAGGTGCATCTGGCCATGGCCCGAGTGCACACCGCGATGGCGGACTCAGGCCGGGCGAAGCGGGCCTTCCAGCGCGCCCTGGAACTCGACCCGGGCAACGTCGACGCGATCCACGGTCTCGGCGTGAACGAGGTGAACTCCGGCCGCGTCAAGTCCGGCAGTGACAAGATTCGCAGCGCCGCCGCCGTGGCACCGCATGAGGAGATCCTCCGGATCAACACCCAGGACAGCGCCCGGGTCTGGCTGTGGCGCGTGGCGGACTGGTCATCGGTGTTGCTGATCGTCCAACTGGCACTCGCTGTCAGCCCGATCGGGACAATGCCACGGTTCCTTGCCAGCCTGGCCGCGTCCGCCGGATTCCTGGCCCTCGTCGGCCGCTCCTACCGGCGGCTGGATCGCCTGGTGCGGCGATTGGTCTGGCGCTTCGAATTCGGGAGCGCCCAATCCGAGAGCAATCAGCGCAGAGCAAAGGTGGTCGCGGCGATGGCCTTCGCTGATGCTGCGGTGATCGCCACGCCGGTGCCGCTCTGGCTCACCACGGTGAGCGGCGGTGTGCCGGCGCTCGGCCTGCTCCAGCTGCTGACACTGGGCATGCTGTGGATGACGGCGCGACGCTGGTGGCATCGATTCAACCGCCGCATCGCCCGGATCTGGCGGATGTGGTCGCATCGGCGCGAGCTGTATCGGCAGTCGCGGACCGCCACGCCGTCCTAGAGTCCAACCATGACCGACGTCGTGGTGCTGCCGGGCGGCCGCTTCGGTCCAGCCGCAGGGCTGCTGGCCTACGCCGCCGCGGTTCCCGAACGCCGGGGCGGCACGGTGATCTGCCATGAGTGGACCCAAACCCCGCCGGACCCGTTTCGGCCCGCCGCGGAGAGTTGGGTGGCCGGCGAAGTCACGTCGGTACTGGACCAGATCGAGGGAACGCCGCTCGACACGTTCCTCGACGCGATCGGTTGGCAACCCGAAGCATCGCGGTCAACCGACTAAGGTCCTTCGCGTGGACCCCTACCGTGACGTGCTGGCCGGCGGACGGCCCCGGCCCCGTGAATACCCGACCGTCGACGCCGAGCGGGACCTTGTGGTGGAGGACCCCGATTCCGGTTTCTGTGGTGCGGTCATGGGGTTTGAGAACGGCATGGTGGTCCTTGAAGACCGGTTCGGCAAGCGCCGGCTGTTCCCGTTGAACCCGGGTGCGTTCCTTCTGGACGGAGAGACCGTGACGCTGCGACGTCCGGTCGCGACAACCGCGCCGATCCAAAGCCGGACCGCGAGCGGCTCGATCTCGGCCGGAACGCGACGGGCACGGGTCGCGGCGGCGAGCCGGATCTGGGTCGAAGGACTGCACGACGCCGCCCTCGTCGAGCGCATCTGGGGTGATGACCTGCGAGTCGAGGGCGTGGTGGTGGAACCGCTGTCCGGAGTGGACCACCTGCCGGCCGCGGTCGCCGAGTTCGGGCCGGGACCGGGCCGGCGCCTCGGCGTGCTGGTCGACCACTTGATCGCCGACTCCAAGGAGAGCCGGATCGCGGCCTCGGTGACCAGCGACTTCGTGATGGTGACCGGACACCCCTACGTCGACATCTGGCAAGCGGTGAAGCCGTCGGCGGTCGGCATCCGGGCCTGGCCCGAGGTCCCGCGCGGGCAGAACTGGAAGGACGGCGTCTGCGCCGCGCTCGGTGTCCGCGAACCGGCCGAGATGTGGCGGCTGATCCTGTCCCGGGTGAACACCTTCCATGACATCGAGACGCCGCTGATCGGCGCGGTGGAGCGCCTGATCGACCACGTCACCGCCGAGGATTAGCCGCGGCTTAGGGCGGTCGCGCCTCAGACGCGCAGCGGCCGGAAGGGCACGGCTAGAAACGCCGCGCCATCCCGATCGACGCCGGCGCAGTCTCGGTGAATCCGAACTGCTCGTACAGGTGTTTGGCGGCACCATCGGCGAGGAGCGACACCAGAGCCGTCGCGGGCGCGCGGTCGCTGAGTTCGCGGGTCAGCTCGGCCATGATCGCCTTGCCCAGCCCCCGCCCCTGATGATCGGGGTGAACCGCGATGTCGACGATCTGGAAGGCAGTGCCGCCGTCGCCGATCACCCGGCCCATGCCGACCGGCTCGTCGCCCGCATAAACGACGACACCGAACCACGTGTTCGGCAGGCCGGCCCGGGTCGCGGCCCCGGACTTCCGGCTCAATCCGGCCGCCGACCGCAGATGCCGGTAGATCGCCGCGGAGGGGGTTTCGGCCCGGATGTCATATCCCTTGATCACCCAACACAGCCTAGGACGGTGCATCGATGACACCGGGGAGCCGGGGACCCGCCGTCGCAAAGCCCCGTCCAAGTCATTAGGCCCTACGAGATCACCGCTCACCTGCCAGGCTGGGTGTGATGACAGACCGCGCCGGCGCGATCCGGTCCCTCCGAGGCCGGTGGTCGGTGCACCGCAAAGGAGGTCATCGTGGTTACCGAAGTGACTCATGACAGCAGCCCGTTCGAGGTGCTCCAAGGCGTTCGCGAACGGTTGACCGCGAGCACGTCGATCGGCGAGCCAGTACGCACGCCGGACGTGACGATCATTCCAATGGTGCGGGTGGCTGGCGGTGGTGGTGGCGGGGCCGGCATCGACCACCACGGCGACGCCGATGCCGAGGCCGATCAAGGTGGCGGCGCGGGCTTCGGATTGCAATCCCGACCGGTCGGTGCGTTTGTCGTACGCGGATCCCGGGTGACCTGGCGGCCGGCAACGGACGTCAACCGGATCGTGCTCGGCGGCCAGATCGTTGGCGCGGTTGCCATTCTGGTGGCCGGCACGATCATCCGCGAGATGATTCGGGCCGGGCGCGACCGGCGCCTGCTGCGAAGCGGCCTGCGCCATCTGCAGAGCGGCGGGCATCCGCATCGCGGCCATCGCCATCTGCGTCGGGAGGCCATGCACATGTTGATGCGGCGCCGCGGCCACCACCATCCGGAGGGCTAGGCCACGGTTGGTGATTCTCGGTCGGCTCCGGTCGTGACCGAACCGATGGCCGGCGCAGTGCTCAGCCGCGCGCGGCGGCGTCGAGTGCCTGCAGCACGTCGGCCACCACATCGGCGGTGTCCTCGATGCCGCAGGAGAACCGGATCAGCCCGTCCGGCACCGGATCGCCGAACTGGGCCCGGCGATCGGCGCTGGTGTGCGTACCGCCGAACGAGGTCGAGCGGGCCACCAGCCGCGTCGCGTCGAGAAACGCCGCCACGTGCTCGGCGGACGACAGCGTGAAGGTCACGATGCCGGGAATCCGCCGCATCTGCGCCGATGCCACCGCGAACGACGGATCCGCCGGCAGTCCCGGGAACCGCACGGCGGTGACGTCCGAGCGGGTTGCCAGCGCGGCGGCCAGGGCATGTCCGGTCTCGGACTGCCGGGTCAGCCGCAGATCCAGCGTCGCCAGCGATCGATGTGCCAGCCACGCCTCGAAGCCGCCGACGATGGCACCGGTCTGGTTGCGCCAGCCGACCAAGTCGGCGATCCGGTCCGGGGCCGCGCAGACGTACCCGAGAAGCAGGTCCGAGTGCCCGGTCAGCGCTTTGGTGCCGGACGCGACCGCGAAGTCCGCCCCGAGCGCCAGCGGTGTCTGCCCGAGTGGCGTGGCGGCGGTGTTGTCCACCGCGAGGAGAGCGCCGGCGCGGTGCGCCGCCGCCGCGGTGGCGGCGATGTCGGCCACGTCCAGGCCCGGGTTGGCCGGCGTTTCCAGCAGCACCAGGCGTACGCCGTCAAATGACGGGTACGGGCCGGCGGTGGGCGCCTCGATGACGCGTACGCCCATTGGCTGCAGACGGTCGCGCGCGAAGGCTCGGGTCAGGTAGTAGCCGTCGGACGGCAGCACCACCGTGTCACCTGGCCGGCAGACGGTCATCAGCAGCGCGGTGATCGCGGCCATCCCGCTGGAGAAGACGGCGCAGGAGCCGCCTTCCAACTCGCCGATCGCAGCCTCGAGCGCGCGCCAGGAGGCGTTGTCGGTGCGGCCATATCCGGTGCCCGGAGCCGGTCCCGCCGGATCCAGGTGGTAGGGCGCCGCGAGCACCGGCGGCGGCAGGAATGGCGCTCCCGGCACCGGCTCCGGAAGCCCGGCATGCACCGCGGTGGTTGATGGTCCGAATTCGTGCGTCACGCCGCCTCCGCTCGCACTGGAACGCGTGCCCGGAGCATCTGCCCGGGAGCCGCGTCCGGAACTTGTGCCGGACCTGTGCCCGGAACTCGTGCGGGGACCGCCCGGCTACTCGGGCTTGGTCTCCCGGCTCATCAGCGCGGCAACGGCGACGCGCGGGTCAACTCCCTCATGGCAGACCTTCTCGACCTGCTCGGTGATCGGCATATCGACACCGTGTGCCCGGGCCAGATCGGTGATCGCGAGGCAGCTCTTGACGCCCTCGGCGGTCTGCCGGGTGGCCTTGGCCGCCTGCTCCAGCGTCTCGCCGAGGCCCAGATGCTCGCCGAAGGTCCGGTTCCGGGACAGCGGCGACGAGCAGGTCGCCACCAGATCGCCGAGGCCGGCCAGGCCGGCGAACGTGAGTGGGTCGGCACCGAGCCGCATCCCCAGCCGCGCGGTCTCGGCCAGGCCACGAGTGATCAGGCTGGCCTTGGTGTTGTCGCCGAGCCCGATCGCGTGCGCCATCCCGTAGGCGAGCGCGATGGCGTTCTTCACCGCACCGCCGAGTTCGCACCCGATCACGTCGTCATTGGTGTACGGACGGAAATACGCCGTCCGGATCGCCGCCTGGACCCGGGTGGCCCGGGCCTCGTCGACGCAGGCAACCACGGTCGCGGCCGGCTGACGGTCGGCGATCTCCGGCGCCAGGTTGGGTCCGGAGATCACCGCAACCCGGTCCGGCTCGACGCCCGCGGCCTCGCTGAGCACCTCGCTCATCCGCCTGCCGGTGCCCAGCTCGATGCCCTTCATGAGGCTCACCACGGTGGCTGACGGATCGATGAAGCCGGACCACGCCGACAGGTTGCCGCGCAGGGTCTGCGACGGCACCGTCACGAACACCATGTCCGCACCGCTGATGGCCTCGCCGGCATCGGCGGTGGCGCGCACAGTCGCCGGCAGCATCAGGTGCGGGAAGTATTCCGGGTTGCGCCGGTCCCGCTCGATCGCCTCGGCAATTTCCGGGCGCCGGGCCCAGATCGTCACGTCGTTGCCGGCGTCGGCGGCGATGTTGGCAAAGGCCGTGCCCCAGGAGCCGGCGCCGAGGACGGTGATCTTCGGCGCGCTCACTGGGCGTCCGCCTCCGTCGCGGCGGCCGCTGCCGCAGTGGTGCTGGCGGTGCTGGCCGCGCCGGCCAGCGGCGGCGGCTCCTCGCCCCGGATGTCGGCGACCATCTCGCGCAGCACCCGCATGATCTCGGCGGTGATCGCGTGCAGGTTGGCGGCGGTCGGCGGCACGCCATCGAACTTGGACAGGTCGATCGGGCCGCCGGCCCGGACCGTGACGTCGGTGCGCGGCTTGAGCTTCAGCTTGCGCGTCCGCGGGTCGAAGACCTGCTGCGCGCCCCAGGTCGCGACCGGGATCACCGGCACCTTGGTCTCCAGCCAGAGCCGGGCGATGCCGGTCTTGCCCTTGCCCGGCCACAGCTCGCCGGACTTCGGCGTGGTGCCCTCGGGGTAGATGATCACCGCTTCGCCCCGGCCGAGCGCGGCGATCGCGGCGTCCAGCGCCTTGCTGGCGTCGATCGTGCCGCGGTGCACCGGGATCTGCCGCACCGCCTTCACCACCGGCCCCAGCACCGGGATCTTGAAGAGGGTGGACTTGGCCAGGAATTGCGGCCAGCGACCCGCGTCGTAGACATAGTGGGCGACCACGAACGGGTCGAACTCGGACATGTGGTTGGCCGCGATGATCACACCGCCGGACTTCGGGATGTTCTCCATGCCCGACCAGTCGCGCTTGGTCAGCACGACCAGCAGCGGCTTGACCAGGGTCACCGCCGTCCGGGGAGCAAATCCGATCCGCCTAACCACGCATCCTCCACTTCACAGGTGCCCACACACTACCGCCCACAACCCGCCGTACTTAGATGGCCGTATGCGCACATCACCGGCGACGATCATCATCCCGGTCAAGCAATCGGCGATCGGGAAGTCCAGGTTGCGGTCGGCCGGAGCGGTCACCGACCATCTGGTGCGGGCGATCGCGCTGGACACCATCGCCGCGGTCCGGGCCGCCGGGGTGCTGGTCCTGGTCGTCACCGACGACCAGGACATCGGCGCCAGTGCCGGCGATCTCGGCGCCACGATCCTGGCCGATCCACCCGGAGCCGGCCTCAATGCCGCGATCCGGCACGGCGAGGCATCGATCGGCCTGCGCCACGATCGGGTCGCGCTCGCCGCCGACCTGCCGGCACTGCGACCCGAGGAACTCGCTGCCGCGCTGGCCGCCGCCCCGGCCAGCGGCCGTGCGTTCGTGGCCGACCATCACGGAATCGGGACGACGCTGTTGTGGGCGCCGGCCGGCGTACCGCTGGGACCGCTATTCGGCGGTGAGTCGGCGCTAGCGCACGCGGAGTCCGGAGCGCAACCACTCGCCGGAGACTGGCCGAGCCTGCGGCTGGATGTCGACACCACGTCGGACCTGGCCGCCGCCGCGGCGGTTGGGCTAGGCCCGCGGACCCGGCAGGCGACCGCCCGGGATCACATCGTGATCAGCGACAACTCGGTAACCACGCCCTGAGGGTCGCGCTCGATCCGGACCCGCTGACCGAACCGCAACAGCCGCAGCCCGGAGGTGGCGAAGGCGTCCGGCCCGAAGTCCACCGGGGTGCCATCGTCCAGCAGCAGGCTGCCCGACCGGGTCTGCGGATCGTAGGTCGCCACCGTGGCTTGCATGCCGATCACGGTAGCGCCCGGCCGGCCCGGCCGCGGAGCCGCCACGGCGGGCGGCACCACGGAGCCGCCACGGCGGCGAACACACCTGCTGACCCTCGTCCTGCCCGGAGCCGGGCACTTGGCGCGTCGATCTCGCCAGGAAACACCTGCGAAATTGCGAGACGACCACTTCTCTCACAGCTGTTTGCAGCCATGATTACTAGGTGAGCGCGACGCCTCCCCAAGATTCACCACCGCCTGCACCGACGCCGAAGCCCCGACGGTCATTGGAGCCGCACAGCAACCGCGACCGCGGCACCAACACGAAGGCCAAAGGCCGCTCCCGGAGGCCAGCCGACGCGGCGGCCGACGACGCGCCCGACGCCAAACCCGCCGAACGGCGGGCACCGGCGCGCAAGCTGCCGGTGCCCGAGGCGGTCGCCGCGGTCGAACCGTCCGAGCCCGCAGCGGGCACGGGCACAAGCAATGGCGCCACACCCGCCACACCGATCACAGCCGCTGCCACGACGGACGCGACCGGCACCACGAACGCCACCAGCCCAACGGACGCCAACAGCACAGCCGCCGCGCCGTCAGAACCACCAGCCGCGCCGTCAGAACCACCGACCGCGCTGCCGGGTGTGCCGGCCATCTCCGCGCCGACCGCACCCGTCGCGGGCACCGGAGCGGCCACCGGACCCGCGAGCAACCGCGCCGAGGAGGTGCCGGTCATGGACGCGGACGCACCGCCACCCGAGCTGGAACCGCTGCCGGACGACCGTTATCTCAACCGGGAGCTGTCCTGGCTGGACTTCAATGCCCGGGTGCTGACGCTGGCCGAGGATCCGCGCCGGCCACTGCTGGAGCGCGCCAAGTTCCTGGCGATCTTCTCCCGCAACCTGGACGAGTTCTTCATGGTCCGGGTCGCCGGGCTCAAGCGCCGCCAGCAGACCGGCCTGCCGACCCGGCGCAGCTCCGACGGCATGTCACTGACCGAGCATCTGACCGCCATCTCGGCCCGGACCACGGAACTCATCGCCCGCGAGTCGAAGTGCTTCGCCTCCGAGGTGGCACCGGCACTGGCGCAGGCCGGCGTCGAGATCGTCCGCTGGGCCGACCTCAACCCAGCCGAGCATGACCGGATGCGGACCTACTTCCGGGAGCAGGTGTTCCCGGTGCTGACGCCGCTGGCCCTGGACCCGGCGCACCCGTTCCCGTACATCTCCGGGCTGGCCCTGAACCTCGCCGTGGTGGCCCGCGATCCGGACGGCGGACCGGAACTCTTCGCCCGCGTCAAGGTGCCGAACAACGTGCCGCGGCTGGTCGCGGTGGACCGGGATCTGCGTACGCACGCCCGGTTCCTGCCGCTGGAAGACCTGATCGCCGCGCACCTGGGCGCGCTCTTCTCGGGCATGAGCATCGTCGAGCACCACGTCTTCCGAGTGACCCGCAACGCCGAACTCGAGGTCGACGACGACCGTGACGAGGATCTGCTGCAGGCGCTGGAACGCGAGCTGGCGCGGCGCCGGTTCGGCCCGCCGGTGCGGCTGGAGGTCGCCTCCACCATCTCCGATCACGTCCTCGAGCTGCTGCTCCGCGAGCTGGACATGGACAGCGACGACGTGCTCCGGGTGCCCGGGTTGCTGGACCTGTCGGCGCTGTTGACGTTGCACGACGACCTGGACCGGCCGGACCTCAAGGACCGCCCGTTCGTCCCGGCCACCCATCCGCGGTTCCTGGACGGCGAGACCAAGCACCTTCTCGGCGGCGGCGATGCCACTCGGCGCAGCGTGTTCGCCCTGCTGCGGGAGGGTGACGTGCTGGTCCATCATCCGTACCACTCGTTCTCCACCAGCGTGCAGCGCTTCATCGAACAGGCGGCGCTGGACCCCAACGTGCTGGCCATCAAGCAGACCCTCTACCGCACCTCAGGCGATTCGCCGGTGATCGATGCGCTGGTCGACGCCGCCGAAGCGGGCAAGCAGGTGGTGGTCATCGTCGAGGTCAAGGCCCGGTTCGACGAGCAGGCCAACAT
>Ga0068863_100005582_pt1 | contig 12362 bp, 13 predicted proteins | sample KBSSwiS62_FD_66596 | JGI IMG/M metagenome (GOLD analysis project Ga0068863, IMG submission 66596) | Switchgrass rhizosphere microbial communities from Kellogg Biological Station, Michigan, USA - KBS Switchgrass S6-2 | ecosystem: Host-associated > Plants > Roots > Rhizosphere > Soil ...
ACCTCGACCAACCGTTGCAAACGATACCAATTCGTTTGCGGAATTTTACGCAATTCCTCGGGTGCGTTCAGCACCAGATCGACAATCACCAGCGGAAAATTACCGTCGCGCAAAAGGAGATCAGCCGCTTTGACGGCTTCAAATGCTTTGCTGCACCGGACCCAAAGCAAGTGTCGTAGCCACGCATTATCCAACCCGCAAGGGTCAAACGAATCGCGCCCATCAATCAGCGCCAGGAAATAATTATCGCGATACGCGCAATGGACGAGCGCGTGAATGAGCGATGCGCTTCCGGCGCTCGTTCCCGGACTGATCAATTCGGTGATCGCGCCACGCGGCAATCCGCCACGAATGGGTTTTTCAAGACAAGATAAGCCGGTACTTAGGCGACTAGCTGTCGCGGAGGAAGGATGAGGGAAACGTTCCGCCAGCAGGTTACGAAGATTGATAATTTTCGTGCTCGCAGCCATCGAACCAAACATATGCGAATCTAGTATATGTTCAAATGAACATTTCTACAAAGATCCGCGCGATTTCAATGTTTGATCACATATGTGAGCCAACATTGAAAATGAAGCTGCTAGAGTTCCTGCCCTGTTCTTTGCGCCTGGATCCTTCCGTTAATGCCTTTTCCGCCGCTCTTGCTTGCGGATCAGGGAGACCATTACGCCTTGGATTTTAAGCTCGCGAGCGGGCACGAGATTGGGATAACGCGGGTTTTCTGCCTTTAGATATGGACGCCCACGCTCCACTACATAACGTTTTAATGACGTTTCGCCGTCGATCAATGCCGCAACAATATCGCCATTGTGCACTTCTTTCGTGTCTTCCAAAATCACAATGTCGCCATCGACAATGTGCGCGCCGATCATTGAGTCGCCGCGCACTCGTAGCGCGAATGTCCCTCGATTCTTCAACACATTTGCCGAGCGCGTGTCCAGCGACACGTGCCCTTCGATGCTCTGCTCAGTCAATGCCGACATTCCAGCCGGAATCTGACCGTAAATTGGAATGTCGGTAATCCGAACCTTCATGGCTGGCGTAATCAACGCTCGAGCTTTGCGCGCGTGCCGGTTGAGAAAACCTTTTCGCTCCAGCGCCGCGATGTATTGCATCACCGACGTCTGGCTGGCGAACCCGAAATGATTTTGAATTTCGCGCGTGCTCGGCGTAATGCCTTTTTCCCGTTGCTCGCGCTGAATAAAATCAAGCACGCTCCTCTGCCTGTCGGTGAGCATGCGTGCACCATTCTTTAGAGCACACGATTATGCAAGTTCAAATGAACATTTCACTACTCTGCGTTGATAGGGCGGGCAGTCCTCTGTACGCCGGGGGATATCACGAGCTACGCCGCGCACGGAGTGATGCGCCCTACCTTCGATTTGGGCACACTTGCGCCCGAGGCGACTATAACCGAACCAGATCCACCAGGAACTGGCACCAAAGGTAAATCATCCCGCGCCAGGAATATTTCACGTCGCCTGTAGCGGTTTGCTTGAGAACGCCTTTATGAATGTTGTGCGCGATTTGGTCGCGCAGATCCTTCTCGATGTCCGTCTCAATCTGCTCTTCGTCGAGGGGTTCGACCTCGGCAGGATCAACTTTGTTTCGCCGTAAAAATTCGCGATGACTTTGATCAAGCTGCCAGAAAGATCGATCCGGCCGTTGCCGATTGATTCGGAACGCGGGAGAGAGTTTTAAGCCGTAGGACAACGGATAATTCCATGTTGTCCAAACAGTGCCGTCCTTGGTGCGCGACGAAATACGCAGGTAATAAAACGAGAAATCACGCTGCTCATTCAGGCAGATAGCGGCCTGGGCACGATCTTCTTCTCTGTAGAACAATCGAAAAAACTGCCGGTAATCTTCCCAATCCCACCCGGCATCGCTCACGTATAGGAATCCTTCATCTTCGATCTCGCGCGTGATTTCGCTAAGCGCCGGGAACGTGTCATTAGATGGCGGGCTCTTCGGTCGGAGCTGTTTTTCCTTGGGAAGTCGCAACGCACGAATACGCGTTAAGATTTCCAGCCACGGCAGAAACAGCCAAGCTAGGGCCGCGACCAAACCCCAAACCCAATTATTAGTAGCGAAATAAAATCCAAGAAAAGTGGCGGCCAGAATCCCGAGCGCCCCCGCCTTTTGCGCATACGAATTGTGAAACGTGCGGAGACCGAAGCTGAGCACGGCCACGCCGAGCGTAAGAAGGAGACCGAAAAGCATCACGATACAGCGTGTCTACGGATTGATCTGATGCTGGTTCAGAAATTTTTGAAGCGCCTCGGTGTCAAAATTTGCCAAAACTTTATCGCCCGCCACAAAGGTGGGCACGTACGTTTGAGCAGAGAGCTGCTTCATCTCCTCGTAGGCCTGCCGATCTCTGCCGACATCGATCTCCTGGAAGCAATAGCCTTTCTCGCTGAGATAATCCTTCGCATCAATACACCAGGAACACCACTCGCGACTGTAGAGCTTTAATTGCATCGGCGGGCGGAAATAAACCAGTCGCCGCCTCGCCGTCAACTCTTACGTCAATACGTTCCTTGCAGGCCTGTCGCTAGTATGATTTCGCCCACACGACGCGGCGGGCGCTCGGTTCGCCCGTAAAGATGCACTGGCCCGGCTCCGAAGACTCATCGAGCGGAATAACGCGGATTGTGACTTTCAGATCGTCCTTAATCTGTTCCTCAACCTCGCGTGACCCGTTCCAGTGCGCGAGCGCAAAGCCGCCGTGGATTTCAGGTTTGGAAGGGTTTTTCGCGGTGAAGAAATCATAAAAATCTTTCTTCGAATTTATTTCGTGCGTATTCGCGTCCTGGAACTCTTTCGCGCGCGCATACAGCGAATCCTGAATCGAGGCGAGTATTTCTGGAGCACGCGCAGCGAACTCGTCCATCCGCATCGACTCCTTGTTCTTCACAGGTTGATCGCGCCGGCTCACTGTGACCGAATTCTTCTCGAGATCACGCGGCCCGATCTCAACGCGCAGCGGCACGCCTTTCTTAATCCAGTCCCAATTCTTGACGCCGCCGCCGAGATCGCGCCGATCGACTTCAGCTTCAATCGCAACATCATCGAGAAATTTTTTCGCACGCAACTCCGCAACAAGTCTGTCGCAGGTTTCCAAAACTTTCGCGCGCGTCTCTTCCTTGGGCGTGATCGGCAGAATAACGATGTGCGTCGGCGCGATGCGGGGCGGCAAAATAACGCCGTCGTCGTCCCCATGCGCCATGACGACTGTGCCAACCATGCGCGTTGTCATGCCCCAGCTTGTGGTCCAGCCAAATTCCTGTTTGCCCTCACGCGTTTGGAACTGAATTCCGCTTGCACGAGCAAAATTCTGCCCCAGAAAATGCGAAGTGCCCGCCTGTATTGCCTTACGGTCCTGCACCATTGCTTCGAGCGCCATGGTTTCCACCGCGCCAGGGAATTTTTCGCTATCCGATTTTAAACCTGCGAACACGGGAATCGCGCAACGTTCGCGCACAAACGTTTCATACACACCGAGCATCCGCTTGGTTTCTTCGCGCGCTTCTGCTTCGGTTTCGTGGACGGTGTGGCCTTCCTGCCATAGAAATTCCGTCGTGCGCAGGAACAATCGCGTCCGCATCTCCCAACGCACGATGTTGCACCACTGGTTAATCAGGATCGGCAAATCGCGATACGATTGCACCCATTTCGCATAACTCGCGCCGATGATGGTCTCGCTCGTCGGCCGGACAACCAGCGGTTCGGTTAATTTCGATTCCGGATCGGGTATCAATCCGGCTTCCTCGTCGGTCTTAAGCCGGTAATGCGTAACCACGGCACATTCTTTGGCGAAGCCTTCGACGTGCTCAGCTTCCCTGGCGAAATAACTCAAAGGAATGAATAAGGGAAAATAGGCGTTGCGATGACCGGTAGCGCGAATCAGCGCGTCGAGCTGACGTTGCATGTTTTCCCAGATCCCGTAGCCCCACGGACGAATGACCATGCAACCGCGCACGTCCGAAGGCTCGGCCAATTCAGCGGCGCGAATCACCTGCTGATACCACTCCGGAAAATCTTCGTCGCGTCGCGGCGAAATGGCGGTTTTTGTTGAAGCTACGGTGGACATGGCAGTAATAGGAGACATATGTGTCGCATATGACTCATGTGTCGCAAGCAGCGCTCATTGGTTGACATGTGCGTGCGTCACCCGTAGTTTCCGTGCTCTTTTTCCTGCCGTGAAGACGTTTTCTGCCAAAGCTACCGAATTACCACGCAAGTGGTGGGTCATTGACGCCCAGGACCAGGTCCTCGGCCGAGTCGCGGTAAAGGCTGCCAACCTGCTGCGCGGGAAAGAGAAAACGATTTTCACCCCACACGTCGACACCGGAGATTTTGTCATTGTCATCAACGCTGAAAAAGTGCGGCTCACCGGAAAGAAGGAAGAACAGAAAAGTTATATGAGTTTTTCCGGTTACGTGGGTGGACACAGATCTGAGAGTGCCCGGGCACGCCGCGCTCGTCATCCTGAATTGCTGATCGAACGCGCCGTTCGCGGAATGGTTCCGCACAATCGGCTTGGTCGAAACGTTTATCGGAAGCTGAAAGTATATCGCGGCGATTCGCACCCGCACGCCGCGCAACAGCCCGAAGCTGTCAAAATTTAGAGGTCGTGATCTATGCCACAAGCTGAGGAATTCATTGCCACAGGTCGCCGCAAAACATCAGTCGCGCGCGTTCGCATGATGCAGGGCAGCGGAAAAATCGATATCAACGGCCGGACCTTCGAAGATTATTTCCCGACTGTGCCATTACAGAATGTGGTATTGCAACCTCTGCAGAACGCGAAGGCGGTTAACACTTACGACGTCTTCATCCATGCCAGCGGCGGCGGTGTCATGGGTCAAGCCGGGGCGGCACAACTCGCGATCGCGCGAGCCCTTCTTCAAGTCGACGCAAATTTGCGAGGCCCACTCAAATCCGAGGGCTTGCTGCGTCGCGATCCGCGCATGAAAGAGCGAAAGAAATCCGGGCAACCCGGCGCGCGGAAGCGTTTCCAGTTCTCGAAACGCTAAAATAAGCGTTCTCGGCGCGCCCGGCAGTCGCGCCCTACCTTACGGTTTCTTTGGCGATGGCACGCCCTGCGGCTGGTTCGGCGCGGGCGGAGCTTGCGGCGCCGGCGCCGGAGGATTCGCCAACATTGGCGGGACGGTCGGCCCCACTGCCGCTTCCGGTGGTGGCGTCGACGTCGTAAGCGGCTTCAGCACACGCAGTTGCTGCATCGCCTCGCTTGCCCAAAAACTTGTTCGGTATTGGCTGAGGATATTCTCAGTGATGCGCCGCGCGTCGTCGTTCCGATTTTTAGCCTTTAGAATGTATACCTGCAAAAGCATGGCGAGAGGCGCAACGTAGCTCTTGGAATAATCCGAAGCGATTTTTTGATACATCGCCAGGGCTTGGTCCGTTTTGCCCATCGAATCCAGATTGGCCGCCATCGCCAGCTTCGCGGTGCTCAGAAGCTCATGGTTGGGATACTTCGCGATGAAAGTCTCGAGCGTCTTATTCGCCTCTGTAAATTTTCCTTCCTTCCGCTGCGCTTCAGCGAGCAAAATGTACGCATCGGCCCCGGCAGGCGTATTGGGGTAATGAGCGATTAGCTGTTCGTATTCTTGCGCGTTATTCGCGCTCGCCAACGCGGCTGATGCAGCGGCCGCGCGGCGATCGGAATAAAACCGATAACCGGTAAATGCAACACCTGCGAGGAGAACAACGATCACAGCCGCCATAATTGGCGTTTTGAAACGCTCCCAAAAAAAACGGGTTTCCAATGCGACATCGCGAGATGGAGGTGGCGCTGTTGGCATAAACGTTCGTGTGCTGGATCAGTTTGAAAACGGGTAAGCGTCGTCTTATGCCACGCGAAGGTTTCTCGTGCAAGCCGCACTGACTCGGCATACCCACGCGACAAGGCCATTTCGGGCGATAAAATGTTACCTATGAACGCATTTTGTAATTCTTTTGAAACCTTGCTGGGGCTCGGCGTCGAACCCAGGGATTTGACCTTCGTTCAAATTTCGCTGCGTGGGATCATCGTTTTTCTTGTCACGCTGGCCACGGTTCGTCTCGGACACAAACGCTCACTCTCGCGGAAAACTCCATTCGACGCCGTCTTGCTTGTCATTCTTGCAGCAGTACTCTCGCGCGCCATTAATGGTTCGGCAGCTTTTTTTGCGACGCTCGGCGGCGGCGTGGTTTTGGTGCTGCTCCATCGCCTTTTCGCCTTTTTCGCATTCTATTCCCATAGCTTCGGGATCCTGGTCAAAGGCAGACCTGACGTCATTGTGCGCGATGGAGAATGCGATGTAGCCATGATGTGGCGTAATCACGTCTCAACGCATGATTTAGACGAAGACATGCGGCTTAGCGTACACACGGACGACCTCGCCAATATTCGACTCGCGCGCGTGGAACGCAGCGGCGACATCAGCTTCATCAAAAAATAAGTTGACCCATATGGCATATGACCTATTGGAAACTGCGCGACTCATGAGAACGAAAAAAAGGTGGATCAAACCGACGCTCAAAACGGTGCCGATCTTTTTTGAATGCACCTGTTACGCCGGCGCGGTCTGATCGGACGGGGAAAATTACGACGATAAGTTGGGTTGATTCGGATCCATATCCTCGGCAGCGCAGCCGGCGGCGGTCTGCCGCAATGGAACTGCGCCTGTGTAAACTGCGTCGCTGCGCGCGCGGGAAAAATTGAACCGCAGACGCAATCGAGCATCGCGATCGGCACCAATTCGGAAGAATTTCAGAACTGGTGGTTAATAAACGCATCGCCTGATTTGCCCGGGCAAATCGAAAGCGCGCCGTGGTTGCAGCCACGCCGCAATACATCGCGCAACACTCCGATCGCAGGCGTTCTTTTGACCAACGCAGACATCGATCATGCGCTGGGCCTGTTGCTTCTGCGCCAGCAGCAGGAACCGCTCGTCGTTTACGCTACGGACGAAACCCGAGCGGCGCTCTCATGGCTTGACCACGCTCTCGCGCGCTTCTGCGGAATCGAGTGGCGGAAGATCAATTCGGATTTTCAACGATTGAACCGCAGTATCGCTTTTCGCGCGATTGAATTGCCGCACAGCGCCGCGTTTCAGTTTTTGGACGAAGTGTCGGGCCGATTGGCGTTAGTAGCACCGGCGGTTGGCGAGCTTACCCGTGAATTATCCGAAGCGTCTGCCGATTCGGACGTCATTTTGTTCGACGGCACATTCTGGAATGACGATGAACTTGCAGCCCTCCGGCCGGGCGCCCGCAGTGCTCGCGCGATGAATCATCTGCCAATCCGGAGCAGCAGTCTTGATTTCTTGCGCCAATCGCAGGCGTGTCGGAAGATTTACACGCATATAAACAATACGAACCCGATCCTGATGCCAGGCTCGCGAGAGCGTGCGGAGGTCGAGCAGGCGGGAATCGAGATCGCACACGACGGATTAGAAATCGTGTTATGAATTTTCATTTCGTGAGCAGGGATGTGTTATGACCACTGGGCTTTGGGACCGCGAAATGTTCGTCGAAAAACTGCGTGCGATCGGTGCGGGAGCTTATCACGATAAACATCCGTTCCACCTCGCGATGAACGAAGGCCAGCTGTCGCCGGAAGCGTTGCGCGGTTGGGTCGCGAATCGGTTCTATTATCAGCAAAACATTCCCATCAAGGACGCGGCGATTCTCGCCAACTGCCCAGTGCGCGAAGTGCGACGCGCTTGGATTCATCGAATTCTCGACCACGATGGCGTTTCATACAGAGCCCTGGAGGGCGGAGCTCCTGCGACGCCGGGGGAACAAGGTCTCGCGGGAGCTCGCCCCTCCACGGAAGGCGGGATCGAAGCGTGGCTACGACTTGGTGAAGCATGCGGGATATCGCGTGACGAGCTGCTGGATAATCGCCAACTGTTGCCTGGGGTTCGATTCGCGGTTGATGCGTACGTGAATTTTGCGCGCAGTCAGCCGTGGCCTATCGCCGTTGCGTCGTCGCTGACCGAGCTTTTTGCGCCGGACCTGATGACGGCCCGGCTTGCAGCCTTCGAAAAATTCTATGCGTGGATTGATCCTAACGGGCTGGACTATTTTCGTCGCCGGGTTACGCAGGCGCGACGCGATTCTAACGAGGCGCTCGCAATCACGGTGGAACATTGCAACACGCCCGAGCTTCAGCGGGAAGCCGTGCGCGCTCTCGAGTTCAAGTGCGATGTGCTCTGGTCCATGCTCGACTCAATTCATCATGCCTACGGTGGCTTGAAGATCGCCGCTCCTGCTTAAATGCGTGCCACAACAATTTCTGATTCGGCTCGGCCGAGCCTGGCGAAAGGCGTCCGGTTAGAAATCGACTCTACCACGCAAAAGAGTGTGCTGCTTTATCCCGAAGGCATTGTCGAACTCAATGAAACCGCGCACGAAATTCTTTCGCGCTGTGACGGACAAACACTGCGCGAGATCGTTTGCGAATTGGCCGAAGAATACGAGGCGGATCTTAATGCGCTCGCTGCAGATGTACGGGATACGCTCTCGGATTTGCAACGGCGCAAATTGGTTGAATTCAAATGAAGGTGCCGCGGCCATATGCATTGCTCGCGGAGATCACGTACCGATGTCCACTGCATTGCCCGTATTGCTCAAATCCTGTAGCCGCTTCGCTAGGCGAAGCGCCGCGCCGCCCAAAGGGCGGCGGCTACAACAATGGTGAGCTCACGACGGAAGAATGGAAGCGGGTTATTCGTGATGCAGCCGCGCTTGGCGTTCTGCAAATCGGTTTTTCGGGAGGCGAACCCCTTGGCCGGCGCGATCTCGTCGAGCTGATTCGCGTGGCGCGTGAAGCAAAGCTTTACACGAACCTCATCACCAGCGGCATGGGCCTGGATGACGATCGCCTGCGTGCCTTGCGCAATGCTGGATTAGATTCGATCCAACTAAGTTTTCAGTCGGATGAATCAAGCCTGTCCGACGAAATCGCCGGCGCGCGTGCGCATGACCGCAAGCTCGATGTCGCCGCGAATATTCGGGCAGCCGGCATTCCGCTGAGCCTCAATTTTGTGATTCACAGGCGCAACATCGATCGAGTCGCGCAAATGATTGACCTCGCGGAAGCGCTCGGCGCCGAGAGAGTCGAGCTGGCGAACGTGCAGTTCTACGGTTGGGCGTTTCGCAATCGTGCAGCATTGCTCCCCACGCGCGAACAAGTGGACCGCGCACGAGCCATCGCGACCGCAGCAAAGGCGCGACTCGCGGACAAGATCGACATCTTTTATGTGCTGCCGGATTATTATGAGACGCGGCCAAAGCCGTGTCTCAACGGCTGGGGCCGACGATATCTCACGGTAAATCCGAACGGCGACGTGCTTCCCTGCCCGACTGCATCATCGGCGATTCCCGATTTATGTCTCGAAAATGTCCGAACACGCGATCTCGATTGGATTTGGGAGAAATCAGAAAGCTTCAACCGATTCCGTGGGACGGAATGGATGCCGGAGCCGTGCCGGAGTTGTCCGCAAAAAGAAATCGATTTCGGCGGTTGCCGTTGTCAGGCCGCATTGCTGACCGGAAACGCTACGAATACCGATCCGGTCTGCGAATTCTCTCCAAATCGGGCAGTGGTGGACGCGGTGCTGCGCGAGGTTAATTTGTCAGGCAACAACGCACGCGATTGGATGTACCGCGTTAATCCATTCAGCTTAGCCATGTAATTCAGCCGTCGCCGGCACGTTGGAAGCGCACGCGTCTCGCGTGCTGGTTTCGGCGTCACGCCGAAACGATCTTCCAAACGGCTCGTCGCTGACTGTGGAATTAAGCGCACTACTCTAAAAGTCCTCGATGGCGAGGACGCCATCGCCAACACGCGAGACGCGTGCGTTCCCCAGAAATCTGCATACGCAAACCGTTTGGGCAGACAACTCGCAAGGCGTTTCGCGAGCTATTAATAATCTAATTACCGCTTTATGGCCGAGGCAGTGGGGTCGGACGCGGCCTCGGTGTTGCGTTCGGCCGTGGGGTGGGTGTTGGTCTAGCCGTAGCAGTGGGAGTAGCTGTTGGTGTAACACTGGGCGTGACCGTAGCGGTTGGAGTTGCTGTTGGCGTAACACTGGGCGTCGCCGTAACCGTTGCCGTTGCCGTTGGGGTCGGCGTAAGCGTTGGTGATGGTGTTGGACTTGGTAGCGACCCGACGGCAGCAAGGATATCGACTCGACCCCAACCAACAACATTGTTTGGAGGGCCAGGCGTACCGCATTGTTTGTAAGCAAGAAAAAAAGCGGCCTCATTCAACACCGTTCGACTCGCAGAAATGTTGTGACGCAACTCCGGGTGAGCGCACCAAAGTAATGCCATTGCGCCAGCTATATGGGGTGTCGCCATCGACGTGCCGCTAAGACTTGCATAATCATTGTCGGAGCCATTGTAGCTCGAGCGAATGTTCGTGCCCGGCGCGCTAATATCCGGCTTTATTCGATGACTCCCATCGATTAGCACGGGGCCGCGGCTGCTAAAGGAAGCGACGTTACCGGTGCCGGTGTTCAACGCACCGACGGTATAGGATGCCGCGTAAATGGACGGCGGATCTTCCATCGTGGAACAGTTCGGACCTGTGCTATCCGCACTGACTACCATCATGATGCCGGCAGCCGCTTGCGCTTCGACAGCCGCTTGCAATGTATCGACCGAACAACCTTCGGAAGGCGGGCAGCGCCATGCATTAACGGTGATATCGGGAGCTTTAGTTGGATCGCCTTGACCGCCGCCGATGGGGTAAGGCGCAAGGAACCATTCCATGCACTCCAGGTATCTGGCTGGTGTGCCGTTGCCTTGATCCATGTTACGACAACCGATCCATTTCGCTTCTGGCGCCATGCCGATCTGGTTACCCATGCCGTCATCGCCGATTGCCGTCCCGATCGTATGCGTGCCATGGCCTAAGTCGTCGCAAGGAAACGGCGAATCATTGCCGCAGGGATTTCCGACGCTGTCGTGGATTGCGTCATGCCAGTTGTAGTCGTGATCGGCCGCGACTCCATCCCAGCCACGGTACTGAGACTTCAGCGCGTTGTGTGTCCAACGCTCACCAGTGTCTGCGCCGCCAACCGCGATTCCCTGCCCTCTGAACCCCAGCGCCCAGACATCCGGCGCGTGCGTGTCAATGATGTTCGGCTCGACCGTCTCAGGTTTCTGCACCGACCAGTTGCCAGCAAACGTGGCAGGTTCAGCCAGCAAATTCTGAATGTGCGGATTGCCTTCGATTCGCGCCACGTCCGGCCGGCTAGCCAACGCGTCAGCTACTTCGCGGCTGCCTTTAACCAGGATCGCGTTCACAATATAGAATGAATGATGCTCGATGCCCCGTTCCCACAACCATTGAAGGATTGGCCTTTGCGCTGTCTGGCTCTTACTCCTTAGCTCCTCGTAAACGTAGCGACCTTTCTCAGCTTTTGTCGATAGGCTGATGGCCCCGCTCAGGTTCGCCTGGTCAGCGAGCACGACAAAGAATTGTGCCTGCTGACCGTTGGCGGTGTTCTGAATCACCCACGGCGCTACCTTGAGGTGGAACGCGACCCCCGGGCGCGTTGGAAACGCGTCTTTGGCGCCTGGATTTGCGCCTCCAGCGGGGACTACCATCGTCTTTCGCCACGGCGAATCTCCGATCAGAGAAGCTGATCCACCTGGGTCTACCGCGCGCGACGAAGCGATCCCCGCGAGCACAACCAGGGTAGCTGAGATGCAGAAAAGTAAGCAATAAACCGTTCGCAATCGTAACGATGCAGCGCGGTTTGGATTGGCGATCACAGATTAGTCTTGATCCTGATTGTTCGATGCCTCAGCGATCTTTTACGCAGAAGTCCACGCCGTTGTCAATTCAATCAGTAACTGGCAAGATGTCCGCGCGCGCTGTGGCTGGGAGCACAAGCTGCTAGCCTGTGGTTGCTGGCAATCCTGCCGGCAACACCTTCGGCATCACGGTCTGCCTGGAATCAAGCGTCCTGTCCCGGCAATCTGCCGAGACGCGCAGGCCGGTGGCTTGCGCCCCGCAGATCATTTGCCGCTAGCACTTACCGTGCGCCCGGCCTTGGCGGCGGAGTCGGCCGCGGCCTCGGTGTCGCACGGAATCTCGGAGTGGGAGTTGGTCTGGGTGACGGTGTCGGATTCGCAGTTGCCGTGGCAGTCGGGGTCGATGTTGGAGACGGAGTTACAGTGCCAGTCGGCGCAGCCGTAGGTGTTACGGTGGGTGTGGGAGTTGGCGTCGGCTGCTCGCCAATGACCTTGTACAATACACCTACCGAGTAATCTGCTACGTAGAGCTCGCCTGCCTCGTCTTCGCCGAACGTCGTGACAGTTAACTGGGTGTC
>Ga0068863_100005591_pt1 | contig 12352 bp, 16 predicted proteins | sample KBSSwiS62_FD_66596 | JGI IMG/M metagenome (GOLD analysis project Ga0068863, IMG submission 66596) | Switchgrass rhizosphere microbial communities from Kellogg Biological Station, Michigan, USA - KBS Switchgrass S6-2 | ecosystem: Host-associated > Plants > Roots > Rhizosphere > Soil ...
GGGCCTCGCGGTCTACTGTCGCGACGCGATCCACGCGAATGCGGACCGACCTGCCCACTGACGTGATCGGCGAAATCCGCTGCCTGAGCGAGACCCCGAGTCAATGGCTCGGGGTCTCGTCGTTTCAGCCCGGCATCGCTAGCGCCGATACACGGCAACGACGTATCGGCCTCGTACACTTAGCGGTGACTTTCGTTCGGGTGTGACAAGTCCTTGCTCCTCCCAGAAACGAAGTGCGGACGAGCGCACACCGAGCGCAGCGGAGAGCTCGGTGATGCTCATCGCATCGGCCGGCGGTGGGGGTGCAGCGTTGCGATCTTCTTCGACGATGGTTTCGAGCGCTCGGAATGCAGCGATTGTGTGGTCCCGGGCTCGAAGCCAGATCGACGTGGAGCGCAACCACGCCGGCGTTATCTGTAACGTCTCGCAGCAATTGCCTTTATTGAGCTGATCTGAGCGTCGGTACCATGTGTAAGACGTTGTGCGGTATCGGGTTTCGTAGTCCGACATGGAGTCGACGATCCGTTTGTGGCGTTTAGGTGCCGGTGCGGACAGTCTGGGTGAAATGCTCGCTGTTCTCGGACCGCCAGCTGACTTGGACGACGACCTCGCGCCGATCGGAGTCAACTGTTTTGTCCAGGGCACTCGGTATAGCCGCACTCTCTGAACCGAAGGAAACTGGCCGTTCGAGGCGTTGGTCAACGCAGAAGTTGAGGTAACAGGGTGGTCCTGACGTTGAGGACAGACGGTCGGCGCGATAGGGCGGAACGCTTTGCGCTGCGGCGACGACTCGGTCGGAGGCCGTGACGTTGACCTCGTAGGCGGTGCCGTCGCCGACATTGGCGACGTAACCGTGGCGGGGGTCGGGGCTCGGTTAGTTTCCCGAGTTGTTGCGCCACTCCGAGACCCTGCGGCCGACCGCACCCGCAGCGTTGGTGGCCGCCTGCCCGACGCCGTCGACTATGCCGGACAGCCCGTCGCGCAATCCTCGGATCAACGGGTCCTCCGAGGCGTCGAATCCACTCTTGTAGGACCGAGCCCCTGCCGCGGCGTCGTCGACCCAACGGGCCGAATCATCTTCGGCGCGAAGGGGATAGCGGCCAGCCATGATGTCACCGTATTCACCGGAGTCGACCCAGGTGTTCAGTGCCTCGACGCGTAGCACCGAGAAGGGGTGGCTCTGCAGTTCGGTGTTGAGCAGCTTCAGCACGCCGTCGCGCATGTCGCCGACGCGGTCGTACTCGCGGGCCTGCGCCAGGAACGCCTGGGTATCCAGCCGGTCGAGGTGCCTTCCGCCTGCCAGCTTCATGTTCACGCGGATGCCGGTGTCGATGTCCTGCACGCAGAGCAGACCCGCTCGGTCGCCGGATAATTCGGACTTGCGCTGCCACTCCATGAGTGCGGCGACGATCGCGCGCAGAGCCCACCCGCCGACCGGCATGAAACCGAACGAGCGCGCCAGCCGCATCAAGTGCATGAGCATGGTGCGGTACACGGCATGGCCGCTCATGGCATGGCCCAGCTCGTGACCGACGACGAAACGCATCTCCTCGTAGGTCATGAGGTCGTAGAGGCCCGTGCTGACGACGATGAATGGTTCATCCATGCCGATGCAGACCGCCTCCGCGCGCGGCGACTGCAGGACGAACAGCTGCGGCTTGACGGGCGCATCCAGCACCGCGACGCAGTCGTCGAGCAGCGTGTCGAGATCAGGGAACTGACGTGGCCCTACCTTCGCGCTGTTGGCCAGGTACAGCAGCCGGTGCTGACGTTCGCGCAACATGCCCGACAGCAGCTTGAGCACCTGGTCGAAACCCTTGAGCCTGCGCAACGCAGTCAACGCCGTGCGGTCTGCTGGATGCTCCCACGCACGCGAGCTGATGCCGGGGAAGGTCCTGCGGGTCGTATCGACGGCGTCAGTCACCATTCCACGGTAACGGAGCGGAAGCTAGATTCCGCGCGGGATTTTCGCCCCCGCGCTTACGACGTGGCCAAGGCCGTCGACGCGCGCACGGCGTCCAGGGCGCCTGCCGGGAAGTCCACCCCTTCGCCCGGGACACGGGCCAGAAAGGCATTTGTCGCGGCCAAGCCGCAAAGGTGAACGAACCGCACACCCGAGGCAACGCCAATCTCAGAATGACCTCGCAGATCGGACAGCACAGAGGCATTCTCCCTCGGAGCGGACGGCCGTTCGGGACTTCGTAGAAACGAGACGGCTGCTAATCCTACGGAGGGAGTTGCGCAGGTCGCTTGAGCGGTTGAGTGTGCGATCAGCTACCTCGATGATGAATCGGTGATCGTCGCTGTCGAGGGGCCGAGTGCAGCCGCGGAGTGCAAACGGTCCGAGGAACGGTGCCGTGATCGTCACCGCCGCCGCACGGGTCGTGCGCCGTGCAGCCGCGGTGTGCTTGTTGAGCCTCGGCGTGCTGACAGCCACTGGCTTGAACGACGGATTCGACCGTGGAATCCATTAGCGCTGCAAAGCGATTGAATCGCGGACCATCGCTGCCACCGAGTACCAGGACACCGCGCGGTCCACGGGAGCAGTCTACGTCCAGAACTCCGGCACCCCCACCAACCCCGATCAGGTGACCACCCTCATCATGAGCACGATTGCCTGACCGGCTTCGCCCGAACTTCGCGGGCACCGAATCTGTGCCACTCCGACGGTCTGTGGAAGGGTTCCTAGACATGGTGATGGCATCGTCACGGCGTCTCGCGGCAACGGTATTCGTCGTTGTCGGCATGGTTGCGGCGTGTGAATCCGACACCGCCATGACGACGACGGACCTCTCCAACGGCGAGGCGGTGCTACAGCTCGACGCCGCATTCAACACGGCGCGCATCTCCGATGCGTTCGTGCCGATCCGCGGCATCAGCCGCACGACGAACTGGGGTGCGGAGGCCCGAACTGTCGAGGTAGCGTTCAACGCACCACGGTCCGCCGTCGACGCGTTCATCGCGAAAACCGGTGCAGGGGAACACAAGTGGCTGAAGGACGCCTCCGCATCGTGCCCACCGGCCGTCTCCACCGGGGGACCCGTGACGAGCACGCCCCCCGACTCGATCCTCCAGGGCTGGTACGACCGGGGGGTCTTTCAACGATGCGCGGTGGTGGAAGCCTGGACCATCCCCGCAGGGGAGCTCAAGAACGGAGGCCGCTCGGTCTCGGCGATATTCCGCGCTCCGGCCACCAGTGGTCCGGCGATGGAGACGACACTCGTCACGGTGTCATCGGCGATGTGACCGCGCACCGCCGCGCGGTCTAACGCCCTCGCCAGGCGACCACGGGTCGAGCTTCGGTTGCTGGGCAGATCCCGAAATTTCGGCGTTGTAGACATTCGCTGGTTCCAGCCGGATATACGCTGTGACCAGGTGGTCATCGATGACACCCCAGTGAAAGTGATTGCTCGTGAAGCGAAACCTCTGTTGCTTCCTATATAGGCGCAATCGCTCGCGATTGGATTCCTCAAGCGGGTGATGATCCAAGTGGAGTTGGTGCGGGCGTGGACGCACTTCCAGTTGGCTCGTCGTGTTATCCAGGGCGTTGATCGCGGCGATTTCACCGTGAAACAGTCCGCTGCAGCGCTGGGTGTGAGTTTCGAAGATCAGCCCTCATGAGCCATGTGGAGGGTCGGTTTGCCGCGAAGAAGGGCATCTAAAGTCGAATGAGTTTGATTCCGCATCCCACCGAATACGAAGCTCGTTCTTGATTTGGCGGGCCATACGTCACTCGTCCAAGTCCGTCTTAAAGCATGCCACCGCCTGGCCCTCGGTGGGTCGCCTCGTATGCTGGCGCGATGGGTTCCACCGCTGTCGTGTTCAACCCCGGCCACAGCGTTGAAAACCCCATAGAGGTAGTGCGGCAATGGGATGCCGATGATTATCCCCCGATGGGAGATCCCGTCGGCCTCCGCGATCAAATCAACTCGTGGATCAGCACAGCCGGACTGGAAACTCAGCGCCGTGACGAGACTTCGAATGTGATCTTGCCGGAAGGCGTAGCGGCCGTGAGCTTCCAGATTCATCGCGATACCGTTCGAGCGATCTGGATTACCAGGCCGACGCTCGAGCTGCTTGAGTTGCTCTGCCGCAACGGTAAACAAATCGGGTGGCGAGTGTGCGATGCAGGCAGCGAAACCGAATATCTGTTGAGCGACTTCACGTAGGAGCCGCCGGGCCGACCGACCTCCGCTATGATTCGGGCTCGCATCCAACCAGGTTGCGGAGGTGTTGCTGCTGGTCGACACCCCCGAGCGGCCAAATGTCAAGGGCGAAGCCGACAGTGGTTGGGATGACAAGAACCGTCCTGAGAACCGGCAAGCAGTGCCGACTCCCCGACGAACCCCACCGTCAAGCTGCCCGGCAGTAGAGCTGTGCCTGTGACGGTGACCGAAATCTCACCGACTGTACAGGTGCCATGATCTAGGGGCACTGCGGCACAACGGGTTACGTCGCTCAATGGGGCGTGTGGCGACAATGCTGCCATGGAGTCGTTCTTCGCCCCAGCTGCAGCGCAATGCCCTGGATCGGCAACGGTCGGCCGCTCAGGCCGAACTACGGCTTGCGATCGTGACCTGGATCGAGCGGACCTACCACCGTGGCCGGCGACAACGTGCGCTGGGCAAGCTCACCCCGATAGAGTTCGAACTGCTCCACACACCAGTCGCCACCGCGCCTCGCCCTGAAATTCACACCCCGCGAGTCAACTGAACTCGGGGCAGTCCCAAATATCGATTTAGAGGCGATGGTCGAAATAGATCGACAACGTGCCCAGATTCTCGAGCGTATGAGTCACCTTGATCCCGACCTGACGTCGGCGCTTCGCGGTGTCGCGGAAAAGATTCGACCGCCGACTCAAGAGTGGGTCGAATGGTCCGGAGCGCGTTTTGGTCCGGAGGCCAGATGGGACTCCAGGTCCTGATTCGAGGTAGGCGTTGCCGACGGCCAGGGCCGCAAGGGCGAACCGCCACTATCCTCACCACACGGGCCTCCCGTGAGAGCTCCACGGTCGGATTGGCCAGAAGCGGCTGCGACGACGCCGACGGCGGTTCAGATGTAAGTAGATTCGAGAACGATCAGTTGCCGTCTTGGGTCGACGCAGTCACGGACTGGGAGCCTCTACCAGGTCATACACGTAGGCGCGGTCACCTTTACCGCTCAGCCACGCTCCTGTGGGAGGCAACTCGCCGAAGCCTGGATCGTCAACCGGCCGAGAAAGTACGCGCCCATCGGGGTCGACAACGCACCATCCAAAGTCAGGCAACCTTCGACAGAACACGGCGAAATCCACACGGCGATAGGACGGATGGCCAAACTTCGGGTCCTCCTCGAGGAGGAAGTCATCGCTCAATCCATCCACACGTCGAACGAAGCGCCACGTCATCTAGCCACAGTACGAAGCCTCAGCGGCACGTCGCACGTTGTCCGTGGTCGCGTTCGTAGAGATTCGAGGTCGATCAGATCCGGTCCCGCACGTCGGTCTTCAGCCGATTCCTGGACCACTCGAGGTCGCAGACCACCCCGTAGCTCTTGCACATGACACGGTGTCATGCGCGATCGTGGTCTTCATGTATTCGATCGGTGCGTTCGCACAGCTGGGCGGGGTGAGTGTGCGCATGCTGCGTCACTATGACCGGATCGGCCTGCTGGTGCCGGCCGAGGTCGATCCCAGCACGGGACGCCGCCGCTATGACGCCAATCAGCTGACGAGGCTCAACCGACTCGTTGCGCTCAAGCACCTCGGCTTCCCGCTAGAGCAGGTCAGGACGCTTCTCGCCGACGGCATCGACGTCGTCGAGCTCAGAGGAATGCTGCGTATGCGCGCAGCCGATCTGGAAACGCAATTACTTCGAGATGGACAGACCCTCGACCGTGTGCGCGCACGGTTGCGGTTGATCGAAAGCGAGCAGACGATGGCCATCACAGATGTCGAGCTGAAGACCGTTGCACCGCAACGGGTTCTCGCGCTGCACCAGTTCATTGGCGAGGAGTCTGATGACGAACAACTCGATGTCGAGGCACTCTTCGGCCGCGTCATCGAGCTGATGGACGCCGCCTCCGCCGACCGGGCGTCACCCATCTCGTGGCGGGATGACGACGAGCACACTCTGCGTCTGCACGCCGGTTTCCTCGCGCCGACCGCGAGCGTGCCCGGCCTCGACGTCGTCGAGCTTCCGGGAGTCTGGGTCGCGTCGGTGGTGCGACGGGGGACGGTCGCGGACATGAACGAAGCTCACCAGTCCATCGCGCGCTGGGCCGAAGCCCACGACCAGTTGCTCAGCGTCCAACGGGGACGGTGGCGCGAGCTCTACCTGGAAACCAACGACACCGACTACTCGGATTGGCTCGTGGAAGTGCAGCTCGAACTCGCGACTACGTGAACGCGACTTCCACTTGACGGTCTGTTTTCGATCTAGAGATTCGTGGTCGATCAGATCCACGTGGGTGCGAACCGTCATCGAGTCCATGACGGTGAGCCTGTTCGTCAGCTACCCACTCGGGGTGGTCTCGCGGGCTGGCGCACATCCTGCGCGTGGACGCCCATCTGCACCGCCGCCTGCCGCGCTCGGGGACGCCGTGGCGTAGCGGGGTGTTCAGCCATCGCGTCGGGTCAGGAGCCGATGTCGACCCGGAATGTGCGGCGCTCGCCAAACTTTCGAAAACCCAGCCGCTGAAGGATAGGTGAGGACATGGGCCCGGCATGGACCAACGCGAGGGTCGCGCCCCGCGCAGCGGCTGCGCAGAGTCGGGTAGCAACCAGTGCCCGATACACACCCCGACCCCGCATCGCCGGTATCACGGCTGCACCCCACAATCGCGCGACCGGCTGCACGAGGGTGAAACCGCCCGTCCCAGCGGGAACGCCGGCGCAATGCGCAAGGAATGAACCCGGCGTCACCTTTCGATGGGCCGAGCGGATGTCGTCATCCGACGGCAGTGGGTACCCCCACCCCAGCGCAGACGTGCGTTCGAACGCAGCGACCTCCTTGAGGGTCTCCACCTCGACCACGTCGACATCTGATGGTGCTGGCACGGTCTCGGCGGTCGAGCTCGACAGGTCCACCGCCAGGATGTCGGCAACCTCGAGGGCGACCGCCGACGTCGTTGCGAGCTCCTCCAACGTCGCGTCACCTCCCGGATAATCGGGCCCCACCGTGACCTGCAGCGACTCGGCACCGCAGCGGGCAGCTGCACCGAGTGCGCCTCGAATCCCGTCTCCTGAACCCGGTAACGTTGCAGGACAAGCCATCACGGTGGCCTCCGAACCCAGGATGTAGAACTCGTAGCCGTCGACCACAGCATGAGTGGACTCAGGCGGGCGCCACGGAGACACCCATGCTGCGGACTGTTCGAGGATCTGCTCCCGCGTCCAGGTCGTCACGTGACCCCCTCAGCGACATGCCACCGTCCGTTCACCCCTGCAAACTAGACCAGCACGCACGGAGAGGCCCGCCAGACTGAGACTGGTCGACCTCGGGACTCGGAGCAACGAACCCAGGGCAGTGATGATCAAAAGCCGCGACGAGACCTCACTTGAGTCTTATTCCGATCGGCGGTGCTGTCCTAGGTGAACTTGTCACGCACCCGGATGAACCTCTACCAACGCACCTGTTTGATCTTGCCGCGTTCCTCGGGACCACAATTTTGTATACGTTGCGATGTCGAGGAGTTACTCGAAGGCGATCCCTTAGCGCGTCGTGACGGTGCGCGTCGACGACGCCCGAATCAAGGCGAAGGTCGGTTCGTGGGGTACCTGGTGCTCGCATCCGTTCGCAGACACCCCCGACGAACTTCACATCGTCACCGCGCGGCTTGGGTTGCGACGCAGTTGATTTCAGTACCCGATGGTGGTGGGCAAGCCGCGGCCTGTCAGCTCCGGCCTGTTCCGGGATCACCTGCTCACTTGCCGACCGGAACTGAGAGGGTTTGCACCGGCCAGCTCGGTGTGCCGGTCAAGACGATCACGAAGCAATCCGAGACGGGACGGCGTTGTCCGTGACTGGTTGCGCTCGTTAACTTTCAGTCATGACGACAGTGCTCATCACCGGCTGCTCTTCGGGTTACGGCCTCGCCACTGCGCAGAGGTTCTACGACGAGGGTTGGAACGTCGTCGCCACCATGCGAACTCCGCGCCAAGACATACTGCCGAGTTCAGATCGGGTGAAAGTACTCGCGCTGGACGTGACGAACCCGGACAGCATTGCCGGTGCGGTCCAGGCCAGCGGTCCGATCGATGTCCTGGTCAACAATGCGGGCATCGGTGGTATCGGCGTGTTCGAAGCCACGCCCATGAGTACCACACGAGAACTCTTCGACACCAATACATTTGGCGCCATGGCCATGACCCAGGCAGTTGTCCCGCAGATGCGGGCGCGCCGCTCTGGGGTCATCGTCAATGTCACCTCCAGCACCACGCTGGCGGCAATGCCGCTGGCCGCCGTCTACACCGCGAGCAAGTCCGCGGTCGAGGGCTTCTCCGGATCGCTGGCTTTGGAGCTGGGCTTCTTCGGGGTGCGGGTCAAGCTCGTCGAGCCGGGTTACGGACCGTCGACGGCGTTCACCAGCAATGGCGCCGACCGCATGAGCCAAACCCCCGAGGACTACCTTCCGTTCGCGGCACCCATCATGGAAGCGTTTGGTCAGCCCGGCGAGGTGACCACCCCCGGCGACGTCGCGGACGTAGTGTTCAAGGCCGCCACCGACACATCAGATCAGCTGAGGTTCCCCGCGGGCCCCGATGCCGTCGCGCTGGCTCAGTCGACATGACTGGACTCGTCCGGATATGGACGTCGGCGGTGGAACGGAGTCCACGCTAGCGTCTGCAGCATGCGCGGCACGGAACCGATGGAGGAGCTGATGTCGCTGCTGCGCCCTGAGGCGGTCCTGGCCAAGATCATCACCGGTGATGGCAAATGGGGCGTTCAGAAGCCTCGTTACGGCGACCCCGCGTTCTGCCTGATGCTCGACGGGTCGTGCCTGCTGGAGCCGCACGGCCTCGACGACATGGAACTTCGCCGCGGTGACTTCCTGTTCTTTCCGCAGACACCGGAGTTCACGATGCGCAGACACCCTGACGCCACCCCGATCTTCACGCCGCTCGACCACTCAGGTGACGCCCATCACGGCGACAACTCCGAACCGATCAACATGCGCATGCTCGGCGGGTACTTCCGCTTCGACCAGGCCAGCGCTGCCCTGCTGGTCGCGCTCCTTCCACCGGTCATCCTGGTACGGGGCGGCCAATCGGGCGCGGCGAGGTTAACCCGCTTGGTCGAACTCATCGCAGAAGAAGCAGACACCGACGGCCCCAGTCGCGACGTGATCCTCAAACGCCTAGTCGAGGTGCTCGTCATCGAAGCCACACGGGTTCCCGCCGCGCCGGAGCTAGGCAGCCGCGGCAGAGGATTGATCGCCGGCCTCGCGGATCCAGTGCTTGCCCCAGCGTTGCGTGCGATGCACGCCGACGTCGCCCGCGGCTGGACCGTCGAACACCTTGCAAGCGTGGCCGCGGTATCGCGCGCAGTGTTCGCGCAAAGATTCACCAGGACAGTGGGTTTGACGCCCATGCAGTACCTGTTGGAGTGGCGGGTGGCCTTGGCCAAAGACCTACTGAGGACCCAGCGGCCAACCGTCGCGCACGTGGCGCAGGCGGTCGGCTACCAGTCTGCGACCGCATTCACGACTGCGTTCGCACGGGTGGCGGGATGCTCGCCCACCGAGTACGCCCGCGATATGGCATCAGTACCAGCAGGAGGTACGGCACGCGCGGTGGCCGCGCCTGCCTGAGACTCTCAATGATTGGTGTCAAGCTGCAGTCGGGTCACGGTCTATCAGATGACTATTGGTTCGCGACGAACTTCATGTGTGGCAGCACCGTCCTGGCTTATTTTGGTGTGCGGCAGGTCGATTGACCGTCGATACGCTTGACCCATGCGTATCCTTGACTGGGAAACAGGCAGCCGCGATGAGCTTGCCGAATTCATCAGCACGTTGTTGGTCGCAGGGTTCTGGCAGTACGACGATGTTCTTGAATGGGTGCTGGCATGGGTCGATGACTCCAGTGTCGTGCCTCCGGACTCGGCGACCGCCTTGCTCGAGTCGATGTGGAATGCGCGAGTAACCGAGCAAGCGTCGTGGACCGATACCGGTGACTATGGCCGGCTTCAGAGAACCTTCGACCACTTGGAATCCGAGGGCATCCTGGCGCGCATGTGCTTCTCGTGTTGCACGCAGTGTGCGACCCGCGAGATCGACGATGAGCGGACACCCAATCCGGATCCGGACGATTGGTACCGCTACCGAGAGTGGGCGTACACGTTCTTTCACGAGCAAGACGCTCAAGCGCTGGGCGGGCCAAATCCGTCGGTGTATCTGGGCTACAGTGCCTTTCGTACACATCCCGCACTGCCGCAGTCGCTGATCGCCGCGGCAGGTCGAGGCGAGCCCGAGGCCCAGCGAGAAGTCCGCGAACAAACCGACACCATGGTGGGCCAACGGGTGGTTCAACTCGCACGCCACTTCGGCCTCGAACCCCAATGGTCCGGCTCCCCATCGAGCCGGATCTTGTTGACGATGAACGACTGGCGCAAGCCGCTTCCTCGCTGAGACGCCTCGTCGCTACCGTTCGAGGCGCGTATTAGGCGTAGCTGACCGAAACGGAGAACTCGGGCCGGTGGGCCACAGCTGGCCCCACGAGTATTCGCGCAGAACCGTGGCATCGGGAAACCGTTGCAGCACACACTGTTTGGCGACGACCGTCCCCGGCTCATTCACGAAGCCAGTCTCGCCCAGCGAGTGCATCGGCGCGACGCAATTTTGCGCGATGGCCGCGCTGATCCAGCTTCCGGGTCTCCGGAGTTTCGCGTGCCACACTCCACGATGGCCTAGCTGAAACCAACGCGACGACGGGACAGACAGCAAGCGCGCCGCTTCAAAGGTCATGCGAAGGCGCGGTGTTTGGGGTGGTCACCACGCTGGATTAGCTCGCTGCGGCCGAACGGATGTTATCCAGCAGCGTGTTGGTATGGGTGGTTGTGGTCGCGGGGTTGACCACGCAGGCACGCAGCGCGAAATGATCGTCGACACGAGTACCGGCGATGAAGGCGTGGCCGCGCTGCTGAAGATGCCGCAGCGCGGATTGGTTGTGATCGTCGAGTGCGTCGGCGGGCAGTCCCGCAGGGCGGTGGCGGAAACAGACAACGGACAATCCGTGAGCAAGCAGCTCGAAGTCGGGTGCCTCGTCGACCGCGCGCAGGAGAGCCGCTGCGACGGCCATGTCACGATTGATCAACTGCCCGAGCCGTCGTCGTCCCAGGTGTTTGAGCGTTATCCACACCTTGAGCGCGCGGAAGGGTCGGGTTTGCTCCAAGCCGAACTCAGAGAACCAGACTGGTTCGTCGGGGTCACCGCCGCTACGTAGGTAGTCGGGTATGTGGCTAAAGGTGTCGCGGACGACGGTCATGTCGGAGAACATCACCAGCCCAGCGTCGACGGGCACGTAGAGCCACTTGTGGGGGTCGACGGCGAGGCTGTCGGCCGCGCTGAGCGCTGCCTTCTCGACCGGCCAGACATCGGTCAGTAGTACCGCTGGCCCACCGTAGGCCGCATCGACGTGCATCCACACGCCGTGGCGTTTGCATACGGCGGCGATCTGCTCGATGGGGTCAACGGCGCCGGTGTTGACCGTGCCCACTGTCGCGATCACGGCAATCGGAAGGTGGCCGCTCGAAATATCTTCGGCAAGTTGCCGATCCAGTAGATCGGGAATCATTCGGTGGCCATCGTCGGCGGCGATTTCGACGATGTTGGCTGATCCGATGCCCAGCGCCTCAACCGCTTTGGTATGGCAGCCATGCGCCTGCGCAGTCGCGTAGATCAGCGGCCTACGCCCAAGCCCGCTCACGCCTGTCCTGCGATCGTCGACACCAATGTTGGCAGCGGCGCGGTGTCGCGCGACGGTCAGCGCCGTCAAGGCAGCCGCCGAGGCTCCCGAAACCAGTTGTCCCCCTGCTGCAACGGGCCAACCGAGGAGTTCGCAGAACCACCTGACGACTTGGTGCTCGAGATGCACCGCGGCATGGTTTCCGCCAGCCACGCTCGGGTTCATGGAGGAAGCGATTCCAGCGGCCATCGCCGCCAGCGGGTGCGGTGGCGAGTTCACCCATGCCGAAAAGCGCGGGTGGCCATTGCCGAAGGGGTAGGGAATGACGGCGGCGCGGACCTCATCCCACAACGAATCTTCCGAAGTACCGCTGGTTGGCCACGATTCAGTAGCCCACGCATTGACTCGGTTTCGAGACGGCCGCCGCATGACGTCATCAGCCGAGCCGGCGATGAGCGCTTCGGCAAC
>Ga0068863_100005596_pt1 | contig 12347 bp, 11 predicted proteins | sample KBSSwiS62_FD_66596 | JGI IMG/M metagenome (GOLD analysis project Ga0068863, IMG submission 66596) | Switchgrass rhizosphere microbial communities from Kellogg Biological Station, Michigan, USA - KBS Switchgrass S6-2 | ecosystem: Host-associated > Plants > Roots > Rhizosphere > Soil ...
AATTTTTGATTGGCTTTTGCCGTTTCCTTTGCCTTATCAAGGATTTTGAGACTCTGAGAGAAAAGACCCTTTTTATAAAGTATATGGGCATAGTCGAACTGCTCATTCAACTGCAGGTCTATGCTATCTGCGCTTTTAAGCAGGCGCAGGCTTGCCAGCAGTTGTTTATAGAGATGAACCTTAATATTAGACAACTGCGGCTTTTTGATAGACGGGAGCTTTTTTAACAGTGCCGCCTCATCATATTCTTTCAATTTATCCAGGGCATCAAATAGTTCGATTATTTTCAAATCTTCATTACCCGAACTCCTTTTAATATATAGCTTGAAATTCCTTTTTTCCGACTTTTCCAGCGATTGGACCAATTGAAATAAACTATCTGAAAAACGGTTGGACATAATTATTCAATTTTCATAGAGCCCAAGAGCAGCAAGGTTTTAGGTGCGCCGGGCAAGGTTTAAGCGTAATAAAAACACTTATAACTTGATTAAAAAAACATCCCAACACATCCTATCTTTACTATGTCAAAGAAAAAGGAAGTGTTGGAGATGCAGGTGGCAAAGCAATGAATCGTTAAAGGTCGTAAAAAAGCAAAAAAGAACGCTGTCAAACAGCCGAAAATATTTCGAAGAATTTCATATGGCAAGCAATCGTTAGAGGTCAGTCCGTTTCTACGGAGTGACCCTTTTTTTTGTAGAGGCCGTGAAATTATAAATAAAATATAATATTGAAAATTATTTTTTTTATTTCGGCGAACTTATTTAAGGCAAACGGCTGCATTGTTTTAATTACCTCGAAACATTAGTTGGTTACCAGCATCTTATTATCCTGTTACCGGTTTTATTTTTTTTTCAGCTCACCGTATTTTTACGGCTGAATATCGTGCCCGGCATTTCCCCTTTCTTAATTTCAATGCCCTTATCTCTTGCGACTTTACAACCCGCTCTCTCATCATTAAACTTTATTTACAGCATACCTTGTTGTTTCTATCGGTGTTCATCAGCAAATCTTTGCTTTCTATTACCATTTTGCAACTTAATTTTAGCGTTCAGCAAACATAGCTTTAATGCACAGATGGCTGTTTATTTTTATTGTGCCGGTATTTTTGGTGGGTTGCGTTTCCTCCGGAAAAACAAAATATACAACCATTGCGCCCGCGCTCATATTGCCACCATTGCCAGAGTCCAATATTAATATACCCGTAAAAGTGGCAATGGCGCCCTTTCTCCAGCAGGCAGCCTCACTTATTCCGAAAGAAGTTACCAGCGATGGCTGGCCGCAATACCTCCAAACTTCCTGCGATTTTCACTATAAATACCGGTTTGTGCCCGGCGGTTTTACATTCAATTGTGTAAACAACCAGGTGCAGGTGAAATTAAGTGGCACTTACCAGGTGGCCGGCGAAAAATGTATTTGTGCTTTTGGCAAACAAACCTCACCCTGGATTGGCGGCAATTGCGGATTCGGCAAAGAAGCGATGCGGAAGACGGATATTTTTATAAATTCCGTTTTACAATTTCAGCCTAACTACACCGTACATACCAGAACGATGGCCCAGAAAGCCAGCGCGTTGGAAAAATGCACTGTTTCTGTGTTTAATCTTGATATTACCCAGCAGGTGATGGATAGTATAAAATCTTCCACCAACACTTTTTGCTATTCTATGGATAGTATCGTTAATGGACTCGATTTCAGCAGCACTACCAGGATGCTGGCAGAGCGCATCAACAAAAAGATACCATTGGATAAATATGGTTACCTGAAAATTAATCCTTCGGCCGTAAAAATGGGTAAGATGAACAGTAATAAAGACACGCTGCAGGCTATGTTGGGCATTTACTGTTACCCCGAACTGCATAGCGATAGCACAAACAATTATACTGCCTCATTTTTACCTCCCCTTCAAAATGAAGAATTGCCACCCGGCATTACCGTATATACCAACGCCAAATATGATTACCCATTTATCAGTTCAGTCATTAACCAGCTTATAAAAGATACCTCCTTCGAAGTAGAGGGGCGGAAAGTCATAATAAAAAACGTATCTCTCAGCGGCGCGGAAAATGGTAAAGTGGAAATACTGGTGGATTTTGATGGCGACAAAAAAGGCAGTCTTTATTTGACAGGAACACCTGCGCTGGATACGGCGCACCAACTGATTGTTATTCCGGATCTTGATTATTCACTTAAAAGCAGTGATTTTGTTTTGAACCTCGGAAAAACATTTTTCAGCGGCAAGATATTGCGTGCACTGCGCGAGAAGGCCAGCATCAGCATAACGGACCTCGTAGAGCAAAACCGCAAAAGCATCGACGCACAACTTAATAAAAAGATTATGGAAGGCGTTTTTACAACCGGCTCTTTCAAGGATATCAGAATACTTAGCCTGGTGGTAGGAAAAGATGTACTACAGGCTCAAACCTGCGCCAGGGCGGCGGCGGCCATTCTCATTACCAGTTTATAAGCGGCTTCCGGACCGCAAAACAGATTAAAGCAACTGGGTTTCAGGCTATTGCGGCAAAAAGAGCAAAAGAAATTACATCAGGCAACTAGGCTATCAAATACTTCGTATTTGAGATAGATAAAGTACTTTTACCATACCTACTTACACGGGTTATATTTTGGGGGATGAAGCCGTTCAAATATTGAAGCTGGTTGACGGGTGCTGCAAAAATGACCGCAACAGCCAGGGTGAGCTATACCATTGGTTGTATGGTTATGCCATGAAAATCTGCTATCGATACACCAACCACCAACATGAAGCCGAGGAGCTTACCAGCGAATCTTTTGTAAAGCTTTTTAAAAATATGCACCTGTTCGATGCAGGCAGGCAACTGAACACAGAAGCCTTGTTTAAAGCATGGTTTAAGCGTATTATTATCAATACCTGTATCGATTACCTGCGTAAGCATCATTCAATGATAAATGGCCATGCGCACAATGCAGATAGTGAATCTGTAGCGGATGTACAGGAAACCGCTATAGACAAATTATCGTATGAGGAAATTATTGAAGCCATTAAACAGTTGACACCGGTGTACAGAACCGTATTTAATTTATTTGCGATTGAAGGCATGTCGCATGAAGAAATAGCCACCCAATTGCACATTAGTGTGGGTGCATCCAAATCCAATCTGTCGAAAGCCAGGCATAACCTGCGAAAAATTATTTCGCACCAAACCCAGTACAACACGTATGTACATACCAGATGACAAAGATATTGACCGCTTAAGCAAGGAGGCTGCTGAGCATTACCAGGCGCCGGGCACGCCTGCCTGGGACGCATTGCGTAAAACCCTGGAAAAGCAACTTCCGCAGGAAAAAGAAAAGAAACGTCGTGGTTTTTTATTTTTCTTCCTGTTGTTTATTGGTCTTTCCTTAGCCGGCACCACTATTTGGTATGGCATTCATAGAAGCAACCCGGTACCATCCTCCACTAAAACAATAGTAAATAAAAAAAGAGAGCCGAATGAAAAGATAGCCACTGAACAAGCAATTGCAAAAACCAAGACCAGCCCCGATAGGGTCGCCAACAAAATAAATCAGGGATCGCCGGCCGGTACAGAGACTACCGATCATTCAGCCATTAATACCATTGATAGCAAAGGTCCCAAAGCAGGAGTTACAACGGTCCTTGCACCTCAACATAATGGGGTTAACACGGCTGGTAAACAAAAAGATGCCGTTTTGGGTACAATTCCGGTCAAAAACAAAAGTAATACGCAGCGCTTACAAAATAATGTTATTCCCCTTTCAAATACCGTTGCAGGCAATGATGACCGGATAAACCGATCCCGTTCATTCATACAGGTTGCAAAACAATACCGTGGCTCAAAGAAAACTGATTATACAACGGCATTAGCTAATGGCATACATTCTAAAAATTTGAATGGAAAGCCAGCACGAATCAATAAAAAACAAATTGTTGAAACTGATAACACATCAGGCACCACACAGCAAGAAGGCAACCATGTAGCGGAAACAGAGAATAATGATAAGGATATTGCGAGGCAGCACGATCTTGCAACTGTGCCGGCTTCAAAAGATCCTGTAAATACCCCGCAAAAGGCCGAAAGCGATTCGGCCATTGCAAAAAATGCTACCCCGGAAAAAAATATTGATTCTGCAAAACCCGCTGCAACCAAAGCAAAAACTGCATCGAAAAGCGAAAAAGCAATCTTACTGGGTTTGACTGCAGGATTTGATTTCAGTACCGTAAAATTTACTTATGGTTCCAATGCAGGATATAATATCGGTCTCATGGGTGGGTACCAGTTCAACAAACACTGGGCGGTGCTGACAGGTATTGTTTATACAAAAAAGAATTACAAGCTGAACGGCAAAGACTATAATCCGCCGAAACATGATTGGACATATTACGTGGATTTGCAGAAAGTAGATGGTTTCTGCCGTATGTGGGAGCTCCCGGTAACGGCACGATACATATTTAACCCGGGTGCAAAAAATGCTTTTTTCGCAACTGCCGGCCTTTCTTCCTATTTCATGAAGAAGCAACAGTATGATTATTACTATAAGAACAGTATGGGTGTTCCTATGACTGCTCCCTGGCACAGTGATAGCACTTATACCCACGTCTTTTCTATCCTTGATATTTCAGCTGGTGTTCAAAAACCTATTGGCAAACACATGGACCTTTTGATTGAGCCCTACGCTAAAATACCATTGGGCGGGGTTGGACACGGTAATATCAGGCTGAGCAGTTTTGGCGTAAATCTTACCGTGCAATACAAAAAGCCGTTAAAGCGTTAACGGGTTATTGTATTCGATCAGCTAAATGGACTTACATGAAGAAAAGCGGCTTAGCATATTTCATCTCTATAAATCTTTTCTTTTCGTTTTTTTTGCTGTACAGTTGCAGCAAGGGAGGTGATAATAAGCCATCGGATCCCTGCGCGGGTGTAACTATTATTGTTTCAGCCAATGCCACGGCTGCTGATGCGGGTTCATCTAATGGAAGCATTACTGCCATGGCAACGGGCGGTACCGGGTTTACTTATAGCTTAAACAATGGCGCTTTCCAGCCATCCGGTACTTTTAATAACCTGGCTACAGGTAAGTACAGCGTCACGGCAAAAAATACAAATGGATGCAGCGGCGCCATAAATGTTACAGTAGTTGCAAAGGATGCTGGCTGCGCGGGAAAAACGCCGGGTCCTCTTTTTACGGCGGTAAAAGCAATTATTAGCACCAATTGTGCAGTATCTGGTTGTCACAACGGAACCCAGGCGCCTGATTACAGGGTAGACTGTACAATCGTTGATTATGCTGATCTGATAAAATTGAGGGCTGTTGACCAGGCAAATACCGGTGAACAGATGCCACAGCCGCCCCGGATGGCACTTCTGCAATCTGACCGTGATAAAATCACCGCGTGGATTACTGCAGGCAAGCGCATTACAGATTAATACCCTGCCGGATTTAATTAGTGTGGCGCTTTTGCAGGCTAAGAAATCGCATCGAACCAAATTGGTTTTGGATCATCATAATTGCCGTTGTAATTGATAAATAATTCTTCACCTGCTTTTATTGACCGCATTGTTTTCACCGCAATGGTTTGCACCTCAAAATCCATCTCATACTCACAATTGGATGAATAAGAATGATTGTACATGGGAACATAGCCCAGTGCCATGCAACACTCTTTATTGCTCTCGCCCCATTCAAAAATATAATCGTGTAACAGGGTTTGATCCAGTTTTTCACGATCTGTCATTGTCATTACAATCACCGGTGCAATTTCAATTATTGTATCAGCGGCTATCGCCGCATTCGTGAAAACACCTCTTCCCATATTTCCGGATGGCGCTATATAAAGACAAGGCAGTATCATTCTCTGGCAGTTTAAATTTCTTCAATAATAGATGAAATTACTTCAGCAAATTGCAATTAACAATTGCCGGTTTAATTATAAGAAAGGGTAAATTTGGCGCATGAGCCTGGAGTTAGAAGAATCAACCATGGAAGAGCAGTTCCTTGAGCTGGTGCAAAGCGATGATGTGCTGCGCATGAAAGAATTCCTGAATCACCAGAACATCAGCGATGTGGCGGAACTAATCAACAAATACCCTGATTATGAAAGCCAGATTGTGGCTAATATGAGCGTACACCGGGCCGCCAAAGTTTTTAAGATACTCGATCTGCCTACCCAAAAAAACATCATCCATGATCTTCCGCCGCTCAAAACCGCCGAGCTGCTGAATGAACTGCCTGCTGATGATCGCACAGCCTTCCTCGAGGAGTTGCCAAATGAAGTGGTGAAGGAACTTATCAAAACACTTGATCCCGAGGAGCGCAAAGTAACCCTGGCCCTGCTGGGGTATCCCGAGAGCAGCGTTGGCCGGCTCATGACACCGGATTATATAGCGGTGTTGCTGGAATGGACGGTTGCCGAAGTACTGCAGCAGATCCGCCACGTGGGAAAGGATAGTGAAACCATTGATGTTATTTATGTAGTGGATGAAAAAGGGATTTTTATTGACGATGTACGGATTCGTGAGATCATACTGGCCAGTCCTGATAAAAAGATGCGCGAACTGATAGACAACCGCTACATTACCCTGAATGTTAATGATGACCAGGAAATCGCCTATGAAACATTTAAAATGAATAACCGGGTGGCATTGCCCGTAGTGGACGACAATAATTTATTGCTGGGGATTGTTACCATTGACGATGTGTTGTGGGTAGCCAGTGAAGAATATACGGAAGATATACAGAAGATCGGCGGTACCGAAGCGCTGGATGAACCCTACCTGGAAACCCCGTTCCTTAAGCTTATACGCAAAAGGGTGGGCTGGTTGATCATTCTTTTTTTAAGCGAGATGCTAACGGCTACGGCCATGGCATACTACAATGATGAACTGGGCAAAATGCTGATACTGGTGAATTTTATACCGCTGATCATGTCGAGTGGGGGCAACAGCGGCTCACAGGCTTCCACATTGATTATACAGGCGATGGCTTTAAAGGAAGTAACATTATCAGACTGGTGGAGGGTCATGCGCCGCGAAATTTTCTCCGGTTTTTTGCTGGGGTCGATACTTGGCCTGATTGGGTTTCTCCGCATTTTTTTATGGCACCTGCTCATGGTTAGAGGCATATTTAATGATATTTACGGAATACATTGGTTTACGGTGGGCCTTACCGTTAGTTTCTCACTGGTAGGAGTGGTGCTATGGGGAACACTTACAGGAAGTATGTTACCCATTCTTCTTAAAAGGCTGGGCGCCGATCCTGCTTCTTCTTCTGCCCCGTTTGTGGCTACGCTGGTAGATGTAACCGGTTTGATTATTTATTTTAATGTGGCGCTTTTTTTCATGAATGGTATTCTACACTAAATAACTGCTATGAGGAAATCAGTCGTTTTTTTTGCGATGCTGGTGAGTGTATCCTGCATTGCGCAAACCCAATTGGGTAAACTGACCGTGGAAAAAATTATGCGTGATCCGAAATGGATAGGCACTTCGCCCTCCAATGTGAACTGGAGTTACGACAGCAAATACATTTATTTTAACTGGAATCCTGAAAAAGCCGTCGCGGACTCGCTGTATTACATTTCCAGCGCGAACCCGGTTCCGCAAAAAGCCAGCTATCAGCAAAAGCAATCGTTATTGCGCCCGGATGGTATAACCTACAATAGCAACCGGACCAGTTTTGTGTATGATAAAGAGGGAGATATTTTTTTTGCGGATACTAAAACCGGCAAAGAACGGCGTATTACGCAAACAGAGGATATCGAAAGCAACCCGCGTTTTTCATTTAATGATACAAAAGTTGTATACAGCCTTAACCAGAACCTATACGCCTGGGAGATCGCAACGGGACTTACGGTGCAACTGAGCAATTTTCAAAAAGGTAATGCAGCACCAAAAGCGCCGGCAAAAGACAATCTAAGCGCGCAGGAGAAATGGCTGACAGAAGATCAATTGAGAAGTTTTAATGTTCTGCGAAGCCGGAAGGAAAAAAGAGAGTTGGCAGATTCGATGCGTAAAGCCCAGCCAAAAAATAAAACATTGAAAGCGATCTATACAGAGGATAAAAATTTACTGGGCGCACAAATCAGCCCGGATGGACGCTATATCACGTATCGGTTATCCCATGGAAGATCATGGATTTGTTGAAGCCAGTAGCTGGACGGACGAATACAAAAGAATATTTAAGCTTTTTGAAACAACCTTGAAATAACCCCCTGATACTCTAACCACATAGGATCATAGAAACATAGAGGCGCAAAGAAATCTTAGAATTCTCCAGCATGCGCTGTGTGTACCTATTTGTCTATGATCCTATGTGGTAAGATTGCCCGGAACAGGCGGCTAACCCAAATAGCAATTATTTCTTTTTACCCGCATCAGGAGCTTTCATTTTATCAGCACCGTGCATAGACGCCATCATTTTTGATACCTCGCCCATTTCCATATAACCCCAGTGTTCAGTTGCTTTACCATCGCTGAACTTTACTACCTCTACTGAATGCATATCGTACGGGCCGGCGGGCATCATCTTTCCATCACCCGTGCCGCTATAATGCATCAGGGAGAATGCATACTCATCATCTGCCAGCTCTTTGACGATTTCCATTTTCATGGTTTTGTCGGCATCATGACTCATCTTAATCATTGCCTTGAGGCTGTCTACCCCTTTCTTGTCTCCTTTATCCGTATGATCCACAAAGCCGGGTGCAATAACGCTATCAATACCATTTACATCTCCCGTTTCAAATGCTTTGGTTACAGTGTGCATGGCATCGAGGTTTTTTTGTGCCTTGGCACTGATCGTGCTGCCGGCTGCTGCGGTGTCGGCGGCAACAACAGGCTTGTTATCATTGTTGCACGACATTAAGCAGATAGCAAAGCATACCATTGGAATGAGATTTTTTTTCATTTTACTGTTAATTTTAAGTGATGAATAATATTGTTTCAAGGGGGGAATTGCGAAACAGTATTCTAAGCTACTAAGATTTTCCGGTTCTGTAAAACAGGAACGATACCTATCAGAACGAACATATAATTTTGCGCAGGAAATTTTATTTAAATTGACCTGATTTAATCAACCGGACTAACAAAATCTATTGACAATGCTACCACAGGACATAAAAATATTGCTGGTTCGCGATCTCAAAAAACTTCGATCGGAGATTACACAATACAAAGACGAATCTGCTATATGGCGAAAAGAAAAAGCGATCCCCAATTCAGCAGGCAATCTCTGTCTTCACCTGGTCGGCAACCTCAATACCTATGTCGGCGCCATACTGGGAAACACAGGATATGTACGGCAGCGGGACCTTGAATTTTCGTTAAAGGATATTCCCGCGGCAGAATTGGTAAAAAAGATCGATGAAACCATCGGTGTTGTTGAATCAACGTTCGAAGGATTGCAGGGCGACAAGCTCGATGAGATATATCCTGTAATAGTTTTTGACGAAGAAATGACAACCGCTTATTTCCTTGTTCACCTGGCGATGCATCTGGGTTACCATCTCGGGCAGGTGAATTATCACCGCCGGTTACTCGATAACTGATTGTTCCGAACCAAATGGGTGCAGATCTGTATCGCAGTTTGAAATAATTGGTATAAGTATGGAAATAGGCGTTTATACGTTTGCTGATATTACTGCCGATCCTGTTACCGGCAAAAAGATAACTGCGGCAGAAAGAGTTCGTAACCTCATGGAAGAGATCGACCTGGCAGAACAGGTCGGTCTGGACATTTTTGCGGTGGGTGAACATCATCGCCCGGATTTCGTGGTTTCTTCACCTGCAGTAATACTGGCCGCAGCCGCGGTCAAGACCAAAAAAATAAGACTTTCAAGTGCGGTTACTGTTCTGAGTTCCGATGATCCCGTTCGCGTGTTCCAGGATTTTGCCACAGTGGATCTTTTATCCGAAGGACGTGCAGAAATAATGGCGGGCAGAGGTTCTTTTATTGAATCGTTTCCTCTTTTTGGATACGATCTAAAAGACTATGATGAGTTATTTGCCGAAAAACTGAAATTGCTGCTGCAGTTAAATGCGGGTGAAAAAGTGAACTGGAAAGGAAAGCACCGACCGGACATCAACAATCTCGGTGTTTATCCCAGGCCTTTCCAGAAAACGCTGCCTATTTGGGTAGCGGTGGGAGGCACACCCGAATCTGTTCTGCGGGCTGGCGTAATGGGTTTGCCGATGGCGCTGGCGATTATCGGTGGCATGCCCGATCGCTTTGTGCCCCTGGTAGATTTATACAGGAGTACAGCCGGCAAAGCCGGTAAAAACGCCGTGGTTGGTATCAATTCACAGGCATATATAGCCGATAATTCCCAGCAAGCAGCAGATGAGTTTTATCCAGCTTATGCCGATGTAATGGGGCGTATCGGTCGCGAGCGTGGCTGGCCGCCAATGAACCGCGATCAGTTTGAATACCTCCGATCAGAAAAGGGTTCACTGGTAGTGGGGAGCCCGCAGCAGGTAATCGATAAAATTTTATACGAACATGAACTGTTTAAGCACGATCGCTTCCTGGCGCAGATGAGCATGGGTGCCATGCCGCACAAATCCATTATGCATTCAATTGAATTGTTCGGGACAAAAGTGGCGCCTGCGGTGAAGAAAGCATTACAGAATAATATTTAAAGCCAGGAGACTAGCGGTCGTCGTTGTATTCTTGTTGACTGTTTTCATTTACATCTATGTTGTACGTTGTTGGTGAAAACACCAACAACGGCTAAAATACCAACAAGGGCTATAAAATAAAGGAGCAGCTTAATACTGCTCCTTTATAATTTAATAGTCGCGGAAATGACTTATGGAAAGATACCCAGTTCAGCATAGCTGGTTCCAACCTTATTAATGGCTACAACATAGGCAGCCGTGCGCATATCCGGAATAGCAGGGTTTGCCTTCCATGCATCCATGATCTCGCGTGTGGCTGCAGTCATGGTTTCTTCCAGCCCGCTGTACACCAGGTCAGCTTCATCTGCCCCATGCATAATAAAATCCCGTTCTTTCTCACTTACTTTTTTGCCGGACAGCTCTTCCATCTGGCCAAGGATATGACTGTTCATATTTTCAGTAAACCTTTTTTCCATGCGTCCATAACGTACATGGCTAAGGTTTTTCAGCCATTCAAAATAACTAACGGTTACGCCGCCGGCGTTCAGGTACATATCCGGCACAACCAGTACACCTTTCTTGATAAATACATCATCTGCATCGGGCGTAAGCGGCCCGTTTGCAGCTTCACCAATAATCTTGGCTTTAACATTGGGCGCATTGCTGCCATCAATTACATTCTCCAATGCAGCGGGTATTAGTATGTCGCAATCCAGTTCCAGGGCATCGCTTGATTTCGGGAAATTGGTAGCGCCGGGGAAATTTAAAATAGATCCTGTTTTTTTACGGTGCTGGAATACTTCTTCTTCATTCAACCCATCGGAATTCATAATGGCACCTTCAAATTCTGCCAATGCAATTACTTTTGCACCGCCTTCCCGGAAAAATTTGGCAGCGTGATAACCCACGTTACCCAGGCCCTGCACAATGATGCGTTTCCCTTCTACACCCGGTGTTAATCCCAGTTTTTTCATAATCTCAGGCATATGACATACTTCGCGCAGTCCATAAAAAACACCCAGGCCGGTTGCTTCCCTGCGACCGCGTACGCCACCTTGCGTAACGGGTTTACCGGTTACACAACCCAGAGCGTCTATTTCGCCGGGGCGCATACTGGTGTAGGTATCCAGTATCCAGGCCATTTCACGTTCGCCGGTACCATAATCGGGTGCCGGAACATCGGTGCCCGGGCCAATAAAATTCTTTTTTATCAGTTCATGGGTATAGCGCCGGGTTATTTTTTCAAGCTCATAAGCCGTATACCTTTTTGGGTCGATGCTGATACCGCCCTTTGCGCCACCAAACGGCACGTTTACAATGGCGCATTTGTAGGTCATCAACGCTGCCAATGCCATTACCTCGTCGAGGTTAACGGAGGTAGAGAAACGAATACCACCTTTACAGGGTGTTTTGTGGTGTGAATGCTGAACACGGTATGCCTTGATGACTTCAATCTTATCGCCGATTTTAACGGGGAAATGCATCCGGTACACCGAATTACATTGTTTTATCTGTTCCAGTAAACCGGGATCGATACTGGTGAATTTTGCAGCTTTATCGAAGCTTTTTTCCACGGCTCCAAAAAAACTGTATTCATGTTGTCCTGCCATAATGTTGTTTTTAATTTTATATAGTCACAATCGTTTGTTAGTTAACGTGAGCCGGACTTATGCATGCCGCTGGTTAAAACGGAACTATTAAGGCAAAAGTTCAAATTCACTGATTATTTGCTGC
>Ga0068863_100005602_pt1 | contig 12340 bp, 10 predicted proteins | sample KBSSwiS62_FD_66596 | JGI IMG/M metagenome (GOLD analysis project Ga0068863, IMG submission 66596) | Switchgrass rhizosphere microbial communities from Kellogg Biological Station, Michigan, USA - KBS Switchgrass S6-2 | ecosystem: Host-associated > Plants > Roots > Rhizosphere > Soil ...
ATCTCACCCAGAACTGGCTCTACGCGATCACCTCATCTCAACCGTCGCGTCCCACACCGCACACCGTGACGCCGACGGCGGCCGGCATGATCTCGCCCGATCGCGCGATGGCGATCGCGCGCGACGCGATTCCCGGCGCGACACCGTTCATGCTCGCCCTCCCCGCGAAACCTGGCGGCACGATGTCCATTCGCTCGCACTTTCCCGAAGATCTCACCCCGGGTGGACGGAGCCGCGTGGAGATCGATCCGTACTCGGGCAAGATTGTGTTCGCGGAAGGATCGCGCTCCGCGCCCGGTGTCACGCGCGCGGTGATTCTGAATCGCGCCATTCACACCGGCGACGTGCTGGGCATGCCGAGCAAGATCGTCATGTCGCTGGCCAGCGCCCTCACCGTCGTCATGGCAATCAGCGGTCTGCTGACCTGGTGGAACAGGCCGAGCGCTCGGTAACGCATGCGCAGAAGCGGAGCCCCAGCGAAACAGAAGGTGGCTATTGTTTCGGACCGTGTTGGAACTGCTTGCGGTATACACGGGTTTCAATAGTTCCTGGCCGTGTTGCGATCGCTCGAACCTCCGCCCCGTCCGTCGTCGATCACAAAATCCAGGTGTGCTGCGCGGCGCCAAGACGATTGCATTGTGAGGACCAGCGCCGCGCGGTAGGGATTACTCCCCGCTGACGGCGATCTAGCGACCAACATTGAGAACCGTTCGTCATCGGGTAACCCAGGACCGCTCGAGTCGCCTTACAATCTTCCGCGAGGTGGCACGATGAACGACCTTCGGCGGTCAGGCCGACGGCAGCTTCTTCGGATCAGCGCGATGCTCGGCGGAGGGTTTCTCGCCCAACGCCAGAAGTTGCTCGCGTGGGACACGCCAGGGAAACTTGGCGCTCCGCTGGGACCTTACGGTGAGCGCTCGCCGTTCGAGAAGGCGGTCCGCTGGCACAGGGACTCGAAGACGCCGGAGACGGGTTCCTGCTTCACTCCGCTTCAGGCGTCCGTGGGAACGATCACGCCCTCGTCTCTGCACTACGAGCGGCACCATTCGGGCATCCCGACGATCGATCCGTCTCAGCATCGACTGGTCATTCACGGCATGGTCGATCGCCCCATCTCGTTGACCATGGCGGAGATCCAGCGGCTGCCGTCGATCACTCGCACGCTGGTGCTGGAGTGTGGCGGGAACAGCGCGGGTGAATGGGCCGCCCGGACGGGGCCCGACGTCCAGCGCAGCTACGGTCTGGTCAGTTGCAGCGAATGGACCGGCGTTCCGCTCGCCACGCTGCTTGCGGAAGTCGGCGTTCAACGCACGGCGTCGTGGGTGATTGCCGAAGGCGCGGATGCCTGTCGGATGGAGCGCAGCGTGCCGCTTTCGAAAGCACTGGAAAACAGCCTCCTCGCGTACGGACAGAACGGCGAAATGATTCGTCCGTCGCAGGGCTATCCGCTGAGGCTCATCAACCCCGGCTGGGAAGGCAATACCAACGTGAAGTGGCTTCATAGCCTGAAGCTGACCAATCAACCCTATATGGCCAGGGATGAAACCTCGAAGTACTCGGACCTGATGCCGGACGGCAAGGCACGCATTTTCACGTATCAGATGGAAGCGAAGTCGGTCATCACGTTCCCGTCTGGAGGGCAGACGCTGCCAGGGATCGGTCTGTACGAATTGAGCGGCCTGGCGTGGTCCGGAAAAGGAAAGATCGAGCGCGTTGAAATCACGATCGACGGCGGACGGAGTTGGGTCGCCGCGCAACTGCAGGAACCGCGGTTGCCGATCGCGCTGACGCGCTTCCGAATGCCGTGGCGTTTTGACGGCCGTGAGGCCGTCATCGCCTCGCGCGCCATTGACGAGACCGGCTACGTGCAGCCATCGCGTGAGGACCTCGTCGCCGCGCGCGGTGGTAACTCCATCTATCACTTCAATGGGACGAAGTTCTGGCGAGTCCAGGCCGACGGGACGGTGACCAATGTCGACGCGTAGCGCTCTGGCGCTGGCGATCGCGTTCGCGGGCGCCGCAACGCTGGCGGCGCAGTCGCCGAGGTTCGGGGTAGGGCGGCCGCCGACTCCGGACGAAGTTCGGGGCCTGGGCGCCGCTATCGCGCCGGACGGCGGGGGCCTGCCCGAGGGCTCGGGAACCGTCGCGGAAGGCCGCACGCTCTACGCCGCTCGATGCGCCAGCTGTCACGGTCCGAATGGCGAAGGTGGCGGCGTGGGAGCCGCGCTCGTCGGCGGGAAAGGCACGCTCGCGACGGCCCGGCCTCTCAAGACGGTTGGGAGTTTCTGGCCACACGCGACGACGGTGTGGGACTACGTGAATCGAGCGATGCCGTTCAATCAGCCCGGCCTGTTGAAGCCGGAGGAAGTCTACGCGGTCGTCGCGTACATCCTGAACCTCAACGGCATCATCGCAGAAGATGTCGTGATGAACGCCAGTACGCTACCCACGGTGAAGATGCCGAATCGTGACGGCTTCGTCGCCGATCCCCGGCCGGATGTCGGACTAACGAATCCGAGGAAGCCAAAGCCGTAACCACCGTCGATTCGTTCCGGTGCCGTCAGCCTCGCCGCGCTGCCTCGATGGTGGCGACGTCGATCTTCTTCATTAGCATCATCGCCTCGAAGGCACGCTTCGCTTCACCGCCACCAGCCGCAAGCGCCTCGGTGAGCGCGCGCGGAGTGATCTGCCAGGACAGGCCCCAGCGGTCCTTGCACCAGCCGCACTGACTCTCCTGGCCGCCATTGCCGACGATCGCGTTCCAGTAACGGTCCGTCTCTTCCTGATTGTCCGTCGCGATCTGGAAAGAAAAAGCTTCGGTATGCTTGAACGCCGGGCCGCCGTTGAGTCCGAGACAGGGAATGCCGAGAACGGTGAACTCCACCGTCAGCTCGTCGCCCTTCTTGCCGCTCGGGTAGTCGCTTGGCGCCTTGTGGACAGCGATCACTTCACTATCCGGAAAGGTGGCGGCGTAGAAGCGCGCCGCCTCATGGGCGTCCTTGTCAAACCAGAGGCAGATCGTGTTCTTTGGCTTCATCTTCGTGTCCTCCTTTTGCGCGTCAGGCGAACGCTTCGGCCAGGTCACAAGTTCATTCCGGCGGGGCCGGTGCCATGGGTGACATGTTCGAGCCAGACAAATTCTCGATCGGTTCCAGCCGGCACGTCACCCATGCAGCAGAGTCAGCGTGTGGCGGCGCCGCCCGCCGGTAGCTGCCCGAGTTGTCGCAACGTACCGAGATCATCGCGAGCGGCCCAGCTCTCGACAATCTTACCGTTGGAAAACCGGAAGATCTGAATCGCCGGCGTACGCACGGTCTTCCCGGTCGGTGGCATGCCCATAAAACCAACGGTGTCGGTCCCAATCGCGGTGTAACGGCTGACGACGAAATCGCCCTCGGCGATCATCGCGTCGACGTTGATGCGAAGGTCGGGCAGCATCGACCGCAGCATCCTGACGATCCGCTTCACATCTTCGGGGCCCTGCGCTGGAAATGGATCACCTGGATCATGGCGTACGTAGTCGGGCGCGACGATCTCGTCGGCCACCGCGAGATCGCCCTTGCTCCACAGTTCCTCGCTCCAACGAAGGGCGACGGCCTTGTTCTGTTCGGTCATAGTGCCTCCAGTCTGCATCCGCTGCTGAGCGGCGACGCTTGTAGCGACCGCGACGGCAAGAAGTGCTGTCGTGCTGGCCGCGGCGGCCCTTTTCCAACCGGCTGTCTGACGTGTAGTCGTCATGGCTGGCCTCCGTCCTCAGGTTAGCGGCTGATGCGGCGCCAGCCATTGATCTGGATCAAGAAATGACCGGGTCGTGCGGACGAGCGCCGGACGCCTACTTCCGCGACAGGTCTTTGCGGATGCGGCTGATGGTCTCCGGCGAGACGCCCAGGTATGACGCCACCATCCATTGCGGCACGCGCTGCGCGATCGTCGGATACGCGTTCATGAAGTCCAGGTAGCGCTCCGCCGCGGTTGCGCTCAATGCCTTGACGATGCGCAGATCCTTGGCGGCGGCGTGCTTCTGAAGGCCGGCTCGCATCGCCGCCGAGTAGCCCGGGACGCGGTCGACGATCTGCTGCTGCGCTGGTGCGTCGATCAGCAACAGATCGGAATCCTCGATCGCGGCGAAGAAATACTGAGACGGGGTTTTGGTGTTCAGGCTGATCGCGTCGGCGAGCCACCATTGCTCAGGTGCGAACTGGACGACGTGTTCTTTCCCCTTCCCATCGATGACGAAACTGCGCAGACAACCGCGCGCGACGAACGCGGCATAGCGCGCCACGTCGCCGGCGCGCTGGAGGAATTCTCCTGCGGCCAGCCTCCGAGGCAGGAACATCGTCCCCATGAAGGCGAGTTCCTCTGCGGAGAATGAAGCGCGAGCCAGCAGGTATGCCTGCAACACGTCGAACGACGAGGGGTTATCTGCCATGAGAAGCAGCCTATTCTGGCCCAGGCACCAGTCGTGTGCTGGGGGAACGAACTAATTCGAAAAGCATACCCGCACCGGAGACGCAATGAGATATCGTTCGCGGCAGGAGGAGCGATGGGCGTACCACGACCTGTCACGTACGTAGTATTGGCGACGCTCGGGATGGCCGGCTTTTCGTTTTCGCGCAGCGGCGTTCAGGCTCAGGCACAGCGTGAGATCCTCGCGTGGGCGCCGATGCCAACGGAGCCTTCGAAATGGATCGCCCCAAACCGGCCGCACTGGAAGCTCTCCGAACTGCTCGCCAGGCACAAAGGCGAGCCGAACTGGAGCGAGTCCATCGTCAACGACGCGACGCTGCGCGCTGAATACATCTCGATGGCGCCGGGTGCGAAGACGTCGCGCCGGCTCCATCCCGACACCCGCGCGTGGTGGATCGTTCAGGACGGGCAGATCCGCTTCACGATCGACGGTCAGGAACCATTCGTGGCCAAGAAGGGCTTCCTGGTCCAGGTGCCGTACCGCAACATCTACAGCCTGGAAACCGTCGGCGACACGCCGTCGCTGCGGCTCGAGGTGAACATCGGCGGCGCCACGACGATGTATCCGGCCGACGAGAAGCCGGTGTCATTGCCCGGCTTCGACTTCGTGAAGGTTCGCATCGGCGGCAAAGGTTCGTACGATGCGCGCAACAAGCCGTACGTCGACTTCAACGCCGTCGCCGCCGGGACCGACCCGACGCGCCGATTCATCGCCGACGATCGCGCGGTCGCCAACATCATTCGCGGCAAGCCGCAACAGCCCGGGCCGAACGACAAGGGGCACTTTCATCTCGAGTCGTCCGAGTTCTGGTTCATTCTCGAGGGGCAGATTCGCTACCGCATCGGTTCGCTGCCGGTCTTCCTCGCCGACCAGGGCGACATCGTGTACGTGCCGAAACAAACCTGGCATCTCGCCTCCCACGGTCCGACACCGATGTCCACGCGGCTGGCAATGAACGGCTACCAGGATCTCTTGCACAACTGGGAACCGACCGAGGAGCAGACGCGGCGCTGATGTGAGGGGGATGAATATGAGACCGACGCTGCTTGCCGTTCTCGGAGTTGCCATCGGCGCCTCTCTCACAGCGCAGGGCCAGGCCCAGACGGCGAAACCCGATCGCGCGGCGCTCGCCGCGACCGGCATTCTCGAGCGGCTCGCCGAGCGGACGGGCGTCTACGGCGTTCCGCCGACGGCGAAAACACCGGGCTTCATCGCCGATGCCGGCTGGCCGCAGAAATTGCCGAACCACTGGATCATCGGACAGGTGGGCGGCCTCTACGTCGCGCCGGACGATCACGTCTGGGTCTACCAGCGGCCGCGCACGCTGACCAACGACGAAGCGGCGCTGAGCGATGCCACGCACAAGGACAAGGACGGCAAGCCCGTCGACGTGTTGGGTTTCCCGCGGCCCTACGGCGTTCTTGGCGATTGCTGCGTGCCCGCGCCCTCGGTCATGGAATTCGATGCGTCGGGCAAGCTGCTGCGCGCCTGGGGCGGTCCGGCCGATCCGGGGAAGTGCCGGATCGAAGATGGCTGCGTCTGGCCGGCCAGCGAGCACGGCATCTTCGTCGACCACAACGGCTTCGTCTATGTCGGCGGCAGCAGCAGGAACACCGATCCGAACGGCTCGGCGTGGGCGTCGAACAACGGGGCCGACGGCATGATCCTGAAATTCACCAAGGACGGGAAGTTCGTGATGATGATCGGCGGCCACGGCGCCAAAGGCCCCGACAGCAACAACCGGGACGGCGGCAAGAACCGCACGCCGCTGTTCTATCTGCCGGCGGACATCACGGTCGATCCGTCGACCAATCGCATGTATGTGTCGGATGGCTATGGCAATCGCCGCGTGGCGATCGTCGATGCCGCGACAGGAAAGTACCTCGGGCATTTCGGCGCCTACGGCAACAACCCGATCGACGACAACGCCGCGGCCACCGCGGGGATCTGGATGAACGACCTCACCAAAGGCAACATGCGGCCGGCGTTCTTCCGCACGCCAGTGCACTGCGCGAAGATCGCCAAGGACGGCCTGCTCTATGTCTGCGATCGCGGCAACAATCGCCTGCAGGTGTTCAACAGCCGCGATCCGAACCTTGGCCAGGAGTGCCGCAATCCGTCGGGCGAGATCGGCAAGTGCGGCTTCGTGAAAGAGCAGTTCGTCTCGGTCCATACCAACGGCCTGCCGGGATCGGCGGTGTCGATGAACTTCTCGACCGACGCCAGACAATCCTGCCTCTACGTTGGCGACAACTCCAACATGACGATCTACGTACTGAAGCGCGACACGCTAGAAGAGCTCGGCCGGCTCGGGCGCAGCGGGCGCGAGGCTGGCGAATTCCACTGGCTGCATCAGGTCAGCCTCGATTCTCGCGGGAATATCTACACGGCCGAAGTCGATACCGGAAAGCGCCTGCAGAAGTTCGTCCGCTACGGCGAGGAAGGGTGCAGCGGCACCGGCCGGACGACCGTTGGCGGCGTGCTGCGATAGCGACGTTGCGCGGACTGCTGATTCCGAGAGTTGGACCGCCAGTCAATCCGGGAAGTTGAAGGAGAAACGCGATGAGCGCTGAAACGACGAACGAACGGCGTACGCGCGTAACGGGTCGGCGCGTCTGGCCAGTGGCGATCCTATTCGCCGGCAGCCTCCTGGCAGGCGCCGTGGTCTTTCAGGTCAACGGCATCGCCGCGCCGGAGAAGACGTCGGTCCAGCAGCGGCCTTTGCGAGCCACCGGCTTAACCGGAATGGCGACCATGACCGGATCAGTCACAGCTGGAAAGCCCTTCAAGGCTGCACAGGTGTACATCCGGAATACGGACAAACGCATCCTATACATGGTCTACACAAATGCGGGCCAATTCCGCGCTCGCGGGCTGTTCCCAGGGAACTACGAAGTCAGCGTGACGGCCAGAGGCTTGAAGTCCGACATTCAACGACTCGCCATCAAAGCCGGCGACGCCCCCGGCCTCAGGTTCTCGCTCACGGACATCCCAATCGACATCGAATCTGAAACCGACGTCGCCCAGAATCTCGAGGGTACCGCGTCGAATCGCGTGCTCGTGACGCTCGACTCCTACGACAACGTGTACCCGCCTGGACGGGGACGCGAGATCGCGGAGAGCACGTGCATGATTTGTCACGGCGAGAACTTCCTGTCGTCGCAGCCGGCGCGTGCGGAGGTGTGGAACACCCGCATCGACAGGATGGTTGGCAAGGAGCTTCACAACCGCCCGGCCCAGTCGTACGCTGACGGCCTCCTCGGCTACCGCTCGCAGTGGGCGAGGAACTGGTCGCTCAAGGATCGTGAAGAACTGCTGGCCTACCTCGTCAAGAACTTTGGCCCCGGCGCAAAACCCCGAAACGTTCGCACGATAAAAGAGACGCCCCTCGACGAAACCAAACTCGGCAAGGCGATGTACATGGAGTACTACGTCCCCGCGGACGGGCCCGGCCAGGGCATCCATTCTCCAGAGTATGCCGGCGCCCTCGGCTTTTCGGGCAGGCGGGTCATTCAGGATGTGCGATTCGATGCGGAAGGCAACGTGTACGGAGCCGACCGAGGCGCACCACGGCGGCTCGTCAAGCTCAATCCAAGCACCGGCGAGATGAAAGAGTGGCTCACTCCGCATCCCAAGAATGACATTCACGAGATCCTGATTAATCCCGTCGATGGAATGGTCTGGCTGCCAGAGCACACTGAGGGCGGCGGCATCAGCTACATCAATGGGTTCAATCCAAAGACCGAGAAATGGGACGTCGTCCTCGCCGGTGATCCCGCCAATGTGATCAGGAATGACATCAAGTGGATGCAGTCGTTTGCGATGGACTCCAGGTTCAATCTCTACATCGGATGGATCTTCGGCGGTGCGATCACCAAGTTCGAGCCAGCCACGAAGAAACTCACCGTCTTTCCGATGCCCAGCACGAACGCCATTCCGTACGGTGTCGTACCCGACAAGAACGACAACATCTGGGTGGCGGACTGGGGCGGCGGGAAGATCCTGAAGTTCGATACTCACCAGAACAACTGGACCGAGTACGAGCCCCTCACTTACCCCAATCAGACTCGGCGTCTGAACTTCGACTATGAGGGCAACCTCTGGTGGGGGATCTGGGCTTCGGGAACGAGCCGCCCCGGCAAACTGGCGAAGATGAACACCACGACTGGGAAGATCACTGAGTACACAATTCCCGAACAGGCGGCGAACCCGTACGACGTGTGCCCAGACCTGGACGGCAACATCTGGTTCCCCGACTCGCCGACCGTGGATCGAAGCGCGATGATCGGCAAGTTCAACACCAAGGATCAGACGTTCACCTTTTATCCCAAGCCGCAGTTCTCAGCTGACACACCGAAGATCCAGGTCACCAAGGACGGTGCCATCTGGTTTGCGCCGCGTGGAAGTCTCAGGGCGCCGGCGATCAGCGTGCTCTACCCAGACATGGACAAGATCACGTCGTTCGGTGCGTTCTATGTGAACGGGCCGCCGGGATATCCGTTCAAGACGACGATCTCATCAACCGCCGCGTCGACGACAACAGCGCCGAAGGCGACCAGAGGCCGGTAGATCAGCCGGTAGCTAATTCGTCGTGGCTTTCGGTGTGCGCTGGCCGATCGCCGTCTTCAGATCGTCGAGCGTTGCTGCCTGCCACTCGAATTCCTTGGAGTCCGGCTGAGATTGACCTACTGGGACGAGGCGGGGAAGTGTAACGTCGGTGCCCATAGTTGTCGGAGCACAGCGGCAGAGCGTGTGACTCCGCTGCATCAGGCATCGATCAGGTAGCGTCCGCCGGCGGACTCGAATTGCGCCACCGTTCGCAGGTGACGCTCGCGCGCGCTCGCGAGCGCGGCTTCGAAATCAGCCCGACCACGCAGCGGGTCGATCCACCGGTCCCGGTCCATCCCGGGAACACAGAAGAAACTGCGGACGGCCCGAGCGAACGCTTCAGTCGCAAGCTTCAGTTCGCCAACCCTGGCCAATGCCCGCGCCAGGTAATACAAACTTTCGCCGTCGGGAAAGTCATCGTCGAGAAGATCGAGCGCCGCCGCCTTCGTCTGCGCGCGATCCCCGCGCATCACGCCTTCGAACGTGGCCTTCAAAGGCAGCGACGATGGTTCTGTGCTCAACACCTGCAGCGCCTCTTCGGTCGAACCGCCCAGTTCTCGATGCGCAATGGCGAGGAAGACCGACGACTCGGTGTTCCGTGGTTCGTTGAGGACATTGGCGTAATCGCCGAGCATCATGAACGTGAGGAGCACGCTAGTGGGGACCTTGGGGTCCAACGTGCGCGCACGCCTATGCGCTGCCACGGAGACGTCGAGCAGACCGCAGTATCGGGAGACGTGACATAACGCAGCGAAGAGATCTGGATCGTGGGGCTGCCGCTGAAGACGAGTCACCAGGCGGAGAAGGGCCGCTTCTGCCTGGCCGATCTCGGCTTCGAGATACGCGAACAGATTATGGCCAATCGATAAGTCGGGATTGAGCTCGAGCGCCCGCCGAAAATTCGCTTCGGCCGCTTGATACGAGGGCCTTGGCGCGCGTTCGTCGAACTTGCCGATCACTCGGTTGATTCGACCCAGCCTCGCCCATGCCGGCGCGTAACTCGGATCGACTTCGACGCACTGCTCGTACAGGTTCTTCGCCAGCGTCCATCGTCGACGGTCGTAGCTCAGCTGATTCGCACGAAGATAGAGTTCGTACGCGCGCGGCGCCGGCACATCCTGTGCCACCAGGGTGGAATCGTCGCTGTCGGCGAGGGGGAGCGAGCGCACGATGCGGCGAGAGAGGCTGTCCTGTACCTCGAACAAGTCCCCGACGGGCACCTGCACCGTCTCCGACCAGCGGAGATCGCCGCCCGGCGCTCCCACCAGCTGACATGTCACGCGGAGTTGATCGCCCGAGCGAAGGATCGTTCCTGTGAGCACGTGATCCACGTCCAGCTCTCTGGCCACTCGTCCCAAATCCGCCGACGAACCATACCGCAAGGCCGCACTGTTCGAGCGCACCACGACGGTGCGTACCGAAGAGAGCGAAGCCGTGATCGCCTCGGGCAACGCGCCTTCGAGAAATGCGGTTTCCTCGTCTGCGCGAAGGAGCCGAAACGGCAGGACAACAAGTCGAACGGTCGGCCGCAATGCGACGGCCGAACCGATCATCGCACCGGCTTCCGCGCGCAGATCCGTCACCATCGCGGCCGCCGTCTGATACCGTGCGTCGGGCCGATGGTCGAGGGCACGCCGGACGATGGAGTTCAGGTGAGATCGGGCGTGCGGTGGCGGCAAACTCGGGGGTTCGGTCTTCAGTATCGCTTCCAGGCGAGCCAGCATCGAGATCCCGTCGAATGGCGGTCGGCCAGTCAGCATCTCGAACAGCACGAGGCCGGCTGCATAGATATCGGTCCGTGCGTCGGTCGGATCGCTCGCGAGCTGCTCCGGCGCCATGTAGCGAGGCGTCCCCAGCAACGTACCGCTTTGCGTAAGATTCTCTCGCGTCGCCGAACCGCCGGCCGCGGTCGCGAGTCCGAAGTCCAGTACTTTCACCGTACCACCGACCGTGATCTTGACGTTCGCCGGCTTCAGGTCGCGATGGACAATCCCCTTCTCATGAGCGGCCTGGAGCGCCTCCGTGATCTGCCGCGCGATCGAGAGCGCCTCGACGACTGGCAATCCCGATGGATGGGCCGCGATTCGGTCCGCCAGCGTCGCGCCCTCGACGAGCTCCATCACGATCGCGCGCGTACCATGATCTTCCTCGACACCGTAAATGTTCGCGATGTACGGATGATTGAGTGAGGCCAGAAGCTCCGCTTCGCGCTCGAACCTTGCGATACGCGCGCGATCGGAGGCGACAGATTCGGGCAGAATCTTCAGCGCGACATCGCGTTTGAGCCGCGTGTCGCGCGCACGGTACACCTCCCCCATGCCGCCGGCTGCGAGGAACGAAACGATCTCGTACGGACCGACACGCCGTCCGGGCTCGAGCGCAGTGGGCTGCGTGATCAAGTGAACGGCTGCCAGCAGGACGCTGGCATCAAGAATCCGGTGGGGCTCGGCGTCCGCACGGAGCATACGCTCCACCTCGGCGATCAGGGTGGCATCGCCCGCGCAGGCGCCTTCGACGTAGCGGGAGCGCTCGGCCGGAGGCCGCTCGAGGGCCGACTCGAAGATATCCCGCAGGCGCCGGAACGCGTCCGGGCTGACCGCGCCGGACTTTCGAGGTTCGTTCATTGCGGTCCAGCTTGGCGTTCAACTCTTACAGCAGGCGACGGAAGCTCCCAGTATCATGCCGGACGCCCATTCATGGCAGAACTTCCGCGCTCTGCAGAAATCACTGGCTTGCTCACCAAATGGCGGGAGGGTGATGATCGGGCGCGCGACGCGTTGTTCGCCGCTGTGTACCCGCACTTGCGCCAGATCGCCGCGCGTTTCCTGCAACGGGAGCGTCGGGATCATACGCTCGAACCCGGCGCCGTGGTGAACGAGCTGTACCTTCGCATTTTCGGCGGGCAACCGATCGCGTACAAGGACCGAGCCCACTTCTTCGCAGTCGCGGCTGAGACGATGCGGCGTATTCTCATCGACTATGCGCGCGCCCGAGTTGCCGACAAGCGAGGCGGTGAATTACAGCGGGTGCCCCTCTCGGATGACGTAGGCTGCAACGCCGCACTTCCGATCGAACAGCTGCTCGACTTGGACACGTTCCTGTCGGAGCTGGAACAGGCTGACCCTCGCGCGGCTCGAGTGGTGGAGCTGCGGTTCTTCGGCGGACTGCGCGAAGAGGACGTCGCCGAAGTGCTGCAGATATCTGTCATTACGGTCAAGCGAGACTGGAAGGCGGCGCGCGCCTGGCTCGCAGCGCGGCTCCAGT
>Ga0068863_100005604_pt1 | contig 12340 bp, 8 predicted proteins | sample KBSSwiS62_FD_66596 | JGI IMG/M metagenome (GOLD analysis project Ga0068863, IMG submission 66596) | Switchgrass rhizosphere microbial communities from Kellogg Biological Station, Michigan, USA - KBS Switchgrass S6-2 | ecosystem: Host-associated > Plants > Roots > Rhizosphere > Soil ...
GGTTCGACCCTGCTCGTGGTCAGCAAGGGCGACGCCTCCCTGCTCGAGGTACCGGGGATGAGCGCCATGCACTTCCCTCAGGACGGGGCCGGGGAGTACGCCGGCCATCACCCACTCGACAGCACGGCCGCCACCGCCGAGCTGGAGAAGATGCGCCGCGGCGGCGCCGAATACTTCGTGATCCCGGCCACGGCCCGCTGGTGGCTCCAATTTTACGACCAGTTCGCCCTACATCTGGCCAGCCACTGCGAGCTCGTTACCGACGCGCCCGATGCCTGCTTAATCTACGGCCTCGGTCAGCACCGGGGGAACGGTGCCGGCGCACCGTCGATCGAGAGGCCGCAGGCCTCGGTGGAGCAGATACGGGACTACTTGGAAAACTTGATCGCGACCGATAGGCGGCTCGTCGTCCTCGAGACGGTGGACGGGGTCGCGACAGCCCTCGCTCCGTTCAAGGCCGAACGCCTGCGGGCCCGTGACGGCGATGGTGCCGACCTGCGGGCACTGACGGAGCTGCGGCTGGCGGCCGAGGCCGGCGCCGACTATCTGGTGGTGCCGCGCTCCAGCGACGAGTGGTTCGAGGCCGGCGGCAGCTTCGCCGCCGTCGTCCAGTCGAGCTGTCGCAGGATCGCCGAGCAGCGCCACCTCTGCCGTGTATTCGACCTCGAAGGGCTAAAGGAGATCGCATGAAGGTGCTCTACGTCGCCCATAACCACCCGACGCTCCATCCCGGTGGGGCGGAGGCCTACGCGCTCGAGCTCTACGAGGGGATGCGGGCCACGCCCGGGGTCGAACCGGTGCTGCTGGCCCGGATCGGTTCCAACGTCGCCCGCCAGCGGGTCGCCCACCCGGGCACGCCGTTCAGTTCGGTCAACGACGACCCCAACCAGTACTTCGTCTTCACCGAGACCGAGCACTTCGACTTCTTCACCCTGACCTCGCGCGACAAGGCGCTGTACTCCCAGCACCTGACCAACTTCCTCCTCGCCCAGCGGCCCGACGTCGTCCATCTCCAGCACACCCACTTCATCGGGGTCGACCTGCTGAGCCAGATCCGCCGGGTGCTGCCGGAGGCGAAGATCGTCTACACGCTGCACGAGTTCCTGCCGATCTGCCACCGCGACGGGCAGATGGTGCGGACCTTCAGCTCCGAGCTCTGCGGCGAATCCTCGCCGCGCCGCTGCCACGAATGCTTCCCGCAGATCAGCGAGCAGTCGTTCTTCCTACGCGAACGCTTCGTCAAGGGGCACTTCGAGAACGTCGACCTCTTCCTCGCCCCGAGCGCGCAGCTGATGGACAAGTACCTGCGCTGGGGGATCGAGCCGGAGCGGATCGAAGTCGAGGAGTACGGCCGCCTCGCGCCCGCCGTGCGGGCGCCGGCGCCGTCGCAGTCGAAGGCGCCGACCAACATCGGCTTCTTCGGTCAGCTCAGCCGCTTCAAGGGGGCCGAGGTGATGCTGGACGCGATGGCCCTGCTGGCGGAGGACTGCGACGCCCATCTCTGGCTGCACGGCGCCAACCTGGAGCTGCAGACGCAGGAGTTCCAGGACGAGTTCGCGGCCCGGCACGCGACGCTGAAGGACCGCATCACCTTTCGCGGCTCCTACGACCACGCCGAGCTGCCAGGGCTGATGGCCGAGCTGCACTGGGTCCTGGTGCCGTCGATCTGGTGGGAGAACTCGCCGCTGGTGATCCAGGAGGCGTTCTTCCACCGCCGGCCGATCATCTGCAGCGACGTCGGCGGCATGGCGGAGAAAGTCCGCGACGGGGTCGACGGCATCCATTTCCGCCGTAACGACGCCTTCAGCCTGGCCCGGACGATCGAGACCGCGACCGCCAACCCCCGCCTCTGGCGCTCGCTGCGCGACGGCATCCGCGAGCCGCACGCGATGGATACCCACATCGCCCGTCTGCTCAACATCTACGACAGTGCCGCCGACCGCGGCAGGGAGGTGGCGCTCAATGCCTAGGACGAGGAGTGGCGCTGGTACCGGAAGCAATGGCACCGTGGCCGACGTGCACCGCGGCGCCAAGCTCGCCGCGGACATCGCGATCCTCGTCCGCAAGGGCTCGGGCGACGCCCCCGTCGTCGAAATCGGCCAGGTCGACAGTCTCAAGCTCTCGACGCGGCAGTGGCAGGAGGTCGAGAGCGACCTCAAGGCCCTGGTCCGCGAGGAGCTGGCGCCGCACGACGCCGGGACCCGGGAGGCGGTGCTGGAGCAGCTGGCCAGGGCGACGGGCCTGGAGGCAGGCTCGAGCTTCGACCTCAGCGCTTCTCTCTACGGTATCCGCGAGGTGCTGCGCGAGCGCCTACCGCGGTGCGAGATCAAGGAGGAGCACCCGGCCGGGCTGGCGGTCGAAGAGGTTCTCGCCGTCGACGACGACTCGTTTTGGATCAACGGCTGGGTCCATGACCAGGACGGCCGCGGCCGGGTCACGGTGGTCTCGCCGGAGGGCGCCCGTGTCGACCTGACCGAGGCGGCGTTCCGCTACGAACGCCCCGACGTCGTCCAGTTCTACTCCGGCCTCGGCGGTGGGTCGACCCGCAACCACGGTTTCACCGCGCTGGTCACCCTGCCGGCGCCGAGCCGGCTCTCGAGCGGCTGGATCGCCGAGTTGCGCACTTCCGACGGGCTCGAGCTCGAGATCGAGTGCCCGGCGGTCAGCCGCGATGCTCAAGCGGTCCGCTCCACAGTTCTGGGAGAGCTCGGCCAGCGCGGCTCGATTGGTGGGGCGCTTGCCGCCGACCACGGCCGCGAGGCCCTGACCCGGCTGCAGCTCCGTCTCGTCGGTGAGGCCGAGGTCGATTCGGTCGACGTCTACGGCGAGCCGCCGCCCGACCCGGCGGTTTCGATCGTCGTGCCCCTCTACAAGCGGCTGGACTTCATCGAGCATCAGCTGCTGCAGTTCGCGCGCGACCCGGAGTTCGCCTCGATCGAGCTCGTCTACGTGCTCGACTCGACCGAGCAGACGGACGACCTGGCCAAGCAGGCACGGGAGCTGTTCGGCCTCTACCGCCTGCCCTTCCGAGTCGTCAACCTGACCGCGGGCGCCGGCTTCGCCGGTGCCAACAACCTCGGCATCGAGGTCGCCGCGGGCAAGCGTCTCTTGCTGCTCAACTCCGACGTGATCCCGGATCGGCCTGGCTGGATCGGCGCCATGAGCGCTTTTTACGACGCCACCGACGGGATCGGCGCGCTCGGGCCGAAGCTGCTCTACGAGGACGACACCCTGCAGCACGCGGGGATGTACTTCCACCGCACCCTCGGCTCGCAGGTCTGGGAGAACGCGCACTGCTTCAAGGGCCTGCACCGCAGCTTCCCCGCCGCCAACCTGACCCGACCGGTGCCCGCGGTCACGGCCGCCTGCATGATGGTCGACCGTGACCTCTACGAGGAGGTCGGCGGCCTGCCACTCCACTACGTCCAGGGTGACTACGAGGACTCCGAGCTCTGCCTGCGCTTGGCCGAGGCCGGCCGTGAGAACTGGTACCTGCCCACGGTCGAGCTCTACCACCTCGAGGGCCAGTCCTACACCCCCGGCGTCCGTCGCATCCCCAGCGAGTACAACATGTGGCTGCACACGGCGATCTGGGACGAGCGGATCGAGAGTTCGATGGCCAGGTTCGATCCGTTCGCGGCGCCTGCCGACGGTTGAGAAGTCCGCTGCCAATCGCGGCGTCGATCGCGCAGCGACCCGGCTACGGGGGGCATGCCTGGGCCTTCCTGCAATACGCGTTCGGCGCCCGCCAGCTCGGCTATGAGCCGCTCTTCATCGACCGGCTGAGCGCCGGCATGACGACGGGCTCCGACGGCCTGCCTTCGGAGCGGGGGCGCCGGGCCGCGATCGAGTGGTTTCGGCAGGTCATGGACTTCGCCGGGCTCGGCGACTCATACGCCCTGCTGCTCGACGATGGCGAGACGATCGGCCTCAGCCGGACCGTTGTGAAACAGCGAATCGCGGCAGCGCCCGCGCTGATCAACGTGATGGGCTTCCTCGACGATCCCGAACTGCTCGAGGTGGCGCAGAAGCGGGTCTTTCTCGACGTTGACCCCGGATTCCCGCAAATTTGGCGCGATCTTGGTCAGGCGGATCCGATGCAGGGCCACGACCGCTTCGCCAGCGTCGGCGCGAATCTCGGCCTTCCCGGCTGCGAGATCCCGACCGGCGACCTTGACTGGATCGCGATTCGCCCGCCTGTCTCGCTCCCGCACTGGCCCGTCGTCGCGCGCACTTCGCGGACCTTTCGCAGTGTCGGTAGCTGGCGTGGTCCCTACGACCCGATCGAGTTCCGCGGCCGCAGGCTGGGTCTGCGCGTCCACGAGTTCCGCCGCTTTCTCGACCTCCCTCTGCGGGCGGATGCTGCCGAGTTTGCGCTGGCGATGGACATCGACTCATACGACAGCGGCGACGCCGAAGCCTTACGAGCAAACGGCTGGCACTTGGTCGATCCGCTTACGGTCACGGCTTCACTCGAGGACTACCAGCACTTCATCCAGTCCTCGGGTGCTGAGGTCTCGATCGCCAAGGAGATTTACGTCGAGACGAACTGCGGCTGGTTCAGCGACCGCAGCGCCTGCTTTCTCGCCAGCGGCAGGCCGGTGCTGGCTCAGGACACCGGGTTCGGAGCCTCGCTCCCGGTCGGCGACGGTCTCCTTGCTTTTCAGACGATCGACGAGGCCGTGGCCGGCGTGAAGGAGATCCTCGCCGACTGGGACCGACACGCCGGCGCCGCTCGGGCGATGGCCGAGGAGTATTTCGATGCTAGAAAGGTCATCGGTGGCCTCCTTGCAAAGCTCGATTAAGGCTGAAGCCGGTTCAGTCCACCGCCTCAATTGGGGCTGCGGCGCCCATGTCGCGCCGGGCTGGATCAACTCGGACATCAAGCAGACCCGCGGCATCGACCTTGTCGCCGATATCGGCAAAGGACTGCCCCTGGCGAGCGAAAGCATCGACTACGCGGTGAGTATCCATGCGCTGCCCGAGCTTTCGATACCGGAACAGGTGCCGGCGCTTCAGGAGTTGAGGCGCGTGCTGCGGCCGGGAGGGGTGCTGCGCCTGGCGCTGCCCGACCTCGCTAAGGGAATCGACGCATACCTCAGCGGTAACAAGGAGTACTTCATGGTTGAGGAAGAGGCAGCGATATCGCCTGGGGGCCGGTTCATCACGCACATGCTCTGGCACGGATACTCGCGAACCCTCTTCCTCGCGGACTTCACCGCCGAACTACTGGAGAAAGCCGGCTTCGTCGACGTCCAGGAGTGTGCCTTCGAGGAAACGGGCAGCGATTTTGAGGAGATCACCGCGCTCGACAACCGCCGTGACGAGAGCTTCTTCATCGAGGGCCGCCGGGGGTTCGAAAAGGCCGGGTCCCGGCAAGATCCATACACTTCTCGCATGCCGCAGGGATCCGGGTTGCAGATTCTTGAGATGACTCACGCGACTCCGAACGACCTTCTCCGGGGCCACTTCCGAGTCGAAGACACAGAGGCCGGTCTGAAACTGATCGGCTGGGCCCTCGGCTTCGATTCCCCCGTGACCCAGGTCGAGGTCGCCGCGGACGGCCAGGTCGTCGCGCGGGCGCCGATCGCGGTCGCCCGGCCTGATATCGCAGAGGCATTTCCCGGCGTTGCGGGAGCGGAGACCGCGGGATTCCAGCTGGTGCTCCAGCCAAGCGGCAAAGGGAAAAGTCAGCTCAAGATCCAGGCGTCTCTCGACAACGGTGAGAAAGCACCCTTCGGCGAGCTTGAAGTTTTGACGGTGCGGTCCGCGCGCCGCGAGCGGAGGGGGCTCTTCAGGCGACGCGGATGAATGACTCCCTCACGCCTCTCGTCTCCGTTGTCATTCCCTGCTTTAACCAGGGGCATTTTCTCGCCGAGGCGATCGCCAGCGTCAAGGCCCAGACGTACTCCTCCCATGAACTGATCGTGGTCGACGACGGGTCCGTCGACAACAGCTATGAGGTCGCGGGCCGCTACCCGGACGTCCAGCGACTACGCCACCGGCACCGCGGCGTTGCCGCGTCCCGCAACCTGGGCCTGGAGCGTGCGCGGGGGGACTTCGTCGTCTTCCTGGATGCCGATGACAGGCTGCTGCCATTCGCCCTCGAGCGGGGGGTGGAGGCGCTGCTCAAGCGCCCGCAGATCGCCGCGGTGGTGGGGATGTCCCGAGACATCGGGGACGACGGAGAGGTGATCGGCGAAGGCGGTCAAGCGCTCGTCTCGCAGGATCATTACCTGCACCTGCTCGAGGACTGCTTCATCTGGTCGGGCTCGTCGATCGTGTACCGGAAAGAGGTGCTGGAGGCTGTGGGCGGGTTCGACGAAGCCCTGTGTGCCGGCGACGATTACGACCTCTACCTGAGGCTCGCGTACGCCCATCCGATCTTCTGTCACGAGGAGGTCGTTACCGAGTACCGGCGGCACGGCGCGAATACGACCCGGGACCCCGGCGTTGTCCTCGCCTCGCAACTGCGGGTACTCGACGCCCAGCGAGGGCGGCTGCGAGATCAGCGCGAGCGCGCCGCCCGCCGGCGCGGCATTCGCAACACCCGGGCCGCTCACGGTCAGGCGTTGGCCGAGCGCATTGCCGGCGACTGGCGTGGGCGCCGACGCCGCAGCGCGCTCGCCGGTCTCCTCACCCTGGTCCGCTGGGACCCGCGCGGAATCACCGCCCTGGCGGGGCGTGGGGCCCGATGAACCAGACTGGCCCCCCGAAGGTCAGCGTCGTCCTGCGAACCTACGACCACGAGGCGTTCATCGCCCAGGCGATCGAGAGTGTGCTGATCCAGCAGACGCCCTTTCCCTTCGAGCTCATCATCGGCGAGGACTGTTCGACCGACGGCACCCGCGAGATCGTCAGGTCGTACGCCGAGCGTAACCCGGCCACGATCAACGCCGTCCTCCCGGAGCGCAACCTTGGTCACGGCGAGATCTTTCGGCGCGCTCTCGCCGCTGCGAGCGGCGAGTTCGTCGCTTACCTGGATGGCGATGATTATTGGACCTCCGCCGAGAAGCTCGTGCGGCAGGTCGAGTACCTGGAGCGGAATCCGAGCTGCGCCAACTGCTTCCACGACGTCAGCCTTGTCTACGACAGCGCCGGGATGCCGTCGGGCGCGCTCAGCCCGCACTTCGCCGACGGCCAGTTCAGCCTCGAGCAGATCGTCATGGAGTGCTTCGTGCCGGCGCCGGCGATGATGTTCCGCCGAACGGTGGCTGACGGTCTGCGCCCCTGGGTATTCGACTCGGCCTGGATCGACTGGCTGATCCACATCCGCGCCGCCGAGCTCGGTCCGATCGGCTACATACCCGAGCCGATGGCCGTCTATCGAGTGCACCAGGGTGGGATGTTCAGCGCCATGGACCGGGTCAGCCAGCTGGAGGAGGACATCGAGTTCTACGCCCGCCTGCTTCCCGAGCTGCCGAAGCAGGGGCGATTGATTCAGCGCTGCCTGGCCTATCGCCACGCCCAGCTGGCGATCGAGCGGCTTGGCGTCCCGCTCGAGGCCTGTGTGATCCTGGTCGACCCCCGGCGCGAGCTGCGGCCGTACTTCAACGGCCGTCACGCCCGCAACCTGCCACGGCGCGAGGGGAGTGAGGTGACCGAGCTCGAGGCGATTCGCGAAGCGGCGCGGGAGCTGCCGCCGGCGGTGCGTGACTACGGGGCCTATGCCCAGGCGCCCCAGGGTGACGCCGGCTGCTACGTCGTCGTCCCTAGCGGCTCGGCCGAGTGGATGGACCAACACCCGAACCTGCGCGCCTACCTCACCCGCGAGGGGACGCTCGCGTGGGAGGACGAGTGGGCCGCCGTCCACGAGCTCGAGCCGCGAACCGAGCAGGGATCCCTACGGGGGACCCGGGGGGCGCGGCGAGTAGAGATCGAGATGCTGGTGGGAACCGTTGGGGTCCCGGCCTGTTTTCTGGACGCACCAGCCGCCGGGGAGCATCTGCCGGCCCATGCCGTCATGGTCACCGGCTGGGTCGTCGGGACCGATGGACCGGCGATCTCAGTCGAGTTCGAGGTGGACGGCGTCACGGTCTGGCGGGCTCCGGTCAATCGCGAGCGCCCAGACGTCGCGGATGCGTTTCCCGACCTCGCCGGCGACCGCGCTGGCTTCCAGACCACCTTGAACATGCTGGAGGTCCCCGACGGGGGTCTCGTGACCGTCTTCGCGGTCTTTGCCGACGGCGATCGCCGGCCGCTCGCCACGCTCCGCCCGCGTGTCCCTGGCGAACCAGCGCTGACCGCGGCCGGATGAGCGGGGCGCTCGCGGGCGCGGCCGGCGACCCGAAGGTGAGCGTTTTCGTCCTCACCTACAACCACGTCGAGTGGATCGGCCAGGCGCTCGACAGCGTCCTCGCTCAGCAGACGACCTTCGATTTCGAGCTGGTGGTCGCCGATGACTGCTCGACCGATGGCACCCGGGAGGTGGTCCGCGAGTACGCGGCTCGGCATCCCGAGCGGATTCGTACCTTCCTGCCCGAGCGCAACCTCGGGGTGGAGGGAATCTGGCTGCGGGCGGCTCGTCGCTGTCGCGGTGAGTACGTGGCGATTCTCGAGGGAGACGACTACTGGACCTCGCCTGACAAGCTGGCCCGCCAGGTCGAGCTGCTCGAGGCCCGGCCCGGCTGGAGCAGCTGCTTCCACCGGGCGACGCTCTTCCACGACAGCGGCGAGGCGCCGTCGCGCCCGGCGACGCCCGCTTTCGATCGCGAGGTCTTCGAGCTCGACGACCTGATCCGCGCCTGCTTCATCCCCTTCCTGACCGTGATGTTCCGGCGTGAGGTCCTCGGGAGCGTTCCCGGGTGGGCCTTCTCCTACGCCTGGTTCGACTGGTTGTTCCACATCTACTGCGCCCGCCGCGGCCCGATCGGCTTTCTCGATGACGACATGGCCGCCTACCGCGTGCATGACCGCGGTAACTGGTCCTCGCGTGACCGCGCCGCGCAGCTGGAGGAGGATCTGAAGGTCTACGAGCGCCTTGCCCGGGAGCTGTCCGGTCAGCGGGAGCTGATCGAACGCTGTGTCGAGAACCGGCATTGTCAGCTCGGCGTAGAGGCGAGTGGGGTTCCTGCCACCGTGCCGGTGGCCCTGGTCGATCCGGTCGGCGATATGCCGGTCTACTTCAACGGCCGTGAGGCGATCTCGCTGTGCCCGGGCGACGGGAGCTGGGCAGCGGCGATCGCCTCGCTCGGCGAGCGGATGACGCCGGAGGCGGGCGCGGCGCTCCACTACCCGCCCCGAATCCCGCCCCGCGATCCGGTGGGGCCCCAGTTCGCCCTCGTGGTGCCGGGCTCCGCCGTGCCTGAGCTCGAACGCGACGGCTCCCTTTCCGGGTTGATCCGGAAACGCGGTGACCCCCGCTGGCGCGACGACTGGTGTGGGATCTGGGAGGTCGATGTAGATTCCGCGCTCGGCGCCGACTCCGCAGACGGGGGGGCTGCCGGGACGATGGGCGCGCTGGTCGAAATCTCGGAGGTGACCCTGGCGGAGCCGTTGCCGCCAGAGCTTCGCGACGCCTTTCTCGACGAGCCCCGCCCAGGGGCGGTGCTCGATGCGAAGGTGGTCGAGGTGCTCGGCTGGGCGATCGGCTCCGCCGCCGAGGCCGTCGCGGTCGAGTTCTCGATCGCGGGACGGCCGTTCTGGCGGGCGCCGCTGCGCGCGCGGCGGCCGGACCTGGCGGAAGCCTTCCCCGACGTGGGGCACGCGGGCAGTGCCGGCTTCCGCACGACGATGAACCTGATCGGCACGCCGCCGGAGTTCGAGCTGGAGGTCACGGCGGTGCTGGCCAATCAGCGGCGGGCGCGGCTGGCGACGATCCGCGGCCGTCACCGCTGGCGCCGCGACCGCTCGCCGGCCTTCGCCGAGCTGGTCTCGGTGGTGATCCCCTGCTACGGCCAGGCGCACTACCTGGGTGAGGCGATCGAGAGCGTGCTCGAGCAGACCTATCCGCACCTGGAGGTAGTCGTCGTCGACGACGGTTCCAACGACAACGCCTCGAGCATCGCCTCGCGCTACCCCGGAGTGCGCTGCGTCCGCGAGGCGAACGGCGGGATGGCGCAGGCGCGCAACGTCGGCATCCGCAGCACCAACGGTGACTTCCTCGTCTTCCTCGACGCCGACGACCGCCTGCTGCCGGAGGCGATCGAGTCCGGTCTGCGGGCGCTCGAGCAGCGGCCCGAGTGCGCGGCGGCGATCGGCACCTTCCGCCGCACCTCCCACGACGGGAAGCCGCTGGCGACCCATGAGCAGCCCGTCGTCGAGGACGACCAGTACGGCCGGCTGATGAGCGACAACTGGGCCGGGTTTCCGGCGCGGGCGCTCTACCGCCGCTCGCTCTTCGAGCACGTGCGGACCTTCGACGTCGAGCTCGATGCGGCCGCCGACTTTGGCTTCAACCTGGCGGTGGTGCGGGAGTTCCCTGTCGTCAGCCACCCGGCGCTGGTCGCCGAGCACCGCGAACACGGCAGGAATTCGAGCGGTGATGCGGGCCGGATGCTGGTGCAGACGCTGGCGGCGATGCGGCAGCAGCGCCCCCACGTAAAAGGCGACGTGGAGCTGCGCCGGGCATACCGTGAGGGCGTCCGCAACTGGAAGCGGTATTACGGGGACCTGCTCGCCGCGCAGGCGCGGGAGTCGCTGCGCGAGCGGCGCTTCGGCGACGCGCTCAGAGAAGCGGCCCTGCTGGCCCGCCACCGGCCCGCCGCCCTGTTCCGCCTTTTCGGCTCCGATCGCTCGCGGTCAGGCTGAGCTCTTGGCGACCGCGATCGTCAGCGGTGCGCTCGCGAACAAGCCGCGGAACGGCGGCGAGGCCTGGGTCCGCCTCTCCTGGATCCTGGGGTTGCGGCGGCTCGGCTTCGACACCTACTTCGTCGAGCAGATCCGCAGCTCGGACTGCGTCGGCCCGGAGGGCGCCGCGGCCGATTTCGCGGCCTCGGTCAACCGCTCCCACTTCGAGTCGGTCGTGCGTGACTTCGGCCTGGAGGGGTGGGCGGGGCTGCTCTGCGACGGAGGTCGCGAGGCGGCGGGGCTCAGCCGCGAGCAGATCGGCGCGGCGGCAGCCGGGGCGGACCTGCTGGTCAACATCAGCGGGCATCTGACGATCACGGAGATCCTCGAAGGCACGGGGACCAGCGTCTACGTCGACCTCGACCCCGGCTTCACCCAGGCCTGGCATGCCGACCCAGCCGTTCCCTTTCGCCTTGCCGCCCACGATCGCTACGTCACGGTGGGGCTCAACGTGGGGACGGCGGCCTGCCCGATTCCGACCGGCGGGATCGAGTGGATCCCGACCCTGCCCCCGGTCCTCCTCGAGCACTGGACAGAGGCTCCGGCGCCAGCGGGTCCGCCTCGCTTCACCACGGTGGCGACCTGGCGCAGCCCCTACGGCGAGATCAGCATCGACGGTCGTGTCCTCGGCCTGAAGCACCACCAGTTCCGCCGCCTGATCGACCTGCCCGAACGGGTGCAGGGGGCGAGCTTCGAGATCGCCCTCGACATCCACCAGGGCGATGCGGCGGATCTGGCGCTGCTGCGCGAGCACGGCTGGGGAATCGTCGACCCGCGCACCGTCGCGGCGACCCCGGAGGCGTTCCGGAATTACGTCCTCGGCTCCTCAGCCGAGTTCTCAGTCGCCCAGGGCGTGTACACCGAAACCGGCAGCGGCTGGTTCAGCGATCGCAGCGCCGCCTATCTCGCCTCGGGCCGGCCCGTCCTCGTTCAGGACACGGTGCTGGGGAAAGGGTTCGAGGGTGGCCGGGGCTTTCTCGCCTTCACCTCTCCGGAGGAAGCCGCGCCGCGGGCGGAAGAGATCGGGCGCGACTACCAGGCCCATGCCGCCGCCGCCAGGAGCCTTGCCGAGAAGCACCTGGACTCGGACCTCGTCCTGGCCCGGCTGCTGGAGAGGCTCGGAGTCGACGGATGAAGTCGCAGTTGCGCATTGCCGCGGTCGGGGTGCTCGTCCTTGTCGCGGTCGCGACCGGGTGCCTTCGACCCTCTGGCGGCTCGGCGCTGACCAATCCGACGATCCGGGTCGTAGGAGGACCGCAGATGGTCTTCGATCGGAGCCGGGATGCCTGCTCTCCCACCGAGCAGGCGGACCTTCCGACGCGCGCGTTTCGCGACGCGCGCGGGCGGGTCCAGCTGTTCCTCTCTCACTACGACAACTACCGCATGGTGGGGCGGACGCTGGGCCGTGTCCGCCCGGATTGCCATCCGTCGATGCTCTCGCCCGAGGATCCCGATCCCGGCCGGTACCGGGACCGGCGCTGGCTCGCCTCTCCGTTCACCTCTGACGGCCGCCATGTGTGGGCGCTCGTCCACGATGAGTACCAGGGAAACC
>Ga0068863_100005605_pt1 | contig 12339 bp, 8 predicted proteins | sample KBSSwiS62_FD_66596 | JGI IMG/M metagenome (GOLD analysis project Ga0068863, IMG submission 66596) | Switchgrass rhizosphere microbial communities from Kellogg Biological Station, Michigan, USA - KBS Switchgrass S6-2 | ecosystem: Host-associated > Plants > Roots > Rhizosphere > Soil ...
TGGGAGTAGACAGGCGCTCCGCCCGGGTTGTCGAAGATCGTGACCTGCTGGCCGCCGGACATCCGCTTGACGACCTCGGCCTGGTCCTCCAGGTACTCGACGCCGCCCTTGATCTCGTTGTTGCCGAGGTACTTCGTCACGGACGCCGCGCCCAGGTAGCGCTTGAACTTCTTGTCCTGGATCAGCCCGAACCCGCCCGACTCGAGGTTGGCGTTGGCCGTGTCGATGTACTGGATTTCGTCGCCGCCCGGAAGCCCCGGGTCGACCGAGTTCTGCTCCTGGTGCAGCGCGCCCTGCGCGGCCACGACCCAGCTGGATCCGAAGAGGCCGCTGTAGCGCAGCGAGTAGTCGCTGCCGCCGTACTTCTGGAGGCCGATGAACGTCGTGTAGGGCCCGTTGACCGGGTGGGCACCGTCGTTCACGGCGCCCGTGTCGTTGCGCGGATCCTGGAAGTAGGAGCCGACGATCGAGTTGGAGGAGTTCAGCATCCAGGTCAGCTTGGCCGAGCCGAGGTTGCGCGTGCTGTCGGTGTCGGCCGGCTGCCCGGCGATGGGGCCGGTGGTCACCGTCTGCTTGGTCGTGTTTTCCACCCGGTCGTACGCGCCGAAGAACCAGAGGGTGTCCTTCAGGGCGAAGCCGCCGAGCGCGAAGCCCCAGTCCAGCCGGTTGTAGCCCGACACGAAGGAGTAGAGCTCGGAGTCCTCAGGGTGCTTGTTGTTGGCTTGCAGCGAGTTGTTGTCGTAGTACACGAACGCCTCGCCGTGGTACTCGTTGCCGCCCGACTTCGTGATGACGTTGATGATGCCGCCCGTCGAGCGGCCGAACTCGGCCTGGTAGCCGCCGGTCTTGACCTCGAGCTCCTGGATGAACTCGTAGTTGAGCTCCTTGCCCTGCGCTCCGTACTCGACGCCCGTCGTCACCACGCCGTCGATGACGAACGAGTTCTCGAGGCCGGTCGAGCCGTTGACGACGATCGAGTTCGCGAACGCCGCGGTGTTGGCGTTCTGGGTCGAGACGCCGGCCGAGATCTGGACGATGGAGGTGTAATTGCGCCCCGTCGGCAGCGACTTCATCTGGCGGCTGTCGATGTTGTCGCCGATCGTCGTCGAATCCTGGTCCACCAGGGGCGCCGTCCCCGACACGATGACCTCCGCCGTGGCCGACGGCCGCAGCTTCACGTCGTTCGTCGACGTCTTCCCGAGGGCCACCGTGACGGTGGACTCGAGCTTCGCAAAGCCCTGGAGGCCCGCGGTGACCTTGTAGATGCCGGGCGGCAGAAGGACGAGCCGGTAAGTCCCGGTGGAATCCGTGACGCTCGTGCGCGTCCCCTGGAACGCCGCGCTGGTGGCCTCGACCGCCACGCCGGGCAGGGCGCCGCCCTGCTCGTCCGTGACACGGCCGACGATGTCGCCGGTGGTCTGGGCGAAGGCGATGGGAGCGGCGAGGGCGAGAAAGAGGAATGGGATCGCGGAAGAGAATCGGCGCATGGAACCCCCTCCAATAATTTGTCGAGAAGCGTAGCACAGCGACCGCAGCCGAACGTCGTCCGGCAGTTGTGGTAAACACCGTCGAACCCGCATGCGACTCTTCCGAAAATCCCGCAGCGAGGACGCGTCGGCGAGCCGTCCCGCGCGCCTGCACATCGGCTGCGGCCAGCAAGCGATCGCCGGCTGGGTCAACATCGACAACCAGGGCCTGCCCGGCGTCGACCAGGTGCTCGACGTGCGCAAGGGACTGCCCTTCGCCGACGTCGCGTCGATCTACGCGGAGCACTTTCTCGAGCACCTCGGCCTCGAGGACGGTCTCGGATTCCTCGCCGAGTGCCGCCGCGTCCTGCGGCCCGACGGCATCCTGCGCCTCTCGACGCCGAACCTCGACTGGGTCCTTCTGACGCACTACCGCGGTCCCGAGGCGGCCGACGCCGAGGCCCGCGAAGATGCGTTCCGCTTGAACCGCGCCTTCCACGGTTGGGGGCATCAGTTCCTCTACAACCGCGCCATGCTCGTCTCGGCCGTGAAGGCCGCTGGATTCGCGAACGTGTCCTTCTGCCGGTACGGCGAAAGCGGCGTGCCCGAGTTGAACGGGCTGGAGCGGCACGAAACCTGGGTGGACACGCCGGAACTGCCGCACGTCCTCATCGTCGAAGCCTCGGGGGCGGGCAGGCCCGAGAAGATCCCCGAGGATCTGCTGCGGGAGTACCGCGAGGCCATCGGGTCGAAGTAGCGGAGCCCGGGTTTCCGGCCGGGAGGCGAACATGATCGGGGCGGCGGCGATCCTTCTTCTGCTGGCGTGCGCCGCGGCCGCGGTCGCCCTGGCGGCGCGCTGGCTCGACCGCCCGATTCCGGCGTCCGCCCTGGCGGGGTTCCTCCTCGTCGCGGTGCTCCCCTACCCGGGTGCGTTCGTTTCCCGGATGACGCCGCTGCCGCTCGACCACGCCGTCTTCCTCGCGCCGTGGAACCAGGGGGAGGCGGTGACGCCTTACAACCCGTACCTGAACGACATCGCGACGCAGGTCCTGCCCTGGACCGAGGCGGTGCGGCTGGCCTGGAAGGGCGGCGCGCTGCCGCTGCGAGACCGCTGGAACGGCTGCGGGACTCCGCTGGCGACGAACAGCGTCTCGGCCGCGTTCTTCCCCCTGACGTTCTTGGCGGTGCTGCTTCCGCTCGCGCGCGCCTTCACGCTCATCGGCGCGATCAAGCTGCTGCTCGCGGCGTCGGGCATGTGGCTCTGGACCCGCGAGCTCGGCGCATCGAAACGGCCGGCGGGCTTCGCGGCCGTCGCGTTCGCCCTCTCCTTTACTTTCGTCCCGCCGTGGATCTTCTATCCGCAGTCAGGCGTCTTCTGCCTGTGGCCCTGGATGCTGTTCGCGATCGAGCGCTGCCGCGACACGCGGCGACGCCGGCGGGCCATCGCCGGACTGGCCGGCGTGTTCACGCTCATCGTGCTCGCGGGCCATCCCGAGTCGGCCGCGATGGGCGCATTCTTCGCCGCCCTGTGGCTGGCCGCCCGCCGCATGACCGGAGATCTGCCGGACCTCGCGCCGGTCGCGCGGGCGATCGTCGTCGCGGCCGCCATCGCGCTCGGGCTGACGGCGTTCCTTCTCGTCCCCTCCGTGCTCGCCATCGGGGCCTCGGCGCGCCTGACCGCCGCGGCCCGCCCCTACTGGGAGCCGCACCTCTCGCTCTCTCCCCACGCGCCGCGCTGGCTCGGCATCCTGCCGGCGTTCTTTCCCCACACCCTCGGCAACGCCGTCACGGCGCCGACGGTCCCCGGCGGCACCGGGACCTTCTGCGAGATGGCGATGGGTTACGCCGGCATCCTCGGATGGGCCGCGGCGCTGCTGGTGTTTCGCCCGGGCTCGGCACGGCCCCGCTCGGAACGCGTGCTCTGGGGACTTCTGCTTTGCGGATTCGGGGTGGCGGTCTGCGCGTGGCCGCTCGCCGAGATCTTCGCCCACATCCCCGGGATCCGTTTCGTTTTTCCGCTGCGCTTCAACGGATGGGTCGCCCTCGCACTGCCGGCGATCGGGGCGCTCGAGCTCGAGCGCTCCACGACGGATGCGCGCGAGGGGCGCGCCGCGCCGGCGGCCGCGGTCCTGATCGCGCTCCTGCTCGCGGCCGCGGGGTTTTCGCTCTACCGGCTGACGCTCGTCCCCCGCCGCGCGGACGCCAGCCTCGGCTTCCAGCAGGCCCAACTCGCCGTCGTCGTCGCGGTCCTCGCGATGTCCGCCCTCTTCGCGGTCGCCGCGCGGAGCCGTCCCGGCGCCTACGTCTTCGGCTTGACGCTTCTCTGCGGGGCAGAGTTGCTCTACCAGTGGTCCGCGCTGAACCACGTCTACCCGCGGGAGCTGCTCTTCCCGAAGCCCCCGCTCGTCGAATTCCTCCACGCCCAGCCCGGGGCCTTCCGCGTCGCCGGGATCGCAGGCACGCTGTTTCCGAGCACCAACGTCTTCGCGCGCCTGGAGGACATCCGCACGCACGACGCTGTCGAGCGCCGCGACTACCTGACCTTCCTGGACGCCACCTGCGGCTATCCCTACGACTACTTCAAGATGCTCCGCAATCTCGACGCCTCCGCGCTCGACTTTCTCAATGTCCGCTTCGTCCTCGGCGGGCCCAGAGACGCGGCGCCGGGACCGCGGTGGCGAGCGGTCTACGCCGGCGCGGACGGCACCGTGTTCGAGAATTCGACGGTGCTGCCGCGCGCTTTCGCCCCGTCGCGTATCCGCTTGGTCCCGCCACCGCCGGCGCGTCCGTGGCCGGTGCTCGACGCGGCGGCCGCGTTCGGGAGCGCGTTCCCGGAGATCACGGCGCTCGCCGACTGGCGCGCAACCGCCTTCGTCCTGACCGAGGGCGGAGCCGCCGAAGCCCTCAACCCCGCCGTCGAGGTATCGGATTACGCCGAGGCGACCAACGCCGCCTCCTTTCGGGCACGCGTTCCCGAGGGCGGGCCGGACGGGTGGGTCGTGCTCTCGCTCGTGCAGGACGGCGGCTGGTGGGCGCGCGACGCGTCGGGGACGCCCATCGCGTCGCGCCTGGCGAACGGCCCCTTCCTCGCGCTCCGGATCCCGCCCGGCGACCGGCGGATCGTCCTGCGTTACTGTCCTCCCGGCATGCCGCTCGGTTGCGCGATCTCGCTCGCGACGCTTCTTCTCCTCGCTGCGGCCGCATTCCGCGCGCGGTGGCGCGGATGGGCGCCGTGAACCATCCGGGGTCCCCCTTCTGGGTGGCCTCCGGGGCGCTCCAAGGACACGTCAATCGCGCGGCGTCGGGCCACCCGTCCGTCGACTGGCTCTCGCACGTGCGAACGCAAAACCTGCCCGCGGAGCTGCCGCGCGTGCTCGTGGTCGGCTGCGGCGAGGGGTTCATCGAGCGCTCGCTCGCCCGGATGGCGGGCGTCGGCGCGATCACCGCGGTCGACGCGGACCCGGTGACGCTCGCGCGCGCGCGCCGCAGCGCCGCCCGGCGCAATCTCTCCGCGGTCACGCACGCGGTGCTCGATCCGAACGCGGTCCCGCTGCCGGACGGGCCGTGGGATGCCGTGATCGTGCACGACACGCTCCACCACGTCTCCCGGCTGGAGGAATTCTACGAGCGCCTGCACGACATCCTGGCCGTCCGCGGGCGCGTCGTCTTCGTCGAGTACGTCGGCCCGAACCGGTTCCAGTATCCGCCCGACCGCGCGGAGCTCGTCCAGCGCTATTTCCGGCTCCTGCCCCGCCGCTTGCGTACGGACGAACGGACCGGACATCCGATCTGGCGCCGCGAGCCGATCGACGCAGCCGCCCTCGCGCGCGACACCCCGCTCGAGGCGGCGCGCAGCGAGCAGCTGCTCCCCCTCGCCCGCAAGGCCTTCGTGGCCGAGGCCGAATACTCGGGAGCAGGCGGGTTGCTCCATCCCCTTCTGACGGGTCTGGCGCCGGCCTTCGGCGGCGCGTCCGCCGAGGACGAGCGCCTGCTCGAGGTCCTTTGCGGCGCCGAGGCGCGCCTGGAATCCGAGGGCCGCATTCCGAACGACTTCGCCGTCTTCGTCGGCCGCCGCCGGAGCACGCGGCCGCAAATGACATAATTCCAGACACCCATGCCCCGGCCGCTCAACGTCATTCTCGACCTCACCTCCCGCTGCAACCTGAAGTGCGTCATGTGCTACTTCGCGGCGACGGACCGCCTCGCGTTTCCGCCGTTCGACCGCCAGCTGTCCGACGACGGCAACATGCCGGTGGAGGTCTTCGAGAAGATCGCCGCCGACCTCTTCCCGAGGGCGTGGCGCGTCGCGCTCGCCTGCGCGGCGGAGCCGATGATCCATCCCCGCTTTCGGGACCTCGTGGAGATCGCCGGCCGCTATGGCGTGCCGGACCTCTGGTTTCCGACCAACCTGCTCGCGCTGACCGAGCCGACGGCCCAGGCCCTCGTGAAGAACGGCGTCGCGACGGTCGCGGCGTCCATCGACGGCGTGACCAAGGAAACCTACGAAAAGATCCGTGTACCGGCGAAGTTCGAGCGACTGCTCGCCTGTCTCGACACGCTGGGGCGGGTCCGGCGCGAAGCCGGCTCAAAGACGCCGCGGCTGCGGATCATCTTCACGTGGATGAAGTCCAACCGACGCGAGCTCGCCCTGCTGCCCGAGTTCGCCGCCGACCACGGCGCATCCGAGATCGACGTGCGGTACGTCTCGCCGACCGAGGGCGTGGACGTCACGCCCGAGCTGTTGTCGGGCGAGGATCCGGCAGCGCTCAACGCCGAGCTCGCGGCGGCCGCGCACGACGCCGTGCGTCGCGGCCTCAAGCTGTCGTCGTTTCCCGAGTTCGAGCCCCCCGGCAGCGTTCCGCGGGGGCTGCTCGTGCGCGCGCGCCGCCGTCTCTGGAGGCTCAAGGCCGGCATGGACCGGCCCGAGTACCTGCGTTATGGCTGGTATCAGGGGCTCTTCGGGTGCGCCTATCCGGACCGCAATTACGTCATCCGCCCCAATGGCGCCGTTTCGCCCTGCATCTACTGGGACCAGGATCCCATCGGCTTTTATCCGGCGGACGGCGTGGCGCGCATCGAGGCCGGTGCCCCCTTGAAACGCATCCGGGTCGGGCTGCGCACGGGCAAGCCCGTGGGGACCTGCGCCACCTGCGGCGAGCGGCGCACGGCGCTCTACCGGCTGGGCGGGACGCCGGCGCCCGAGAGCGTCCCAGCCGAGCGCCTGCCCATCCATCCCGGCCGCTGAAACCCTTTACGGGGGCGGCAGCTCCCAGAGGCTCGCGCGCCGGACGTTTCCGAGAAATCTCCACGCCCCCGGCACGCGGGGCGCGGCCGGCTCGACCTCCTGCGGGAGCATCAAAGCGTAGATCGGCCAGCCCTTCTCGGCGGCCCGCGTGCGGACGAGGCCGAAATCTTCGGGGGTAAGGAAGTCCCACCGCAGTGGGGTCAGCGCGGTGTGGAAACGGATCGACCCGGAAAACTCCATGCTGACGACAAGCGCGTTGCCGCCGGCGGCGCGATCGGCGACCGCGCGCGCGCCGTCGCGGAACTGCGTCTGCCAGCGGCCCACGGCGAGGGGATTCTGGCGGCTGTATTGCCGCCACTCGAAGGCCGCGACCACGAAGAGCGCGGCGGCGACGACGAGCGGCCGCCGCGGGAGCGCCAGCGCGCGCAGCGCGAGGAGAAAACCGAGGATGAGGGCGGGCAGCGCCGGGATCAGGTACCGCGTGTACCACCAGGCGTCCGAGGGTCCCCAGAAACAGTAGAAGAGAAAGAACGCCGAGAACCAGACGATGAGCATGACGGCATCGCGCCGGCGCGCGTGCTTCGCGCAGGGCGCCGCCAGCCATCCGATCACGACGAGCGGCGAGAGTTGCGCGACGGTCCAGTAGCCGTAGTGCCGGAATCGCGGGCCGAAGTTCGCCCAGGCCAGCTCGTGTCCCAGCAGGCCCGAGTACCCCGTCGAGAGCGCGTTCCCGTACACCTCACGGTTCCAGAAACCGAGAAATATCGCAAAGGGAAGGCCGCCGAGCGCGAGAAGCATCACCGCCCTCGGACGCCACGACAGGGCCAGGGCGAGCGCGGGCGCGAGCAGGACGTCGGTGGGCCGCACCAGGACCGCCATGCCGAAGGCCGCCCCCGCCCCGAGCGCCCAGCCATCGTGCTCTCGCGAGCGCAGGGCGCACACGATCGCGGCCGTGGTCCATAGGGCCGCAGCGACGTCGCTCATCGGCTGGACCGCCTGAAACAGGAAGACGGCGCAGAGCCCGAGAAACGCCGCGCCCGCGCAGGCGAGCGGCCGGGACAGGCCGAGCTCGCGCCCGAGCACGAACGTCAGGAGCAGGCAGAGGACGGCCAGAACGGGCGTCACGAGAAATGGCCCCTTGTCCGGCCCGGCCAGGAGCATGCCGAGGGCGACGTGGAGCGGAAAGCCGGGCGGATAGAAAGGAACCATGGTCCGCGGCCGGGGTCCCGGCTGGTGGGCCAGGGGCATGAAGGCCCGGGCGAACCGGTCCGGGAGCTCGAGCCGAGCGAGGGCTTCGACGGGCACGACGATCCGGCCTGAGAGGATGTCGCGGGCCGAGTTCGCGTAGCCGGAACAATCCGAGCCTCCGACACCCGCCCCGACGTGGTCCACGAGCTCGGCGCCGTAGACGCCGACGGCCACGAGCGCCAGGACACGGAGGGCCCGGCCGGACGGTATCCATTTCATCGTCGTGATCGCGGTTCTATCGCGAACGCGGCACGCGCCTCAGCAAAAAAAAGACCCTCGATTTCTCGAGGGTCACAAAATAGTTCCCCGCCAACGTCCTACTCTCACACGCGGTCTCCCGCGAAGTACCATCGGGGCTGAAGGGCTTAACGGCCGTGTTCGGAATGGGAACGGGTGTGGCCCCTTCGCGAAGGCGACCAAGCCCAGGATAGAGAGAAAGTAAAGAATGCGTTGAGGCGTTCGCGGCTGATCATCGCGCACCGTTCTATCTCGAAACGCGGGCGCGTCCGACTGCCGCGAGGGGCGAGGACAACCGGCCCGAACGAGGATCGGGGAACGAACCGCCTGCGGCATGTGAACTATACCGGTTGACAGGGCCCGGAGCCCGTAACAGACTCCGGTGTTCAACGGAAACTCGAGTGATGCCATCCCGCTCGCTTCACCTCAAGTCGCATCCGAATGCGAAGCGCCCGGCCCCGTTTCGACCTCGGGGAGAGTCGACCCTCGCGAAAGCTCCGACGGGAATCCCGGGACTCGACGCCATCACCGGCGGCGGTCTGCCGCGCGGCCGCCCAACGCTGGTCTGCGGCGCGGCGGGATGCGGGAAGACCCTTCTCGCCATGGAGTTTCTCGTGCGCGGCGTCCTGGAGTCGGGTGAGAGCGGAGTGTTCATGGCGTTCGAGGAAACGCCTGACGAGCTCTCCCAGAACGTCCGCTCCCTGGGCTTCGACGTCGATGCCCTGGCCGCTCGCGGGATGATCTTCGTCGATCACGTGCAGGTCGACCCCAGGGAGATCGAAGAGACCGGCGACTACGATCTCGAGGGCCTCTTCATCCGGTTGGGCAGCGCGATCGAAGCCGTCGGGGCCAAACGAGTGGTACTCGACACCCTCGAGGTCCTCTTCGCCAGCTTCCGCAACGAAGGGATCCTTCGAGGCGAATTGCGGCGCCTGTTTCGCTGGCTGAAGGACCGGGGGGTCACCGCGATCATCACGGCCGAACGGGGCGACGGGACACTGACGCGACATGGTCTCGAGGAGTACGTCTCCGACTGCGTCATCCTCCTCGACCACCGCGTGGTCGATCAGATTGCCAGCCGCCGGCTGCGCATCGTCAAGTACCGCGGATCCAGTCACGGCACCAACGAGTATCCTTTCTTGATCAGCGAAGACGGAATTGAGGTGCTGCCGATTACGTCCGTTGGCCTGGATCACCCGGCACCCACGCAACGGCTGTCGACGGGAGTGCCGGCGCTCGATCAGATGCTGGGAGGACGCGGTCTCTTCCGGGGCTCGACCGTTCTCGTGTCCGGAACCGCCGGATCCGGAAAGTCGAGCCTGGCCGCGCAGATGGCGGAGGCGGCCTGCCAGAGAGGCGAGCGCTGTCTCTACCTCGCATTCGAGGAATCGAGGGCCCAGATACTGCGCAACATGCGCTCGATCGGCCTCGATCTCGACCTCTGGGTCCGCAAGGACCTGCTTCGTTTCGAGTCGGCGAGACCGACGCTGCTCGGCATGGAGGCTCACCTGACCCGGATCTACCGGCTCGTACGGGATTTCGCTCCCCCATTCGTCGTCGTCGACCCGATCACAAATCTCAGTTCCGCAGGAAGTGACCTCGCCGCGCGGGGGATGCTGATGCGAGTGATCGACTTCCTGAAATCGCGCCAGGTCACCGTGCTGCTCACGAGCCTGACCATGGGCGGGAGTGCGCCCGAGACGACCGACGCCCACATCTCCTCCCTCGTGGATACCTGGATCCTGCTGCGCCAGGTCGAGTTGGGCGGCGAGCGCGGTCGCGGCATCTACATTCTGAAGTCGCGCGGCATGGCACATTCCCACCAGATCCGCGAGTTCCACCTGACCGGCGAGGGCATCCATCTGACCGAGGTCCATCTCGGAGCGGAGGGAGTCCCGGCTGGGTCGGCTCGGGAGCTCGACATGGCCAGGAGCCGGAAGCTCGAGACATCCGCTTCGAAGAAACCGGCCTCGCCGGCTCCTCGTCGCCGGGGCTCGCGGACGCGGAAGAAGGACCGGCGATGAAAAAAGACAAGGCGATCTCCCGAGAGAAGGCCGTGGAAACGGGCGCCGCCCCGGACCTGGACCGCTGGAATCTCCGGCTTTACGTGGCGGGGCAGACCCCCAGGTCGTTGACCGCGCTGGCGAACCTGAAGCGTTTCTGCGAAGAGCACCTGGCCGGCCGATACACCGTTGAGGTCATCGACCTGCTCGAAAACCCGCACCTCGCCCGCGGGGACCAGATCCTCGCCATTCCGACTCTCGTACGCCAGCTTCCGAGCCCCATTCGGAAAATCATCGGGGATCTCTCCAACACGGAGCGCGTGATCGTCGGGCTCGACGTCGGGACGAGGGCGTAGGAAGCGACAGATCCGAGAGGCCGTATGAGTCCTAGCAAGGCGACCCGCGAGCAGACGCTGCTGGCCGAGATCGAACGGCTCAAGAGCCGCCTGGCGGAGCCCGAGGACACGATCGCGGCGATCCGCTCCGGAGAGGTGGACGCCTTCGTCGTGACCGAGAAGCTCGGAGAGAAGGTTTACGTCCTGAAAGACGCGGCGCCCCCTTACCGGCTCATGGTCGAGGAGATGAAGGAAGGCGCGGCCACGCTGGACTCCCGCCAGACGGTCCTCTATTCCAATCGCCGGCTGGGGGAGCTTCTCGAGCGATCTCCCGAGTCCCTGCGCGGCTGCTTCTTTCGGGAGTTCGTCGCTTCTGAGGCCATGGAAGACCTGGAATCGTTGATCGCCGGTGCCCACGGCGGACGCGGGGAGATCCTTCTCCGCAAGGATGGAGGTTCGAACTTCCCAGCGCACGTCGCCGTCACGGCCTTCGAACAGGACCAGGTATCCGCCTACTGCTTGGTCATCACTGACCTGACGGAACAGAAGATGCAGACGGCGGCTGCCGCGGCGGAAGCCGCGTGGCGCGACGCCGACCGAAGGAAAAACGAGTTCCTGGCAATGCTCGGACACGAGCTTCGCAATCCACTGGCAGCGATAGCCAACGCGATCGAAATCCTCGAGCAGCTCGGCCCGCGCAAACCCCGCCTCAGGTGGGCCCGGGATGTCATCCGGCGACAGGTTCAGCATGTCAGCCGACTCGTGGACGAGCTTCTCGACGTCTCCAGAATCGCCACCGGCAAAATCGAGCTTCGGCGAGAGGCGATCGATGTCTGCAGCCTCGTCGCCCGCGTGGCGGACGGGTACCGGCCGCTCTTCGAGAAGCGCCACCGAGTGCTGACGGTCTCCGTGCCCGGTGATCCTCTCCCCGTTCATGGCGATCCGACGCGGCTCGCGCAGGTCGTCTCCAATCTTCTGGACAATGCGCTCAAGTTCACCGACGAGGCCAGCCAGGTTTGGGTGAGCCTGTCGCGCCAGGGTGACCGCGTCGTTCTCAACGTCCGGGACACGGGAATGGGAATCCCCCGCGAGACCCTGCCGACAATCTTCGAGCTATTCACACAAGGAGAACGGCGTCACGGCCCTCAGGGAGGGCTTGGAATCGGCTTGGCGCTCGTCCGCAACTTCGTCGAGCTTCAGGACGGGACGATCGTGGCGCGAAGCGAGGGACCCGGGCACGGAAGCGAGTTCGAGGTCTCTCTTCCCTACCTCCACCGATCAGAGCCGAAGGCGGCGGACGCTCCCGCCAGACCTCCCGCCCCGCGGCCTCGGCGCATCTTGATCGTCGAAGATTATGTCGATTCCGCCCAGGGCCTGGCCACGCTGCTGGGTATGGAGGGGCATGACGCGAAGGCCGTTTACGACGGCCCCTCGGCTCTGTCCTGTGCGATCGAATTCCAGCCCGAGGCGATTCTCCTCGACATCGGCCTGCCGGGAATGGACGGCTACGAGGTGGCGCGCCGCTTGCGGGAAAGTCTCGGCGACGACGTGCTCATCGTGGCGTTGACGGGTTACGGCCAGGAGGAGGATCGACACCGCTCCGCGGAGTCGAAGATCGACCAGCACCTGCTGAAACCCGTCCAGTTGGGCCGGATCGCCGAATTGATTAACGGGCTCTAGACGCGGGCAACTTATAAAAAGAAAAGCCCAGGAACGAGTCCTGGGCTCCAAAATAATTCCCCGGCAACGTCCTACTCTCCCACGCGGTCTACCGCGAAGTACCATCGGGGCTGAAGGGCTTAACG
>Ga0068863_100005606_pt1 | contig 12335 bp, 9 predicted proteins | sample KBSSwiS62_FD_66596 | JGI IMG/M metagenome (GOLD analysis project Ga0068863, IMG submission 66596) | Switchgrass rhizosphere microbial communities from Kellogg Biological Station, Michigan, USA - KBS Switchgrass S6-2 | ecosystem: Host-associated > Plants > Roots > Rhizosphere > Soil ...
TCTTTGCTCGTGCAAAGAAAGGTAACCGAAAGAAAACACGTCAAAAGGAGCATCCCCAGGAGGAGCTTCACAAAGGCTCTGCCAGCGGATGCAGATTCCATGTACAACTCGGTCTTTCCAGATTGAAAAGGTATTCGCTTCGCTTGTTTCGCTTTTTAAGCAACGCAACAAGCGAAGCGAGCGAGTTCTCTATCCGAAACGACCGAGTTGTACATGGAACCTTCATCCCGTTCCAACCCTCAGTGCAGTTCCTCCTGGGGCGTGCTCGCTCTGAACGTGTTTCTTGGTTACTTCTTTGCACGAGCAAAGAAGTAACCCGCTCGCCGCAGGCGAGTGGAAGCTCTGCTCTTGAGCAAAGTGCCCGTCCGCCGTCAGCGAACGGAAGCATCGATTTGCACGTATCATCAAACACGAACAGCATCCCGGAGTCAGACGCAATCGATGGCCACGCCAGCTCAATCGCGCGCAAAGATCGGTCTCGTCATGAGCGGTGGTGGAGCGCGCGGTGCGTATCAGGTCGGGGTGTTGCGGGCGATTGCGCGGTTCCTGCCGCGGCGTGCGCCGATTCCGTTTCGGGTCATCTGCGGTACGTCGGCCGGTTCGATCAATGCGGCGAGCCTGGCCTCGCATGCGCAGGACTTCCAATACGGCGTGGCGCGGTTGGCGCGCATCTGGGGCAATCTGCGCACGAGCGATGTGTATCGGTCGGATTTCCTCGGGGTGGCGGGCAACAGCTTGCGTTGGCTCGGCGCGATGTTCGTCACAGGTTTCGCGCGTTCGCGGCGCACGTCGCTGCTGGATAACTCGCCACTGTGGAAATTGCTCGAACGCCATGTCGAGTTCGCGCGCATCGCGGGCGAGATTGACGCAGGGCATCTGGATGCGGTGTGCGTGACGGCATCGGGTTACGCGTCGGGGCAGTCGATCAGTTTCTATCAGGGCAACGAGTCGCTGGCGCCGTGGAGCCGCGTGCGACGTGCCGGACACAAGACGCAAATCCAGTTGGCGCACCTGATGGGTTCGGCGGCGATTCCATTCGTGTTTGCGCCGGTGTGGATCGAGAACGAGCATTTCGGCGACGGTTCTATGCAGCAACTCGCGCCGGTCAGCCCGGCGCTGCACCTGGGCGCGGAGCGCGTGCTCGTGATCAAGGTGCGCGATCCACCGCGCCAGATCGAGCAGATCAACGACAAGGCGTCGAAGGAGTTTCCGTCGCTCGCGCAGATTGCCGGTCGCGTGCTCGACAGCATTTTCGTGGACAGTCTGGACATGGATCTGGAGCGCCTCACGCGCGTCAATGCGACGCTGAGCCTGGTGCCGCGTGAGGTGATCCAGCAAAGCGGAGTCACGTTGCGTCATGTGGACACGTTCGTGATCACGCCGCGCGCGCGCATGGATCAGATCGCGCTGGAACACGCGCGCACGATGCCGTTTGCGGTGCGCTCGCTGATGCGTGGCATCGGCGCGATGCGCCCCGGCGGAGGCAAACTGCTGAGCTACCTGCTGTTCGAGCGCTCGTACTGCCGCGCGCTGATGAACCTGGGCTGGGCGGACGCAATGGCGAAGAAGGACGAGATTGAGGCGTTTATTGCGGGGTAGTGGGTTGTCTCGGATAAAGCGAATTCAGTCGACGAATCAGACCGTTCGCCCTGAGGTATCGAAGGGCGAGCGTGACCACCCCAGTGCGGAGCAATATCGACATTGGGCGAGTTGGTGGCGGTGTCGCCACGGCGACCGCACAACTAAACCCCTTCCACCCAAATCTTGAACCCATTCAGCGCCGCATTGCCGGACGGCACATCGAGCTCGGCGGCATCGCTCAGGTCGTTGTAGCTTTCGCCGGGGAGTGCTTGCGCACGCGCCAGGCGTGTGCCGGCGCGGCCGTGGCCGAAGCCGTGCGGCAGGCACGCGACGCCGGGCATCATCGAGTCGCTGGCGCGGACTTGCGTTTCGACGCTACCGGCGTGCGAGCGCACGCGCACCTGCGCGCCGTCGCCGATGCCGCGTGCTCGCAGATCGTCCGGATGCATCAGCAGGTGATGGCGCGGCTTGCCTTTGATCAGGCGCGGGGCGTTGTGCATCCACGAATTATTGCTGCGGATGTCGCGGCGGCCGATCAGGCGTAGTGTGCCGGCATCTTCAGTTGTCGCGCTGTGGGCGAGCCGCTGCAGTTCCGCCAGCAACAGCGGCGGCGCGCATTCGATGCGGCCACTCTTGGTTTCCAGGCGGCGCAGCAGGGAGGGTCGCAGCGGCCCGAGATCGATGCCGTGCGGCGCGGCTTCTAGATCCTCGATGCGCAACCCGGAATTGCCACGCTGCAGACCCTTGGCGATCAGTGTACGCGGCGGCGGCAAATCGTGCCATTTCTTCGCCGCGGCGTGCGCGTAGGCGCGGCCGAGGCCGTTGACGATTTCCCAATCGGCGCGCTCGTCGGCGCTGCGCTCGCGGACGGGTGAACTCAGGCGCGCGACGTGCCGCACGGCGAGCGCGTTGAAGATCAGATCGTAGTGATGCTGCGTGAGTGGCGAAGCTGGCGGCAGGATCAGATCGGCGTGGCGCGTGGTTTCGTTGATGTAGATGTCGATCGCGACATAGAAATCGAGCTGCGGCAGCACGCGTTCGAGCTCGCGGCCGTTCGGCGTCGACAGTACCGGATTGCCCGCGCAAGTGAGCAGCGCGCGCACCTGACCTTCGCCCGGCGTGGCGATTTCCTCCGCGAGCACGGCGACCGGCAGCTCGCCGGCGAATTCCGGCAGGCCGCGCACACGACTGCGCCAGCGCCCGCGCGCGCCGTGCGAGGTGCCGGGTCCGGTGAGCGGAATCGCGGCTTCGTTCGGCAGCGCGCCGCCGGCGCGATCCAGATTGCCGGTGATGAGATTGATCAGCTGCAGCAGCCACTGGCACAGCGAACCCCAGGCCTGCGTGCTGAGGCCGACGCGTCCGTACGCAACGGCGCGCGGCGCCGCGGCGAAATCGCGCGCGATGCGTTCGATCGTCGCGCCATCGATGCCGGTGCGCGCAGCGATTTCGCCGCTATCGAACGCACGGATCGCGGTGAGCGCGGCGTCCAGATCATTGAGGCGATCAGCGTAAGCGTCGACGCGCGGCGCGCCGATGCGCAACAACGCTTGCAGCAACGCGATCAGAAACCACGCATCGCTGCCGGGGCGGATGAAATGATGTTCGCTCGCGATCTCGGCGGTTTCGGTGCGGCGCGGATCGATGACCACGAGCTTGCCGCGCGCGGTCAGCGCCTTCAGGCGCTTGGCGACATCGGGCACGGTCATCAGGCTGCCGTTGGAAGCGATCGGGTTCGCGCCGAGCATGAGGAAATAGTCGGTGTGGTCGACGTCGGGAATCGGCAGCAGGAACTGATGGCCGTACATCTGCGCGGCGACGAGCTGGTGCGGCCATTGATCGACCGATGACGCGCTGAACGCGTTCGGACTGCGCAGCAGCTTGAGCAGCGCGGGTACATAGGCGATGTGGCCGAAGTGATGCACATTCGGGTTGCCCAGATAGATCGCGACCGCGCCGGCACCGTGCGCACGCTGTGCGGCGGCGAGCTTCTCGCCGGCGAGCGCGAACGCGTCGTCCCACGCGATCGGCTGCCAGTCGTCACCGACGCGGCGCAGCGGCGTGCGCAGACGATCCGGATCGCTTTCCAGATCGAGTATCGCATTGCCTTTCGGGCAGATATGGCCGCGGCTGAACGGATCCTGCGTATCGCCGCGAATCGCCGCGAGCGTACCGTTGTCGTATTGCAGTTCCAGTCCGCAGATCGCCTCGCACAGCGGGCAGGCGCGAAAGTGGGACGTGCGCTGCATCGGCTTCTCTCCTCGTCGTCACGCGATCGTACTATGGCCAAGGGCTACGCAATCTATCGACGTAGGCTTGCCCGGCACCTCTCCGAACGCAGCATCTACGCCAGCTTGCTGTTTTTGACCGTCGGCACTCTTCGTTGTCGCGCCCCGCTGAGCTGCGCCGCGGCAGCATGCGGCATCATTCCGCGTCTTGATCCTCGTCAATTGCGCCGCGATACACGAAGCCTATACTGACTGTCCCTCCGCCGGTGGGTTGCCCCGCCGCGGACGGGATAATCAACAACAATACTCATTCACTTCGGGGAGAACACACATGAAGCGTAGCTATCGCTATTCGGCGTTGGCTGGAATGCTGGTGCTCGTTGGTTTGCTCGTGACGGGGATCGCGGGTGCTGCCGACAAGGCAGCACAGAAGCCCGCTGCCGCGGCGGCGGGAAATATCGCCGACCGCTGGGTGTTGTGGCCGAAGCCCGGTCACACCAAGGAGTTCGAAGCGGCGGTCAAGGAGCATGCGGCGTGGCGCAAGAAAGCCGGGGAGCCGTTCACGTGGCTTATGTACCAGCCGATCGTCGGCACCGATCTGACCTATTACGTGATCCGTTCGGACGATCATCAGTGGAAGGATTTCGACACCGAAGATGCGTGGAGCACCAAGGCCAAGGCCGACGACGCTTACGAACAGCAAGTCGGTCTGCACGTCGCGCGCGCCGTGCATTACCTGGAGCAAAGCGATAACGCCCACAGTCAGATGGGAGACCTCAAGGACTACAAGTACGTCGGCGTGACCACGCGGCATCTCAAAGGCGGAATGCGCGGCGAAATGATGGGTGCGCTCGACAAGATTCAAAAGGCGATCACCGACCAAAAATGGCCGTATCACTATCGGCTCGCGTGGCTGATCGGCGGCGAAAACGATCTGCGCATCATCGTGCCGGCGAAGAACTATGCCGACATGGCCGATCCGGATCCGTCGTTGCACAGCGTGCTGGCGAAAGCACTGGGATCCGAAGACGCGGCCAGCGCAACGCTAAAGCAATTCGGCAGTTCGTTCGAGAGCGACGACTACACGCTTTACATCACGCGCCCGGATCTGTCGACGCAGTAGTAACACGCCTTGGCAAAAAACGCGCCCCTCGAGTTGAGGGGCGCCGTCCATGCGCTGCGAACTATTTCGGTTCCGGTTTAGCGCGACACGCGTTCAGATCACGCCGCCGCACGCGTGCCCCGAAGCCCATGCCCATTGAAAGTTGTAGCCGCCGAGCCAGCCGGTCACATCGACGACCTCGCCGATGAAATACAGGCCCGGTACACGGCAAGACTGCATCGTGGTCGAAGAAAGTTCGTCGGTGTCGACGCCGCCGAGCGTGACTTCGGCGGTGCGATAGCCTTCGGTTCCGCTTGCGATCAGCGGCCAGTGCGCGAGTTGCGCAGCGATCTCGCGCAGTTCGGACTCGCGGTACTGGCGCAGCGGTTTGCTCGGCAGCCAGTGTTCGCACAGTCGCTGCGCGAAGCGTTTCGGCAGACGCTCACCGAGCACGGTCTTGAATTCCGCCGCGGGACGTTCGGCCTGTTGAGCGCGCAACCATTCGAAAGCATCGGCATCCGGCAACAGATCCAAGCGCAAATCGTCGCCCGGACTCCAGTACGAGGAAATCTGCAGGATCGCCGGCCCACTGATCCCGCGGTGCGTGATCAGCATGAAGTTGCGAAACGTTGCAGAGTTGCAGCGCGCTTCGATCGGCAGCGCCACGCCGGCAAGATCGGCCAGGCGTTCCTGGTGCTTGCCGCTCAAAGTCAACGGCACGAGTCCCGCGCGCGTCGGCAGCACGCGATGGCCGAACTGCCGCGCGATCTCGTAGCCGAAGCCGCTAGCGCCCATGCTCGGGATCGAAAGTCCGCCGCTGGCGACCACGAGCGCGGGTGCGCTGAATGTGCCGATCGCAGTGTCGAGATGAAACGCCGCGTTGCCGTGGCGCACGCGCGTCACCGTGCTATTGATTTCGATGCGCACGCCGGCCGTCGCGCACTCGTCGAGCAGCATCCGCACGATCTGCTTGGACGAATCGTCGCAGAACAGTTGTCCGAGTTCCTTCTCGTGATAAGCGATGCCGTGGCTCTCGACCAACGCGACGAAATCGGCCGGCGTGTAGCGCGCCAGCGCTGATTTGCAGAAATGCGGATTCGCCGACAGGAAATTTTCCGGCGACGTGCCGGTATTGGTGAAGTTGCAGCGGCCGCCGCCGGACATCAGGATCTTCTTGCCGACCTTGTTCGCGTGCTCGATCACGAGCACGCGCCGACCGCGTCGGCCCGCCGCGATCGCGCACATCAGGCCGGCCGCACCGGCGCCGATGATCAGGGCATCGAATGATTCGGCCATTCAGCGCGCCGCAGGCGCCGGCGCCATGCGCACGGCCGGGTCGATCGTGACCGCGACATCGACGCCGAACACCTGCACTTGGTGATCCTGGATCATGCATTGCAGACGCATCGTGCGCTCCGCCAACGCGGCGAGCGCGTCGACCGCAGCGGCGGGAATGTCGATCACGGTGAGATTCTTCGAACGCTCGAGCAGCGCTTTGTTCTTGTCCCACCAGACATCCGCGGCGCGCCCGCCATAGTTGATCACGACCACCTGGCGCGCGCGGCCACACGCTTTGCGTATGCGCTGTTCGTCCGGCTGACCGAGCTCGATCCACTCGAGAATTTCGCCGGTGCGATCCTTGCGCCACAGATCCGGCTCCTCGTCGCTGCCGATGCCCTTGCCGAACTGCAGCCGTTCGTCGGCATACAGCGCGAACGCCAGCAGCCGCACCATTAGGCGCTCGGCTGTCTCGGACGGATGGCGGGCCAGGGTGAGCGCATGCGTCGCATAGTAGTGACGGTCCATGTCGCTGATCGCCAGCTCAGCCTTGTAGGTGGTTGCGTTGAGCGCCATGAAAACGCCTATGCCCAAAGAAGCGGCGATTGTAGGCGTTTGTCAGGTCGCGGCGGAATCGTCATGCCGCATCAGAAAGTTCCTAAAACCGGAACTCGGAGGGACGTGTCAATCGCGGTCCCAGCGTCCTGCTTCATGATGCCAGCGATCGCCACGCTGTTCCCAGCGATCGGCCGTCCAGTGATGCCCACGTCGTTGATGGATGTAACGGCCGCCTACCCAGACGTGCTCGCGGTGTGAGTAGTTGTAATAACCGGGCGCCCAGGCGTAACCCCGGCGCGCTTCCGGCACGAGCTCCACGCGGGCTTCAGGCGGGGCCAATTCGACATCCACATAAGTTCGCGCGCGAGCGAGCATCGGGGTTGCCATGGCGGCGATGCCCACGACGGCACAAGAGAGTAAAGTTCTGGTCAACATTTGCTTTCTCCATGAAATGAAAAGCTTTGAGCGGGCTGACGGCATTGGCCGCTTGCACGTTGCTTTGTCGTACACGTATAGGCCGAATGCGCGGCGAAGTCGGTACGCCAGCGCACCAAGACTGCGCATGAACGCGAGCCAGGCAGTTGCGCGGTATCGGCCGGCGGCGGCCAACCGATGCGGGTGTTGCGCGAGTGCGGGCATGCTACCGTCACAACTTCCCTCCACGTTGGAACGACGATGCGGATTACCTTCAACGGCGCAGCCGGCGGCGAAGTCACCGGATCCTGTCACCTGCTCGAAGCCGCAGGCAAACGTATCCTGCTCGACTGCGGCATGGTCCAGGGTAGTCGCGCGGCGGAGGCGCGCAACCTTGAACCGTTCGCGTTTGATCCTGCGACGATCGACGCACTAGTGCTGAGCCACGCGCACATCGATCACATCGGTCGGGTGCCGCTGCTGGTCAAGCGCGGCTTCAGGGGTCCGATCTTTGCGCAGGGCGCGACCTGCGACCTGTTGCCGATCATGTTGCTGGACGCGGCTTCGTTGGCGGAGAGCGCGGCCGATCGAGCAAACCGCGAACGCGCGGCGGACGCGCCCGAGGCGCAGCCGCTGTATACCCGCGAGGATGTCGCCGCGGCGCAGAAACTGCTGCATCCGCTGCCATACGACACCGCCACCGACATTCTGCCTGGCGTGACGCTGCGCCTACTGGACGCCGGACACATCCTGGGCTCGTGCATCATCGAACTGCACGCCAACGAGGCGACACCGCGCACGCTGGTTTTTTCCGGCGATATCGGCATGAAGGGCACGCCGATCCTGCGCGATCCCGTGCCGCCGCCGGCGGCCGACCTGATCCTGATGGAATCCACGTACGGCGACCGCAATCACAAGGATCGCGCGGCGACCGTCGCCGAGCTCGGAGCGATTTTTGAAAAAGCGCGCGCGGACGGCGGCAACGTAGTGATCCCTGCGTTCGCGGTCGGCCGCAGCCAGGAACTGATGTACTGGTTCGCCGGACATTTCGACGACTGGAACCTGGCGGCGTGGAAGATTTTTCTCGACAGCCCGATGGCCGCCAAGGTGATGGCCGTGTACGACCGCCACCCGGAACTGTTCGATGCCGATGCCGCGAAAGTTTGGGCGGGACGGGTCAAGCCGTTCGCGCTGCCGAACTTGCATGTCAGCACAAGCGTCGACGATAGCAAGGCGATCAATGCCATGCGCGGGGGCGCGATCATCGTCGCCGGTTCGGGCATGGCCAACGGTGGCCGCGTACGCCACCATCTGGCGCACAATCTGGCCGATCCGAGCGCGCACGTACTTTTTGTGGGTTACCAGGCCGACGGCACGCTCGGACGCCTGCTGGTCAACGGCCTTAAACGCGTGAAGCTGTTCGGCACCGAAATTCCGGTGCGCGCGCAGATTCATACTGTCGGCGGTCTCTCCGCCCACGCGGACCAACAAGGTCTGCTCGATTGGTACGGCACCGGCCCGAATCATGCGCCCGTGGCGCTCGTGCATGGAGAAAATCCTGCGCGCGCGGCACTGGCGACTCAACTGAGCGAGCGCTTCGGCAGCAACGTGACTCTGGCGCAGCCCGGGATGACGCGCGACATATGAGTTTGGGAGCGACGGTTCGCACACAGCGAATGCCGGGGAAAATCTTCCTGCTGCGTTTGGTACTCGGCGCGCTCGTGCTGATTACCTCCGCCTGGCTATTCGGCACGCTCGCCGAAGACGTTGTGAACAAAGATGCGCCGCTCGGAACGATCGATCTGAAGGTCGCCACCTGGTTGCATGCGCATGCGACACCGGCGTGGACTGCGCTGATGTTTTTCGTCAGCGATCTCGGCGCGCCGTTGACCGTAATCGCGATGGCGTCGGTGACGGCGATCTTCCTGCTCTGGAAACGGCAACGCGATCAGCTGCTCTTGCTCGTGCTCGCGGTATCCGGTGAGGCGCTCCTCAATGTCATGATCAAACAGCTCGTACACCGCGATCGCCCGTTCTTCGACGACCCGATACAAACACTGACCAGTTACAGCTTTCCGAGTGGGCACGCGATGGGTTCGACCGTGTTCTACGGCACGCTCGCGGCGCTCGTGGTCTGGCAGGTTCGCGATGGGCGAACGCATGCGCTGGCGATAGCCGCGGCAGCGCTGCTCATCGCGTTGATTTGCTTCAGCCGCATTTATCTTGGCGTGCACTACCTTTCCGACGTGACCGCCGGATTCCTTGCAGGCGTTGTCTGGTTGGGCGCGTGCCTGTTCGCGGTGGCAGCACTGCGTCGTCGCAGCACCAGCGCTCGCTGAACAGCGCATTCCACGCGCAGAAATTCGTTGTATTCTCATTTGCGGTGCGCAGCGCGAATGACTGCGCGATCGATCGCCAATGAGCCTTGGAGAAATCATGTCGTCTTGTCCACAATGCGGCGCGAAATTGAATTCGGGCGCAAAAGCTTGCCCCGCGTGTGGCGCGATCGTCGCGCCTGAAGGCCACGCCAAGCCCGGTGTGGCGAGCGCAATCTTCACCCATGTCCCGCATCCGCATATCGCGCTGCGCAAACATCGGTCGCCGGTGGCGCGTGTCGACCTGCATCCGCACGACAATGCGATGCAGCGTTTCAACGCGTTCATTGCCTGCAAGATAACCGGCGCTGTCGGCACCATGTGGTGCGCCTACCTGTTCGCCATGCTCGCTTTCGTGAGCCTGCCCGAAGCCGTCCGCGGCGGCACCGCTACGCTTATCGCCTGGATCGCGCAGACGTTCCTGCAGCTGGTGCTGCTGTCGATCATCATCGTGGGCCAGAAGGTGGACGGCGCGGCATCCGACAAGCGCGCTGTCGAAACCTATAACGATGCCGAAGCCGTCTTGCACGAGGCGATTCAGATACAGGAGCATCTGGCGGCGCAGGACCAGGTGTTGACGGACTTTATCGGCGAATTACGCCAGCTGCGCCAGGCTCGCGCGTGAGGGGCGGTTGAAGGTATCCTCTGGCGGTACATTGCTGACTGACAGCGTCCAGCCGGTGGCCTGGACGCTGCGTCGCGGTCGACTTTGCGTCCTAACTTCGTCGCGGCCGCGCATGTGCTGCCAACCCGCTAAAATCAGCTCCCTGCCACCATCGCAGCAATAATGGCAGAATCCCCACATGGGGATCCAACAGGCTTCGTGGCTCATCGGCCGCTGCGCACTTTTTGCGTTTGCGTTCTGCCTGCTTGCGAACCCAGCTTATGCTGCGCCCAGCCCCGACACCGCGCGCTTCCGCAGCCTGAGCGACACGGATGGCCTGTCGCAACTGAGCGCGTTGGCGATGGCACAGGACCGCGACGGTTTCTTGTGGATCGGCACACAGGTGGGGCTGAACCGCTACGACGGCGCCACGTTCCGGACATTCATCCGCCAGCGTGGCCAGCCTGACTCGATTTCCGAGCACTACATCTCGGCGCTGCTGGCCGATCCCGACGGCAGTCTTTGGGTCGGCACGCTCAACGGTCTGAATCATTTCGATCCGAAGACCCAATCGTTCGCTTCGTTTCTGCCGCGAGCGGGGGATGCGAACAGCCTGCCGCACCAAAAGATCAATGCCTTGCTGCGCAACCGCGACGGCAAGCTGTGGGTGGCGAGCGATGGCGGACTTTCGTGCTACCGGCCGACTACGCGCGATTTCGAAACATTCACCGAGGGACTCGTCGATCGGCGCGTGCAGGCATTGGCGCTCGACGACGTGGGCGGTGTTTACGTCGGCACCGCGGCCGGCCTGCTGCATTTTGATGCGACGACTCGCACGTTCTCGCCGGTTGTCGCCGGCGGCGAGCACGCGGCGGCGTTGCGTGGTTCGATCGACGCCGTGTTGTTCGACCGCTCCGGGGAATTGTGGATCGGCACGAAGGACGCCGGATTGCTGCGCTACTCGCCGCGTGGCGGCGCGTTGACGCAATGGCGCCACAGCGAAACCGACGCGCAGTCGATTTCGCACGATCGGGTTTATGCGTTGCTCGAGGATCGCGCTGGACAGTTGTGGATCGGCACCGAAGCCGGCGCCGACCTGATGCTGGATCGCGCCCTCGCGACGCCGCGTTTCGTGCGCTTTCAGCATCGGCCACAGACGGTGACGAGCATCGGCGCCGGTCGCGTGGTGGACCTATTCGAAGACACATCCGGCGACTTGTGGTTCGGCACCTGGTCGGGCGGCGCGAGTCTGCTGAGTTCGGTGCGCAGCCGGTTCTTGAGTTTCGATGCGAACATGCTCAATCCGGCTGCGCACGATGCGGCCGAGATCGTGCATATGGCCGATGCCGGCAACGACAAGATCTGGCTCGGCACCCGTCGCGGGCTGTTCCTGTTCGACGCGATGAATTATCAACTGCAGGCGATCGCTCCGACCGCCGGCATGCTCGTATATGCGGTCGCGCGCGAAGGCGATGCGCTGTTGCTCGGCACCGATCAGGGCGTGCAGCGCTACGACTTGCACAGCGGCAAGGTCGCTCCGGTCGCGCTGCCCGGGGTGATGGGCCGGCCGTTCGTGGACTTCATCGTCGTCGACGCCGATCGCGTGTGGATCAGCACGCGCGATGCGGATCTGTTCGTGCTCGATCGCGGTTTGAGCCAGGTGCTCGCGCATCATGTGCTCGATTCGCGCGAACATTTCATGGCCAACTTCGACGCGAATCTGAAGATACTCGGCGGCGACAAGGGTCTGTACTGGTTTTCCGCGGACGGACTGACGCTGAAGGGTCGCCTGCGCGCGAATCCCGACGATCCGCACGCGCTGCAGTCCGATACCTGCCACTACTTCGTGCGCGCCAGGGACGGTCAGGGCTGGCTCGCCACGGCGGCAGGGCTGCATCGCATGGAGCTGTCGGATCCGAACGACCCGATGCATGCACGGTTCACGGTATTCAATCCCGGTGGCGGGGCGAATACGAACGCGATCAAGAGCATCATCGAAGACCGCACCGGTGCGCTGTGGATGAGCAGCAATGCCGGCATCGCGCGTTTCGAGCCGCACACGCAGCAGTTCACGTCGTACGGTGCCGCGGACGGCGCGATCGACCGCGGCTACTATGCTTTCGTGCACACCGTCACGTCGAGCGGGCGCATGGCTTTCGGCGGCGCCTCGGGGTTTACGATTTTCGATCCCGCAGCGA
>Ga0068863_100005607_pt1 | contig 12334 bp, 25 predicted proteins | sample KBSSwiS62_FD_66596 | JGI IMG/M metagenome (GOLD analysis project Ga0068863, IMG submission 66596) | Switchgrass rhizosphere microbial communities from Kellogg Biological Station, Michigan, USA - KBS Switchgrass S6-2 | ecosystem: Host-associated > Plants > Roots > Rhizosphere > Soil ...
GGGAGTCGTAACGGTAACACCATCACTACCCGTGACGTTAGAAATACCCCCCGGGGCAACCACGTCCGCCCAAGCCAAACCCGTCGGTTGGGTACTATCTAGAATCAGGGCCTTACCATCGCTGGCGCCCCCAACGTTCGGATTAATCAGTCTGACAGTCTGCTCACCATCGCCGGTAATGATGTCACCCTGGTCCTTTAGGACATTGGCATTACCTTGAGTGAGCTTGGAAACCCGTTGTGTAAGGTCAGACACTAGGCGTACCTCCAAAATCTGTAAGAACTTCTAGTTCCAGGGACGGTAAGACTAACTTCCTTACCGTCCGATTCGCGGCTAGCGGCAACTCCATTGGCGTCAAGACGAACCTTGCCGGCTGCATACAGCTTGTCTTGCGTCTCCGGGGCATCAAACTGGATGGCCCCACCAGTAGGGTCCGGAGTCTTCCCAGAAAGAACGTCAAAGGCAATCGCCTTACTGGAACTAGTTCCAGCGCTAGCGGTGGATGCATATCGACCGGATTGGGTGCCAGGGACTCCCCCCGGCATCAAAAGGCTAGCCACGGTCTTACCAACACGCCCCGCCTCATTCCTAGCTGCCCAAGCAACCCCTTGCTTGGCCAGCAACGGGTCATTCGGATAAGTCTCACTGGCAATCATCCGCCCCATTGCCTCGATGTCATCATCTTCCGGGATACTTTCAATCGATACATCGCCAATCTTCACAGTCAAATCCGAGCTTGAAATCAGGAAGAGTAACCCAATCGCCAATGCCCCAAACCCTAGCCACCAATACCACCGCACACTAAGGAATCACTCCCTTTTGAATCTGGGGGACGTTGCCATATGCGAGCTTGCAATCCCGATAGAAGGAAGCCAACTCCGCGGGCGTAATGGCAACGTTAGGTTCCCACGTTGCGGTGATAAAGCAATTGACCCCGGCCGGCGCAAAGGTCAGAACGTTGAATTGCCCGTTAGAAAGGTGGATGTCACAACGGATGACCTCACCAGCATTGTCCAGAGTGAAAGAGTCGGGGAGGTTGGCCAGCGCAGTGCCAGCATTGTTATTGACGTTCGAATTGAAGTCTTGCATGACTCCGGCAACAGCCGACGCGGGGTAGAGTTGCTGCAATTGAGACTCGCGACCGCTAAACGGATTACGAGCCATGTTCATGATGCGCCAAGTGGGTTGCACCAAAAAGACAGGGTCGTCCTGCAATTGACTGTCAGCTTCGAAATAGACATTCACCCGGCACCTAAGACGCGTGCTAGGGGTATAGACAAACGCGTGAAGGTCAAACCCATCGTCGGTGTTGATTTGCCCGCCGGTCACAACGTATCGGGCAATCTGTTTGGTCTGTGCGTATCGGTCGGTAAACGCCTGAGTGTTGGGAACCAGACTAGCCTTAGGCGGATTGCCCTTGCCACGCGGAGCATACTGAAAACCCGGCTGCGATGCCTGAATAGAGGTTCTTTTCAGTCTGCTTTCAGCATTGGCGCGGAACTGATGCGCCCACTTGCCACGGTTGGTTGACTTGTTAGGAAGACCATCGCTATTCATTTAGAGGACCCTCTGTATATCCGACCAAACTTTCTTGAGTCCGCTCCCAAGCCCCTGAACATCGCCAATGACCCCTTGGGCCTTATCCGCCGCCACTTGCGCATTCTTCAGAGTCACGTCTGTGCGGTGTAGAACATAGACAACCACGCCGGCTGCAGCTAGGAAGATGACTGTAACAAGGATGATGACGTTTTTAGATTTCATCGGCTAAATCCTATGAACGGGACACCGTGTTTGTTTACATACCAGAGGAGAAGGCCACCAATGACAATCCAGGGGAGCCATTTCATCGCACACTAATTTTTCCCTTGGTAACTACCGCGATGATGACAACACCAACGATGATAGCCCCAAGGCCCAATCCCAATCCGTGTCAGAGGACACCGGGGTAGTAGCATTGCTTCCGGTGTCAGTGTTGTCAAAGAAGATGCGCCAAGTGGGTTGCACCAAAAAGACAGGGTCGTCCTGCAATTGACTGTCAGCTTCGAAATAGACATTGACGTTTTTAGATTTCATCGGCTAAATCCTATGAACGGGGACACCGTGTTTGTTTACATACCAGAGGAGAAGGCCACCAATGACAATCCAGGGGAGCCATTTCATCGGACACTAATCTTTCCCTTGGTAACCACCGCGATGATGACAACACCAACGATGATAGCGCCAAGCAAAGCAATGACAGGCCAAAGCCCTTTGAAAAGGTCAAGCAACGCCCCCGACCCAAGCTTACCAATCCCGTCTCCCGCATCCTTAAAGAATGACTTCGTTGCCTTGATGAGGTCCCCCGCCCAATTACCCTCTTTCGCCTTCGCCTGCATGATGTCATCCCATGCCCGATAGGCCCCAGCATACGCGCGGAGGAAATCGGTATACCCATCGGACCCCTTGCAATAGAGCCCCGCGATACCCCCGTGAGCCGCGTTGGCACCATCCCCACCTTCATCAAACAGAGTCTTCCCGGTGAGGACCAGCCCGGAAAGAGCAGACTGCAAAGCTTCATTCATCCACGTTGGGTCAAGGGTCAAAGAACCGGCCAATCGTTTTGCCGTGTCTTCCAAATCCTCGGCAAAGAAACACTCCGGAAGAGCATCAATCGCCTTCTGAAGTCTCGCAGTCTGCTCGGGTGAGAAACCCATTGGGCTTTATCCCTTTCGAGTGGGCCAGCGATGGCTCAAGCCCAACCCGTTCCGAAGCCCCATCTTGGCCTGATAGGGCCTAGACAGACCCTGCCAATTGGCAGACTTCGGGGGTTGGTTTGGACGGTCTACCAGTTGGTTAGGACGGACATACCCTTTGCCAAATGGCTTGGGCTTGACCGTCCGTTGGTCCCCAACTCCGAGCATGTTCCCCTTAGGGGGGGACGGCGCAGTGTTAGGGATTGTCGTCGGTTGAAAGAACACATTGTTCTTTCCCTTGCTGAAAGTCGGACCCTTACCCATTAGGCCCAATCCCAATCCGTATCAGAGGACACCGGGGCAGTAGCATTGCTCCCGGTGTCAGTGTTGTCAAAAAAGCTTTTGACGTCGTCCCATGCTTTCTTACCAGTCATGAGAAGTTGGTCGCCACCTTGAACAACGCTGTTAATATCCTGCAGGGTACTGGTGATTGGGGCTTTGCCGATTGGAGGACTAGCTACCCCCGTAGGACCGGGGCCATACCCCGAATACACAGGCGGGGAAGACCCGAAAATAGTCTTCCCTGCCTGCTTCCGTGTATAGACCCAAATCCCAAGCCCCAACACTAGTACGACTGCAATGCCGAGTCCGATAGTGCGGGTCATTGGTTTACCCTACTACTTGGAGATCTTAGCGCGAACGTACGCCAGTTTCCCAACACCCCACTTGCCGCCAGCCTGCTTCTGAAGAGTCTTCGCCACAATCTCACCTTCCTTGGCAGGGGCAATACGAGCCGCAAGACCATGAAGGAACTGCTCATCAAAGGTGGCAAAGTAAAGCCCCAGGAACTTGTTAATCCCGGAAGGGATACCATCGGTGCCATAGGTGTAGTTGGATTCCTTCGGACCCATCACAGTCTGCAGCTTCGAAGTCTCGGTGTCGCGCCCCGGAGTAACCAGGGGGAAGAACAGCGCCCCCGGGTCATTGAGCGACCCCTGGACACGCGCAGCCTGCGCATACGGGAAACCACCGTTCGCGCTGGCCCCGAAAGTAGACAGGGTCGAATCGGCCGGAGCCTGACGGTTGTTACCCATCTGGGCAATGAGGTTCATGAAGGGACCATCGGGAATGTCAACGCGGTCTTGGTCGCGCCAGGGGATATCATACGAAATGATGTTGTCAGCGGTGGTATTACCACCAATGCCAAGCCCCAGAGTGTCACCATCGGCATCAGCGGGCTCCATGAGATACAGCAAGGCAACCATACCAACACCCTTGCTCATATCGATTCCCTGCAGACCATCGGGCGACCCCATATCCTGAATAACCTGACGAGTAGAGTTACCAGGGGTCTGGTGCAGGCGGAAATTGAACGGCACGTGGATGCAAGCTTCCGGCGAAGGAATGACCTCAATCCAGCAACGGAGACTGCAGGGGGTCTTGATAACCGCACTGGGGCTGATGCTACCCAGAACAGAGTTCACATCAAGCTTGATTTCGACGGTGCCACCCTCAAAGAAACCGGCCCAAGGGGAAGTCTCGTGCGGCTTGACCAGAAACTCAAAGGCGTACGGAATGCGGTAATAAAGAGTGACCTCAGTGTCACCATCGGCTGCAGGAATCAGTTCGGCGACCGGCGCACGATTGTAACTCAAACCCATATACTGCATGATGTTGCCGAGCACAGCGCCCGGAGTGTTCTGGTGGGTATAGGTCTGCCCCAGAATCGGGCACTGCACCTGCACCGTCTGAACAATCTGCCAAAGCTGGTCAGCAGTGAGCGCGACACCTTCGGCCGATGGCTGGTCAACAGTGAACACCAACTTGAAGCAAAGAGCAGTGACGTAATACCAGAACTTTCCCTCTTTGGACGTGGGAAGGTTCTGCATGAGGAACTGAACCGACTGGGGGGTAGACCCCGGAGTCACCGCAGGATTCTTACCCTGCTGGGAAACGAGCTCGTAAAGCTTTGCGGTCGTATGATTACGCATTGGTTATCCCTCTATTAAAGAGCCAGATACTTGCCCACACCGGGAACGTTGGCAAGCTTGCCGGACTTCAGAATGGCAACCACGACAACAACAACAGCCGCGATGCCAAGTGCCCACATAATCTTATGACGCATTTTTCAGTTTCTCCTATACGAGTGTTCAGTGCTGGACGAATGACCAGTATTGGACATTGGGCAAAAAAAGAGCCGCTGTCAACGTAAATCGACAGCGGCTCAAATTCTGCTAAGTATGTGAAACTATTGGATTTTATCGCCGAATACCACTTCCTGAGGAATGTCAAGCATTTCTTTGACCTCGTCTCTCATTTCTTTGGGCATGCCCAGCATGGTGAACATCTTTCCATCATGGTCAAGCGCGCCCAACCAACCCAGGAACAACCTCCGCCCGACCCGACAAAGGTCCTTGACTCCATCAGCAGCATGACATCTGGGGCATTGGTTTTTGTGTCTAACAAGCTTGCCGGGGAGGTTCATGGGAGCATTCCTTTCAACTCAAAGATTGCGTGCAACACTAGGTAGGCGACCAATAGCAATAGAACTGCTATCCAGGCTAGTACATACCTCATATCTCAAACTTGTACACTTTGGGGTCCAGGGGCTTCGACTTGGCAAAAAGCCTGAACTCCCCTATCTCAAGCCCACAGATGGATTCAACCTCAGAATTAGGGATGACCGCCTTAGACGCGAGGTATTCAACCTCCCGTCCACTCATGCGAAACAACCCTATCGTTTCGGAAAGTCCGAAAGCCGCGCGGGGCAATTCCTGAGGTAGTTGCGTAGTTGCCACGACACTGATGCCAACGGAACGGCCTTTCCTATATAGGCTTGCCACCTCCGGCCGCTTCCATGACTGGGTTCCGTTCGTCGCATCTGCGAGTTCGTCAATGTTGAGTAGAACCTGAATATTAGCGTTCCGCACCAAATCCCAGGCCATTTCTGACGTATCGAAAATGACCTCATCCACATCCGGACCCGGGCGCTTCGTCGCCGCGATACCGCGAAAAACGACGTGTCTACCATTCTCATTACGCTCCGGCGGTCGCGACCGCAACTCACTAGGATTAACCCGGATACATCCACCGTCGTATTGGATTTCATGGGCGCTCTTATCGTCAATGGTGAGGGTAATCGTTACGAGCTTGCGCTTGTGAATGAACCTAAGCAACTCCTGGTTAGCCACGGTCTTGCCCATGCCGGAATCGCCTAGCCAAAGGTGGCGCATACCGTTTGCTTTGGGCTTGAGCAATGGTGCGCAGATTTGCTCTAGGAGAGCATTGTCAACGGTTGTCACATCAGCCATTGGGCTTACTCCCGTCGATAGAGGTCAGGCTCCCAGACTTGGCCTTTGTAGGGTCGGGCGGGGGAAGACTCTTCTTAGGGATAGGCGTCCCCCCGACATACATCGCGGCCCCAATCATGAGGTTACCGGCGAGCAATACATGCCATGGCTTGACCTCACTCTTGAGGAACATTTCATCAATCATCATGGCCCAACCCATTTCCAACATCTTGACCTCGTCATCATCAAGCGGGGCAGGGACCTTACCGAACATCTGGACACCCGCACCAATGATGATGACGTTAAGGTTGGCTACGATTTTCTTTAATCCCGAGGCTAGCTGGGCAGACTGTTCTGGTGTCAGTGTCTGTTTGGCTTTGCGTCCCTTGCCAACGGGGGGAGTTGGTGCCCAAGCGATTGCAGGTGGGGTGTTTACGTTAGCTGGCGTTGTCACCACGGCGGGATTGGTACTAGCACTTTCATTGGCGGGCTGGCTAGCCTTTGCCCATGAGTTGAGAATGTCGGAAGCATCCTGGGGCTTGTCGTCATCGAGGTTAATCATTTGGGTACCCTGTTCAGAGCGTCCATAAGGATATGTTGGGTTCCCCATCGGGGGAGGATTGGGCGCGGCGGCCATACTCTGTATACTCGTTCTCCCATAGAATCCAGCTTGAATTGAACACGCCGTCGCGTAGTCGGTGGTCCCCAAGTTGACCCGTTTCTTGATGTCCGGATGCCAGCAGGTGTAAGTGCCATCGCGGGAAACTTGCGGGACATTAGGTTGCCTTCCCATCATCATCGCCTTCCGTTGGGGACTTGTCAGCCAAGGTTAGCTTGACTGCAATGATGCATTGGTTGATTAGTCTGGGGACCGTTACGCTCTTGAGGGCGTCAGAGAGGGCGTCGGAGAACTCCCCCGAACCCATGAAGGCGCCCGCGAGCTTAAGGCCCGTCTTCCGGAGCATGGTTGAGACTTCATCAGCGATTGGCGCGTGGAGTTCAGAAGGGATTAGGTCAGGCCATTGCCTGACCGTTTGAACGATGTCTAGAACGTCTTCAATGAGTTTGTCCTGTGACTCTTGAGGAATTTGGTCAAAGGCCGATGGTGTCGGCTCTTTGGGTTTCTTTCTGAAAAGGCTCATAGCTTCCTTTCGTTCGTCTCTACGTTGCTGGGCTAGACTAGACCACTTGTTACGCTTAGGGTCCCAATGCAATTTGGACCTCAATCGGTTTGGTGTTGCCGTCGTCCAGATGGGTACGCTTCTCGTCCAGAATACCAGCGCGAAGCCCCTTGCGAAGATGTTTCTTCGTGGGGAAGCGCTTCCCGCTCTTGATGCCTTCTCGGAGTTTCGTCATACGCTGTATGGCGACCGTCGTACGGCGGTCGACAAGCCCATTGAACACTTCTTCTGTCAAGCCTTTTCCTCCGAACCCCCCAGAAAAACCCTTAGCCTTGACGATACCCACGTTGTCAACTGTTTCCATGAAATAGAGCTTGGGCGCGACGAACCGCGCTCTTTTGACTTGACACTCTAGTTTAAGCTTCCCCAGTTCGGTGGAATCTGTAATCGGGGCATCGGTGACGATGGAGTCGGTATCGCAATAATATATACGGTGACCCTGTTTGATGAACTTAAACATTGTACGCCACAAGCGAGCGCGACTCCTAGAAGTGACCCAACTAGCAATGTGAGGAATGACGTATGCGGGTTGTTCGGTTGTGATTTCGACGAAGGCTCCCATTGAAGGCGACGTATCAACCATCGGGGTAAGTACATGGTCAGTCAACTCCTGATCTGAGGGGAAGAAATAGAGCTTTTCACGTTCGGGCGATTGTCCGAATTTGCCGTATAGGTTGGTGAGGTACTGTTTCCCGATTACCTTTTGAGCGGGTCCGCCGTTGCGGTACTCATACCAAAATTTGACGTATTCATCAAACATGACCTTCCCCTCAAACCATGCCGATTGCTCGATGTTCAGAACTTCACCGCCTACCTCGGGGAGCAAGGCTAGTTCGGCTGTAGTCCAGGCGCCTGAGAATGTTCCTACTGGGAAGATGAGCTTTCCATCTTGCCGGTAGGGTAGGGGCGGAAGGTAGCAATCCAGGGGGACGCGTACGGTGCAACGGATGAATCCAAGTAGGTCCTCAGGGGGGTTCATGAGGTCATTAGGTTTGCGCGCGAGTTTGACGGGCATGGGGCCAAGCATTGCCCATGCGTACATGGAATTGAAGTCGGCATAGTTCAAGAGCTTGTCTTGAGCGTCGAACCTCTCTTGATAGACTTCACACCTTCCGCCGGCATATGTCGAGCGGGTGAAGGTATGAAGGCAGGGCTCAATCACAGACGCACGTCCTGAAGTGTGGATGGCAGGGAATGAGTCCGGGCATGTAGAGCCGCCGGTATGTTTTCATCGCGCTAGATGGTGCGGTAAGGCCAATGTCACCGCCCATTTCCCAAATCAAGTTGGTGAAGGCAGTAAGGCAACGGTACAGCAACGTACAGTCCTGGTTTAGATAGGTATACCGTTGGGGGTTGCGATGAAGTTCGTTGTAGAACTTTTCGACATCTTCCTGTGAGGCTTCATCTACGATGGAACCCCCAATGTGTTGCTTAGGGGTCTTACCTTCGCCGGCAAACGCTTTACCTATTTTTTCCAACTTACCGTTCATGAGGCGGTAAGAATCGACGAATGTCCAGGTGAGGGGAGTCTTCCGTTTACCCCTGCAACGCTTCTCGGTGACCTCAAGACATAGGATGGAAGACTGTAAGGGAGTGACGTTGAAACTGTACTCCTGGTCATGAGCCATGAGCCAACGGATGAGGTAGAGGAAATCGAAGCTTCCGCCGTTGTGTGCGTATATCCAATGGTCTGCATATGCCTTTGTCTGGAACAACCACGTTAGAAATTGGCTGATTGACCCGCGCGCGTCTTCTGGAAAGTGAGGCCCTGAGGTATCGCCACACTTGTCCTCAAAGACTCTGTAGATTGCCCCGTCGTAGAACCCGGTTAGGTAGGTTTTCTCTAGGTCGGTTGTCGTTTCGATGTCAAAAACTGCAAACTGCCGACGTATGACAGGCTTATCCAAGGGGATTAAGAGTTCTGACCAGGCTTGCGCGGCACGTTCTTTAAGGTCACTGTTTCGATTCGGTTTATCCATGCTGGCCTTCCCATGAAGAATCCCTCTAACTTCTTACCCATCAAGTCTTCTATCGCGTCGGTGAGAGCTTGCTTATCGCCAATGGGGACGGCGCGAGTTGAGACCCAATGCTTTTTCCACTCGGGTTCTTCGTCATCATCAAACAGGCTCTCGAACATTGGGGTATAGGGGGAGCCTTGAACCGAGACTTCGAACCGAACAAAGACCCAATCTCTGTCGTTGCGGATGGTCTTTACGTCTCGTTTAACTGTTCCATGTATGTCAGTAAGGTCAGCATCGCTAAGCGGATACATTCGTCGGTATCGACGCTCGATTTGGTCCCCAGCAGTGAGGCGTGTTGCAAACGTGCGCTTACCACCTCCGACCAAGGGAGGTTGACGACGCTTGCGCTTGCGGCCAGCATTCGGAATCCGTGTCGACATTCGGCAACCATCCTTTGCAAGTAGGCGAGGTCAGCATAGAACGTTTCGGTAGTTGCGAGGGGGTCAGCCATTGCCACGCCTCTTTAGTTCAAAGTCAATGTACTGGCGGGCCTTATGAAGGTCTTCTATGGCGTTACCCTTGAGGTCGGCACGCCAAAGATATTTGATAGCGTTGCCGATATTGAACCCCATATGTTGGACTACGTCGATGCATTCGATGCCGGAAGGGTGAGAGTTGTAGTGGTCGGGGTGGACGACAGAACTCTTCTTTGGGGGGTTTTGTAGCCGATATGACCTATGTTCTTTACACTCTAATATCGGCTTACCACAATCACTGTCAAAGTCTGTCGGGAACCAACAGTGTATGTGTATCATGGTCGGGTCAACCATTTATTGACCGCGAACATATCGGACATTGCGTATTGGGTGGTGATATGGAGTTCTCCTAGCTTCTTATGCAAGGCAGTCAATGAAGCCACCGCTTCGTCAAGTTGGTTGGTGAATCCACCATCGGGCTTGATGTCTGCCGACTCCATGATGATTTGACCCATTTCGTCGCGAGTAAGGATGATGGAACCTTCCCCGATGGATTCGAATCCGACGACACCAACCTTGGTGATAGACTCGCGGTCGTTGGGGTGACGGGAATAGATGGTAAGCGTTGTGATGGGCTTCATTTGCTGATGTCCTCTCTAACCTTGATGACGGTTCTGGACTTGTGGTCTAGCGCAATCCAATCGGCAGTCTTACGGTCCCGGACTAGGGCGATAAATTCCTTTCCGCCTTCGAGAACAAGGTAATACTCTGGGGCTTCGAGGTGGTAGACGGGGGAGGGGTCGGCGTTAACAAATTTCATGGCTTCCATCCTTGGTCGAGAAGCAAGAGACGAATGTCATCATTAGGTGCGACCCACCCCGGGGGCTTAAGAATCTTCCCGTCGGGACGGAGGGCGCCCCCAAGCTTATCCATGTTGCTGTTGTGTACAGTCTCAAAGATAGGGTCAATATTGATACCGTAGGCAACGGCGGTCCCCAGGGTCACATACAGCAGGTCAGCGATACCGTCGGCAACGCCGACCATATCGGATAGAGCCATTGCGGTGTCAAGTTCTTTAAGCTCTTCCCTCATGAGCTTGACCCTAAGCTCTTGCTCGGAGAGCTTAAGGTGATTGGGGGTCTCGGCAGTCTTGCACTTGAACAGTTCATGGAAACGACGGACCTTCATTTGTGCGCTATACATGGGTACCTCCTGCGCTCCCCGGGGGAATCGAACCCCCTACGCTTTTAGCGGCTGCCAGCGGGAGCAATGGGCCGGATATACCGCCGACCCTCGGTGTTAGGGGTTATGCAGACAGGGGCAGACCATCGGCCGAGTACTTAACCTCGATGGGCTTGAACTCCATTTCGGCATCAAACTCAACTTCAATATCCCAGAACGTCTTACCCTTCTTTGCATCCTTCTTACCATTGCTGGTCAGACGAACGACCCCCCGTCCAACCATATCGGACAGAACCTCAAGGGTAAGGCTACCGCTGACCGCGATAAGCTCACCGATAATGGCGTCACGCCCGTCCGACTCTTCGTCCTTACCCTGCATGGGGACCCCACCTTCGGAGAGCTTGATAAGCCAGAACCCCCCGGTGTCAGTCTCTACGAACTTCTTCACCTGCCCCACCACGGTCGACCCCTCGTCACGCGTCCAGAAACCACCAATCTGCTCCCTGTTGCTGACCTTCTTAAATGCCATGTTTCTACCCTATCCTTTCTTTGTCTTTTTCTTGCGTCTTCTAGACATCCAGTCATCTAGAATCTTTATCTCTTCAACGGTCGGTGTGTACGGTTTTCCTGCTTCCCACTCGCGCATCGTCCAGACGAAAAGTGACGGTTTGGGCTTGTCGGTTACTGGGCTTTGGACTCGACGCTTTCGCATGTTCGGACCTCAGAAATAACCAGAGTGTCGACGTTCTCAACCTTCATGGTTCCAGGGGGAAGGCCAAAGGCAAGGGCGTACAGGGTGCCATTTAGTTGCCCAATGATTTGAGCCGCGAAACGCTCGTCAAGGAAGCTGTCATCTTTCATGCGAACGATGGTAGCGCCGGCAGTAGCGATTAGGTCGTTGTAGATGGCGGCAAGGTTGTTCAGATGGGGGTTCATTGGGTGTCCTTGAAGGTTGAGATTGGGGCAAGGGCCTTAGCGACAGAGATAAATTCCATGATGTAGGCGTCAACTCGGTCCCAACTTCCAAGCTTACGCGCGATGGTACCGAGGATTGACCCGAAGGCGTGAAGGTCAAAAACAGAGCACCCGGCATCAAGCAAAACTTTGTCAAGTGCAACGGCCTTCGCATTCCATTCTTTAGGGACCGGCTTTGTAAGCGCCAGCCAGGACGGCCCGGGTCTCATAGTGGGGCGCCATGGCATTGGCTTCCGCTAGACCTGCAACGGTCAAGGTTGCCATTTCGTAGCCACCCTTAGTTTCAACGATGTTAACCAACCCCTGTTTTTCAAGGGTCCGGAAGACTCGGAAACTAACCTTAAGGGGTTTCGGTTCTACCTTCGATTCGACGTCTCGGAGCCATTGCAAGTGTTCTTTATGTGTCTTAGTCATTTTCCCTCCCGAGTCACCCACAATATCAGACTGACCCTTACGCACAACCCCCCAATCTCCGAAAAATCACTGAACACCCGGCCAGGCCCCCACCCCGGCACAGTGACGCCCCGCGTGTCAAGCGGAATCCGCAGACAGCCCGGGAGTCTGAAATGGATATGAGATTGAGCGGAAAGAGCAGCG
>Ga0068863_100005608_pt1 | contig 12334 bp, 10 predicted proteins | sample KBSSwiS62_FD_66596 | JGI IMG/M metagenome (GOLD analysis project Ga0068863, IMG submission 66596) | Switchgrass rhizosphere microbial communities from Kellogg Biological Station, Michigan, USA - KBS Switchgrass S6-2 | ecosystem: Host-associated > Plants > Roots > Rhizosphere > Soil ...
GTAGCGGTAGAGCTCCTGGTACCAGGGCTGGTTGGGGCCGATCGCGGTGCGCACCCGGGTGGCCTCGACGATCGTCTGCCACGTCTGGTCGCCGAAGATCGCGACGAGCACGATCACCCCGGCCGCCACCAGTGGCGCCAGCACCGAGGTCCAGCCCGCGGTCCGCGCCCGGCGGGTGAGCAGCCGCAGCAGCGGTCGTGCCGCCGCCACCAGCGGGGCGAACGCGATCAGCCCGGTGGGGGTCGCCGCCACCGCGAAGGCCCCGGAGACCAGCGCCCCCGCGATCGGCAGCAGCCGCTGCATCACCAGCGCGCGTTCCAGGAGCACCAGCGACACCAGCGCCGCGATCACCACGACGGGCTCGGGTCGTAGCCCGTTGTCGAAGGGGATCCAGAAGCAGAGGAACACACCGGCCGCGGCCCAGCCCGCCGAGCGGCTGCGCCGGACCGCGGTGCCGATCCGCGGCAGCAGCGCCCGGCTGATCAGGAACCAGGACGCGACGCCCATCGCGAACGCAGGCAACCGCAGCCACAGCACCGCGTCGCTGACCTGGATCCAGCGCGAGTACAGCTCGTAGAACCAGCCGAACGGCGCCTCGGGCACGTCGAACCAGCGGTAGTAGTTGCCGACGTACCCCGACTTCACGTCCCCGCGGGCGATGGTGAGGATGTACCCGTCGTCGGGGGTCATGCTGCCGAACACGGTCGCGCCGAGCAGCAGCACGACCACGCAGCCGTCCCGCCACCAGTCCTGTCCGCGCAGCCGCGAGGCGAGTCTGCCGGTGGCGGCGAGCCTGCGCCCGTCCCGGTTGTCGAGGCGCCAGAGCAGGACCAGGCAGCCGAGCAGGGACGCCACGGCGAGCACGCCCGCCACGATCTTCAGGGTGCTCGGGGAGCTGTCGAACCGATTGTCCGTGGCGATCGTCACATGGGTACCGGCGACCGGATCGAGCCGCGAGTCCAGATCGGACCAGATCCCGACGACCTGGGGTCGCACGTCCGAACCCGCGGTGACCAGCTCGTGTCCGCCGAGGGTGACCGCGGTGTCCGTCGACGTCGAGCCGACCCGCAGGTCGCAGTCCCCCGCCGGGAGGGCGGTGTCCGCCAGGCGCCTGCCGCGGTCGTCGACGGTCACCCGGCCGTTCCCGACCCCGATCCGCAGGCTGGAGCCGGCGCCGTCCGGGGCGCCGGGGGCGGTCGTGGTGAGCACGGTGGCGCCGGCGGGGAGCCGATCGTCGAGGCTGCGCAGCGCCGCACAGCCCACGGTCACGTCCAGGCCTTCCGGGCGCAGGGTGACGAGCGGCGTGATCACCGGAGCGGTCCCGCCCGCGGCGGTGGGCCAGCTCAGCTCGGCGGTGTTCTGCGCGACCGGCAGGAACGGGATCGTCGCGGAGAGGACTGCGGAGAGCAGACCGAGGACCGCGGCGAGGGCGCGCAGCCGGGCGATCTGCCGAGGGGGAGCGGACGTCGGTGGCCCGTGGGAGGCCGGGGGAGCGTCGTCCACCGTGTCGGTGGTCAGCACGGCGAGTCACGCTAGCCGCCCGGGGACCGGTCCGCTGACCCCGCCCGCTAGCGTCCGGTTCGCCCCGTAACCCGTTCCGGGCATCAAGAATGACATCTATGTAATTACTCCACACAGAGTGATCCTCTAGGCCATTCAGGCGCTCTGTGGGCGACACCCGTGACGACTACACGGAGGCATCGTTGCGGTCGATGTGACGACCACCGCTGAGCACGCCCCCGTGCCCGCCACGGGCACCGCCCCCGGAACCGAGCTCCGGGCGCTGACCGGTCTGCGCATCGTCGCCGCGGCCTGGGTCGTCCTGTTCCACTTCCACTTCACGGCGCTGCCCGGGGTCGCCCTCGTGGTGGGGCTGCTCGGTCCGCTGGTCACGCAGGGAGCCCTCGGCGTCGACCTGTTCTTCGTGCTCTCGGGCTTCGTGATCGCCTACACCTACCTGGAGAAGCTCGGTCCACGGCTCACGGTGCGCCAGACCGGCCGGTTCATCTGGGCGCGGGCCTGCCGGATCTGGCCCGCGTACGCGCTGGTCTTCCACATGTTCGGCATCTGGCTGATCGCCCGGGCCGTGTACGGGACGGACCCGGACATCGCGTTCCAGGCCCAGCAGCCGGTGCTCTCGGTGGGCGAGTGGGTGCAGCAGCTGTTCATGGTGCAGCTGTGGGACCAGCCGTTCTTCGACGGTGCCTCCTGGGTCGGCCCGACCTGGTCGATCAGCGCCGAGTGGCTCGCCTACCTGCTGTTCCCGCTGGTCGCGGTGGTCTTCCACCGGATGCGGAACCTGCCGTTCGCGGTGCTCGCGGGCGGCGCGCTCGCCCTGATGGCCCCGATCGCGCTGTCCTACCTGCAGACCGGCAGCCCGTACTACCCGTGGAGCTGGCTGGTCCGGGTCCTCTGCGGCTTCGGCGGCGGCATCCTGACCTACCTCGCGGTCCGCAGGCTGCGGAAGGACGACGGCGTGCGCCGGGCGGCGTCGACCGTCGCCTCCGTCACGCCGGTGCTGATCGGGGTCGGGCTGGTCGCGGGCGAGCTGGTCGGCCCGGGCCGGGGTGGCGCGGTGATCGTCCTGTTCCCGGTCCTGGTGGGCTCCCTCGCCCTCGCGGACCGCGGCCTCGCCCGCCGGCTGAGCACCCCGGCGATGGTGCACGGGGGCCGGATCTCCTACGCGCTGTACCTGGTCCACATCCCGATGTTCGAGGTGTTCTGGCTGGCCCTGCGCCGCTTCGGCGGGTTCGAGGGCAACGACCAGCTCGCCGCGAACGGGATCGCGGCGCACCTCGTCGGCCTCGCGGTCCTGGTCGGCACGCTCCCGGCCGCCCACCTGCTCTACCGCTGGGTCGAGGAGCCCGCGCGGACGGCGATGAAGCGGCTGCCGGCCTTCCTGCAGGCGGCCGACAAGCCCGCCCGGCACGCCCCGCACCCGCTGTTGTCCGAGGGACCGATCACTCGCCCGCTGCCCTGCGTGCCGAGGCTGGTCCGGGCCCCCGGGCTGCCCATCGACACCGACGTCGCCCGCCGGGACCCGGAGACCGGCGAGTTGCCCGCTGCGGCCCCGCTGGCCGCGGAGAAGGCCGTCGGGCTCAGTGAGCTGGGCTCGTGGCCCGCGCCCCGACGGCGGCCCGGCCCGTCCGTCCCGCCGGTCGTCGAGCCTGTGTCGGTACCCCCGTGGCGGGAGGACGCCGTGCCCGCCTACGCGCCGAGCCCCCTCCCGGTGGCCGGGGCGCCGAGCCTGCCGGTGGTCCAGCCGGTGCCGAGCCCGCGCCCCGTCGAGCGGGTGCACGCGGCCCGCAACGCCGAACTGCGCTCGCCGCACCCGGAGCTCGCCGAGCTCGTCGGGTCGGTGCTCGCCAAGGGCAGGCACCGGGTCCGCAACATCCGGCCGCACACCGCCCCGCACATCGCCGGGCAGCGCGGACCGGACCGCCGGGGCCGCACGCAGTAGCCTCGCCGCCTGCTGCGACGATGCGGCCGTGGACCCCGGTGTGCCCGGCCCGCTGGGCTGGTACCTGCGACTCGTCCTGCACTACGTCGGCCGCGGGCCGTTCCTGGTCGCCGAGGACGGCGAGCTGCTGTGCAGGCTGACCCAGCACGGCCCGTCCTCCGGCGTGGCGGTCGACGAGGAGAGCGCGACCCGGATGCGCGCCGCGGCTCGGGGCTGCCCCGTCCACCTCGGTGCGGGATCGGTGCCGAGCGGCGCGTTCCGCGGGATCGTCGCGGTCGACGTCCTGGCCCGCGGCGGGGACGATCCCGCCACGGTCGCGCAGTGGACCCGGATCCTCGCGCCGGGCGGCCGGGCGATAGCGCTCGTCCCGGACCCCGCGGGCCGGGGACACGCGTTGACCAGGGGAGACTGGTCCGGGGAGCGCCCGGGGAACCGAAGCCACGAGCAGTGGCGCACGCTCTTCACGAATGCCGGCCTCCGCGTCCACCGGGAGGGTTCGGACGGGCTCACCCGCGGTCCGTACGGCCGGATCCCGGCCCTGCTGGACCCCCGCACCGCCCCGGCCCGCACCCAGCGGAGCCTCGGCACCCTGTTCCTGAACCCCGGCGAGGGCGAGAACGCGGTCTTCGTCCTGGAGAAGCCCGCCCCCTCCTGACGTTCGGGGTCCCCGAGCGTCACCAGCCGTCGACGTGCAGCACCTCGTCCAGCGGCTGCCGCGGCGCAGGCTTGAAGGTCTCGCCCGTGTAGTGGGCCACCGGCAGCAGCACGCCCTGCCGCACCTCCGGCGGGATCCCGAGCAGCTCCGCGATCTCCTTCTCGTAGGTCAGGTGCAGCGTCGTCCAGGCGCTCCCCAGCCCCCGTGCCCGCAACGCGAGCTGCAACGACCAGGCGGCGGGCAGCAGCGAGCCCCACAAGCCGGCCTGGTTCCCGGCGGACAGCTCCCCGCCCGGCGCCTCGATCGCGCCGATGACCAGCACCGGGACCTCGGCCATGTGGTCGGCGAGGTAGTCCGCGCTGGACTGCACGCGGGCCTGTGTGGCGTCCCGGTCGGGGTCGTCGTACTGCTTGCGACCCGCGGCGCGGTAGACGCGGAAGGACTGCGCGTAGTAGTCCGCGACCGCCTTCCTCCGCACCGGATCGGTCAGCACGATCCAGTGCCAGCCCTGCGAGTTGCTCCCGGTCGGTGCCTGCAGCGCCACCTCCAGGGCCTCGCGCACCACCTCGAGCGGCACGGGCCTGTCGAGGTCCAGGCGCTTGCGCACCGACCTCGTGGTCGTCAGGAGCTCGTCGGGACCCAGCGGGAGCAGCTCTGCCATGCCCCCGAGGCTAGACCGGCAGCCGCCGGAAGATCGGCCGCGGGACGTGCCGGAGGGCGGACATCACGAAGCGCAGCGGACCCGGCGCCCAGACCAGCTCGGTCTTGGTCCGCACCGCGTGCACGATGATCTCCGCGACCGCCTCGGGCGTCGTCGACAGCGGGGCGGGCTTGAGTCCGGAGGTCATCTTCGTGTGCACGAACCCGGGCCGCACCACGGTCACGGTCACGCCGGAGGGCCGCAGCGCCTCGGTGAGACCGGTGTAGAACGCGTCCAGCCCGGCCTTCGTCGAGCCGTAGACGAAGTTGGACCGACGCGCCCGCTCCCCCGCGACGGACGAGAGGGCCACCAGCGAGCCGTGGCCGTGCCCCTTCAGCCGCTCACCCAGCAGCACCCCGACCGACACGGCCGCGGTGTAGTTGACCTGCGCCAGCTCGACGGCCTTGGCCGCGTCCGTCCAGGCCTCCTCGTTGTCCCCGAGCAGCCCGAAGGCCACGATCGCGACGTCGACGTCCCCACCGGCGAACGCCTTGTCGACGGCGGCGGAATGCGTGTCGAGCGCCTGCGCGTCGAAGTCGACGAGCTCGACCCTGCAGCCCTTCCCGGTCAGCCGCGCCTTCGCCTCGTCCAGGCGCGTCGACGCCCGCCCCGCCAGGATCACGCGCAGCGGCCGGTCGCCCGCGAACGCCTCGACGGTCGCGAGCCCGATCTCGGACGTGCCGCCCAGCAGCAGGACGCTCTGGGGGTTCCCCACGGCATCGATCACGACTCGCTCCGCTCGTCTCGGGCGTCGATCATGCTCAGATCAGCTCCAGTCGTCGTGCCATGTCGGACGCGAACACGCCCTCGGGGTCCACCGCGGCGCGGACCTTGCGCCACTCGTCGAGGCGCGGATAGCCGCGGCGGATCGCCTCCGGCGTGGTCCGCGACTCCTTGGCCAGGTAGTGGCGGCCGCCCGCGTCGAGCACGATGCGGTCCAGCTCGTCGCACAGCTCGCCCAGGCCGGGGCCGATCGGGATGTCGAGGCAGAGCGTCCAGCCCGGCTTGGGGAAGGACAACGGCGCGCGGTTGCCCTCGCCGAACCGCTTGAGCACGTTCAGCGCCGACACCTGACCTGCGTCGGTGACCCGGGAGAGCACCGTGCGGATCACGTCGCCCCGGTCCTGCGGCACCACGAACTGGTACTGCAGGAAACCGCGCGGTCCGTAGCCGCGGTTCCACTCGCCCGCGATGTCCAGCGGGTGCAGGAACTGCGTGATGTTCTGGATCGCGCCCAGCTTCGAGGGCGACTTGCGGTACCAGACCTCGGAGAACAGCTTGGCCGTCCAGCGGTTGAGCATCCCGGGCGGGAAGACGTCCGGGACGGTCAGCAGCTGTGGTGCGTCGAACTTCAGGGGGTCCTTGCGCTGCTTGGGCGAGAGATCGTCCAACGTGGCGTGGTTCGCCCTGGTCAGCAGCCCGCGGCCGAAGTGCTCCCCGGTCGTGACGGCGTCGAACCAGGAGACGGACTCGGCGTAGCGCTCGTCGTTCTCGGTCTGCCGGCGCATGAGGTCGTCGAGGTTGTCGATCTGCTCGGTGTCGACCTTGAAGTAGGCCGTCTCCACCGGGTGCAGCTTCAACCGCGCCCGCACGACCACGCCGGTCAGCCCCATCCCGCCGACGGTCGCCCAGAACAGCTCGGACTCCGACCCGTCCGGCGTGAGCTCCTTCACCGAGCCGTCCGCGAGCACGATCGTCATGGAGACGACGTGGTTGCCGAAGCTGCCGACGACGTGGTGCGCCTTGCCGTGGATATCGGCCCCGATGGCCCCGCCGATGGTGACCTGGCGGGTGCCGGGCAGCACCGGGATCCACAGGCCGAAGGGCAGCGCACGGCGCATCAGCGTGTCCAGCGAGACCCCGGCGTCCAGGTCGACGATCCCGGAGTCGACGTCGATCGAGTGGATCGTCGACAGTCCGGTCATGTCGAGGACGGTGCCGCCCGCGTTCTGCGCGGGATCGCCGTAGGAGCGGCCGAGCCCCCGGGCGATGATCCCGCGGCTGCCCGCGGCGGCGATCGCGGCGGCGACCTCCTCCGGCGCCCGCGGCGTGACCACCGTGGCGATCGTGGGCGCGGTGCGCCCCCACCCGTGCAGGGCCCGTTGCTCGCCTGTGCTCGTCATCGCCGAAGAGGCTACCGACGCGCCGAGCGCCCTCGTCGGGGGCCCGACGGGCGAGTCCTTGCGCGACGCACGACGGGTGCTCCGCAGCCCTCGCCGCGGTGCCGTACCCGGCAGGATCGACCGATGAGTTTCGGACGCGGTCGCGGTCTGCTCCGGCATGGAGACCCACACCCTCGCGCTGCCCGACGTCGACCTCGTCTATGACGTCCACGGCCCCCTGCCGCCCGCGGACGGCCGACCGCCGCTGCTGCTGGTCGGCCAGCCGATGGACGCGTCCGGCTTCTCCGCCCTGGCCGGTCTCATGGCGGGCCGCACGGTGCTCACCTACGACCCCCGCGGGCTGGGCCGCAGCTCCGTCCGCCGGGACGGCCGCACGGACATGGTCCCCGCCGTCCAGGCCGAGGACCTGCACCGGCTGATCGCCCACGTCGGTGGGCCGGTCGAGGTGTTCGGGTCCAGCGGCGGGGCGATCGTCGGGTTGGCGCTGGTCACGGCCCACCCGCGGGACGTGGTCACGCTGGTGGCGCACGAGCCGCCGCTGTCCACCGCCCTGCCGGACGCCGAGGCCGCCCAGCGGGCCCGCCAGGGGTTCTTCGACGCCTACCAGGCCAAGGGCGCCGGCGCGGGGATGGCGCAGTTCATCGCGATGACCTCGTGGCAGGGCGAGTTCACCGACGCCTACTTCGCCCAGCCCACCCCGGACCCGGCGGCGTTCGGGCTGCCCACCGAGGACGACGGCCGGCGGGACGACCCGTTGCTCTCCGAGCGGGCCCGGGCGGTCACCGACTACGTGCTGGACACCGCCGCCGTGGCGGCCGCGTCCACCCGTGTGGTGATCGCGGTGGGCGAGGAGTCCGCGGGCACCTACACCGCTCGTACGTCGGAGGCGGTCGCGCGGGCGCTGGGCCAGGAGGCCGTGGTCTTCCCGAGCCACCACGGCGGCTTCATGGACGGGACCTTCGGCTACCCGGGCAAGCCCGAGGAGTTCGCCGCCCGCCTCATCGAGGTCCTCGGGCCCCGCTGATCCGCGAGGCGGCAGGCGGGTCGGCGGGCCGACGGGTGTGACACCCTCCGCCGGGTGCGGGGCCGCCTCCTGACGATCGCGAGCTACCTCGCGCTCTCGCTGCTCTTGCAGCGACGGGTTCTCGGCGATCTGACGGGAAGTGCGGCCGGTCGTGTCCCCACCGACGCGACCGGCTTCACCTGGTGGCTCGCGCACGGGTTCGGGCTGGTCACCGACCTGCAGAACTTCCCGACGGGCGTCAACGCGCTCTGGAACACCTCCGTCCCCCTGTTGTCGATCCTGCTCGGGCCGGTCGTCCACACCGCCGGTGCCACCGCCGCGTTCAACGTCGGCATGATCCTCGGCCCGGTGGTGTCCGGCGTCGCCGCGGCCTGGTCGCTGCAGGGGATCGTCCGGTCGCGCCTCGCCCGAGCGGTCGCAGGCGGCGTCTACGCCTTCTCGCCCTTCGTCCTCGCCCACTGGCAGGCCGCGCACCTCAACCTCGTCTGGGCCGTGCTGCCGCCGGTGCTGCTCGGCCTGGCGCATCGGCTGTTCGTCCGTGAGCCGACAAGCCCGCTCCTGCTCGGCGCGCTGACCGGGCTCGCGCTCGCGCTGCAGGCCTGGCTCTACACCCAGACGCTGGCCGTGGGCGTCCTGATGCTGGTGGTGCTCGCCGTCGTGCTCGCCGTGCGGTTCCCGCGCCGCGCCGTGGCCCGGCTGCCCGACCTGCTGAAGTCCGTCGCGGCCTGCCTGGGCGTGTTCGCACTGGTCGCGGGCTATCCCGTCTACCTGGTCCTCGCCGGCCCCGCCCGCCCGCGCGCCCCGATCCGCTCGCCGGACTACGGCAGCGCCGATCTCCTCAACACCCTCACTCCGACCTGGGTGACCGCCCTGCGGGGCGCCACCCCGACCATGCAGGGCAACGTCGGCGAGCAGGGCGGCTACCTCGGGCTCGCCGTGCTGCTGCTCGCCGCGGCGCTGGTCGTGGTCGGGGGCACCCGGGCCCGGGTCACGGTCGTCGTCGGCCTGGTCGCGTGGGTGCTCGCCCTCGGGCCGCGGCTCTACCTGGGCGGTGAGCCGCTGGGCGTCGACCTGCCCTGGCACCTCCTGCTCGACGTCCCGCTGCTCGCCGAGATCGAGCCCGTCCGCCTCCAGGTCGTGGTCACCCTCGCCGCCGCCACCCTCGTCGGCCTCGCGCTGGACCGCGCCGCCCTCCCCTCCTCGGTGATCATGGGTGGATCGGGCCCGAACGCGCTCGCGGAGCCCCGATCAGCCCATGATCACCAGCGGTGGGGGTGGGCTGTGCTCGTGCTGCTCGTGCTGGTCTTTTGGCTGCCCGCGGACGCCCAGCGCACCACCCCCGCCCCCGCACAGGCTCGCCCGAGCCTCGCGGGCCAGGTGGTCGAGACCTGGCCGCGGATCACGAGCCGTTGGTACGGCGGGGCGGACCCGCTGCGGGACCAGATCGCCTCGGACTTCGGCTACCGCCTGGTCGGCGGCTACTTCATCGGCGCGGACCCGGACCACGACGTCCTGCTCGAGTCCGCGTGGAACCCCTATCAACAGGGCGCCGCGTGGGCCGAGCTCTGGCCGCAGCTGACCGGGCCCGCCGACCCGCAGGGGGCCGCCGCTGACCTGCGCGCCCGCGGCGTGACGGTCGTCCTGGTGACCGCTCCGGTGCCGCCCGCCGTCCTCGCCTGGACCCGCGCCGTGACCGGCTCCGCGGGGGAGTGGCGAGACGGGGCGTGGACCTTCCCTCTGGCCGCTACCCTGCAACGATGACCGTCCCACCGCGCCTGGAGATCAGGATCTCCGACGCCGACCGGGAGCGCGCCGCCGCGCGTCTGCGGGCGGCGATGAGCGAGGGGCGGATCACGATGGTCGAGCTCGAGGAGCGGCTCGCGACCGTCTACGCCGCGCGGTTCGCGAGCGAGCTGCTGCCGCCGCTGAAGGACCTGCCCGGCGACCCGCGGGACGTCATGACGGCGGCGCCCCTGAGCACGCCGGTCGGCCCGCCCCTGGTACTCCGGACGGGCATGGGTGGGCTGCGCCGGGTGGGCCCGTGGCGGGTGCCCCCGCGGCTGCGGGTGCAGAGCACCATGGGCGCGGTCCTGCTGGACTTCACGCGCGCCGAGCTGACCCATCCGGTCGTCGAGATCGAGCTGGAGCTGGGCGCGGGACCGGCTCGGATCCTGGTGCCCGAGGCCGCGACCGCGGACGTCGAGGGCCTACACGCCGGGCTCGGCATGGTCCGCAGCCGGGTCTCCTGCGTGCCTGCCGAGGGCCCGCACTTCCGCATCTACGGTCGCGCGGGCCTCGGCTCGGTCGTCGTCCGCCGCCGCTACCGGATCGGTGCCCTCCGCCTCTGATGGGTCCTGCCGGGCCCTCAGGCCACGACCTGGCGGGCCCGGGCGGCCTGGCGGGCCAGCACCCGGATGTCGTGGTCGACCGCCGCCAGCTCGGCCAGGCTCGGCGTGGCCCGCTGCAGCAGCCTGCGCGCGGCCTGGTGCGTGCTCGGGTCGTTGAGCGACTCGACGCCGGTGAGCAACCCGCCCTCGAACCGCAGCACCGACTGTCCACTGGAGACGGTTCGGTCGTAGCTGGCGATGCGCTGCACCATCTGGAACCGCAGCGCTCCCTGGTCACTCCAGAACCACGGCAGCGCGCGGTAGGGCCGCGAGGTGCCGCCGGTCAGCTGCTCGGCGACGTACCGGGCCTGGTCGCTCGCGTTCTGCACGGACTCCAGACGGGTGGTGGTCCCGGTCAGCGGATCCCGCACGACGGCGCAGTCCCCGATCGCGCTGATCCGCGGATCGGCCGTGGCCAGCCACTGGTCCACCAGGATCCCCTGCTGGACCGGGAGGCCCGCCTCGTGGGCGAGCCGGTCCTCGGCGACCGCCCCGATCCCGACGACGACGACGTCCGCGGAGACGAGCCTGCCGGAGCCGGTCCGCACCGCGGTCACCCTGGACCCGTCGGTGGCGAACCCGCAGACCTGCTCCCCGAGCCCCAGCCGCACCCCGTCGGCGCGGTGGTGCTCGGCGATCCGGGCGGCCGTCGGCTCGCTGACGGCGCGGCCCAGCAGCTGCGGCCCCCGCTCGAGCAGGACCACCTGCGCGTCGACCCGGCGCGCCGCGCTGGCCACCTCCAGCCCGATGAAACCCCCGCCGAGCACCACGACCCGTGTGCCGGCGTGCAGCCGCTCGCGCAGGGCGTGCGCATCCTGCGCGGTGCGCAGCGTCAGCACGTTCGGCAGGGCAGCGCCGGGGAGCGGCAGCGTCCGGGCGCGGGCCCCCGTCGCGAGGACGAGATGGTCGTAGCGGGCGGCCATCCCCCCGCTGATGTGCACGGTCCGCGTCCCCCGGTCGATCCCGAGCGCGGCGGCGGGCACCACGGTGATCCCGTTGTCCCGGTAGAAGGACGCGGCGCGCAGCGGGGCGGGCGTCGGGTCCGTCGCGGGGTCGAGGAGCTCCTTGGACACCGGCGGTCGGTTGTAGGGCAGCCGTGCCTCCCCACACACCAGGGTCAGCGGGCCGGAGTACCCGCGCTCGCGCAGCGCGTCCACGGTCTGGACGCCGGCGTGCCCACCGCCGACGACGACGATCCCGTCCCTCACTGCTGCTCCTCGGGGACGCGGACGACGAGCTGCGCCGCGTTGTCCGACGGCCGGAGCTGGCAGCTGAGCCTGCTGGCGGCGGTGCGCGGGGCGGCCGTCCACTCGAGCATCGCCTCCTCGTCCTCGCTCGGGGGGAGGAAGGACTCGCTGCTGCGGTCGAGGTAGACGTGGCAGGTTCCGCAGGTCGCGGCGCCGCCGCACTCACCGATGATGCCGGGGATCCGGTGGGCGAGCGCCGCCTGCATGACGCTCGTCGCGCAGGCGGTCGTGATCGTCTGCTGTGAGCCGTCCGGCTGGACATAGGTCACGGTGGGCAAGGTGGTTCTCCTACAGGTTGCGGGGGCGGTCGACGAGCGGTCACGACCGGGCGTCGAGCCACCCGGCGACGAGATCGGCCTGGCGGCGCGGGCAGGCCGTGACCGTGATCTCGACGTCTCTGCCGAGCTGCATCCGCAGCCGGCGCTCGAGGTCGACGAGATCCGCGCGGTCGAAGGGCTCTGGGGAGAGGAGGAAGTGCAGGATCTCCTGGTCGGTGACGGCGACGAGGCCGTGCCCAGGCTGCGTCCCGGGCAGGCTCAGCTCGGTCCAGGTCAGGGCGACTCGCACCGCCACCCGGTCTTGGACCTCCTGGTCCGGACCGGATGCCGGCGGTTCCGGCCGGGGGCCCAGAATCCCCCAGCGGGACAGGTACCGCGCCACGGTGACCGTGCTCAGCGTGATCGCGAACTCGCGCCGGATCAGCTCCGAGACCGAGCGGCGGGTCCAGAGCAACCACGG
>Ga0068863_100005610_pt1 | contig 12333 bp, 12 predicted proteins | sample KBSSwiS62_FD_66596 | JGI IMG/M metagenome (GOLD analysis project Ga0068863, IMG submission 66596) | Switchgrass rhizosphere microbial communities from Kellogg Biological Station, Michigan, USA - KBS Switchgrass S6-2 | ecosystem: Host-associated > Plants > Roots > Rhizosphere > Soil ...
GGTTCTACTCCACCTGGGACGCGACCGACATTGAACCCTACCGCGAAGCTGAAGCCATTGCTGCAGCGGGGTGCGTTATCCTTGTCGTCGCTTGGGCGTTGAGCCGGAAGCGCTAGCAGCGGCTTTCCACCCATTCCCGCCGGTAGCCGCCGATAGTCCGATTTCGACCTATTGCGGACATTCGCCGCGGCAACCGGATAGGGGAATCTGTGCTCTCAAACCAACATCGACTGCTGGGCGAAGATACCCGCCATCGCTCCCTGCCATGATGCCGTGCTGACCGAGGGCATGAGAGGGTTGGCGAGGTCGCCCGCGGCGTAGATGCCAGGCACGCTCGTTTCGCGGCGTTCGTCGACCTTGAGGACGATGCCGTCGGGCCTATCGACCGTGGCGAGACCCAGTGATTCATGGAGGTTTGCGGACGGCTTGTTGCGCGGAAGGGCGAACAGGATGTCGACTGCCACATTGCGGCCGGTATCGAGGTTGACGGCGGCGCTATCGCCCCCGCGATGGGCGATCTCGTTGATCCGGCCATCGACGACAGTGATGTAGCGGCGCGCAAGATCGGCCCGGACGTTGGGCGGAATGTCGTGACCATCGGCGAAGACCGTCAACCGGTCGGTCCAATCGTGAAACAGCCTGGCTTGATTGTGCGACTGCGGGCCGGACCAGACGAGACCCCAATGCTGGCCGGCGACTTCAAAGCCGTCGCAATAGGGGCAGGGCACGATGGAGCTGCCCCAGCCTTCGGCAAAGCCCGGAACATCAGGCATCTGGTCGACGACGCCGTAGCTCAGGATCAGGCGGCGCGCTGCAAGGCTTTCGCCATCGCCAGTGAGGACGGAGAAATCGTCGATGGCGCCGGAGACGCTGTCGGCCCGGGCATTGACCAGCCGGATCGTCGGATAGCGCGCCAGCTGCTGCCGCGCCTCGGCGAGGATGTCCAGCGGTGGTTTGTGATCGTGGCCGAGCAGACCATGCGAATGGCCGGCGAAGCGGTTGCGCGGCAGGCCAGTATCGAGAACGGTGGCCTTGCGGCGGGCACGGCCTAGCTGCAGGGCACCGGCGAGGCCGGCAAAGCTGCCGCCGATGATGATGACGTCATCCATGGCGCGGGGCTCCCTTTTTGGAATTGGGCTCAGCCAGCGCCCGCACAGCATCCCGGCCCACGGCCAGAATGCGATCCGACAAATTCGTCCCCTCGGCGGCGCGGGCGAGCTGAACCGAGCCGATCAGGGTTGCATAGATGGCTATCGCAACCCCCTCGGGGTCCTTGGTCTTCGCTGGCAAGGCTGAGGCCAGCTCGCGGGCCAGGGCGAGGAAATTGTCGGCATAGACCCGCCGTGTCTCCAGCGGCTGGCGCGCAAGCTCGGGCAGGAGCGCCGCCAGCGGACAGCCTTGTCCCGGATCGTCGCGATGTTCCGGCGACAGGTAGGCGTCGAGGGCCACATCCAGGCCGTCTTCGGCAATGAAGTTCCCGAACCTGGTGGCACTGGTGGCGGCCGCGACGGTTTCGCGGACGAGATCGGCCTTGGACCGGAAGTGCGGGTAAAAGGCGCCGTTGGTCAATCCAGCGTCGCTCATGATGGTCGCCAGCCCCGTCGCGGCGATGCCGTCGGAGCGGAAGCGCTCGGCGGCGACCTCGAGGATTTTCTGGCGCGACGCCTCTTTGCGCCCCTTCTCATACCGCATCGACGACTCCCGTGAATCTTTCCATTTGCATTACGATCATAATATTATTAAGTGATCATAATTCAATACCCACCCCCGGCGAGATTCACAAGGAAAATCATCATGAGACTCAGCGGTCGCACCATCCTCATCACCGGCGGGTCGGCCGGCATCGGCCTCGCCTTCGCGCTCAAGTTCCTCGAGCTTGGCAACGAAGTCATCGTCACCGGCCGCCGCCAGGCGGTACTCGACGCAGTAAAAGCCCAACACCCGAGGCTTCACACGATCCAGAGCGATAGCGGGGATCCCGAACAGATTGCCGCGCTCGCAGCGCGACTGAAGCGGGATTTCCCCCAGTTCGACGTGCTGATGAACAACGCCGGAGTCGGCGCCGCTAAGAACCTCAGGTCGCCAGTCGACGACCTTGCCGGGCTGATGGCCGAGGTGGAGATCAACGTGGGCGGAGTGATCCGCACGACGTCTGCCCTGATCGACCTTTTGACGGCCAATCACGGCACGGTGATTAACGTGTCCTCGGCGCTCGCTTTCGTCCCAGTGCCGGCCATGCCGATCTACAGCGCGACCAAGGCCGCGGTCCACTCTTACACCCAGTCACTCCGCTTCCAGCTTGAAGACACGGGCGTCGATATCATCGAACTGATGCCGCCGGCCGTGCGGACGGACATGACCAGCGAATTCGACGAAGCCGGGATCAGCACGATCACGACCGACGAACTGGTCAAGCAGACGATTGCGGCATTGCGCGCCGGCAAGCGCGAGATTCGCCCCGGCCAATCGAACCTGCTGGCCTTCATGCGCCGCCTCGCACCGAGCTTCATCAACCGCCAGCTGTGGAAAGCGTCAAAACCACTCGTCCCGGCTGTGGCCGCCTGAACGACCGCCAATCGATCGGAGTAATTTCCGTGCCGTTAATTTCTCTCGCCCGGTTAGCCGGAGCCTTCGCCATAACCGCATTGCTCGCCGGCTGCGGGCGATCCGCCGCCGACCCTCGCACCGATCCGCCGCTGGTTCGCGTCGCCACAGCCGGAGCAATTGATGGAACGGAGCGCGAGTTCACCGGGACCGTCGGTGCTCGGGTGCAAAGCGACCTCGGGTTCCGCGTAGGCGGCAAGGTGGTGGCTCGATTGGTCAATGCCGGTCAGGTCGTCCGCCGGGGACAGGCCCTGATGCGTATCGATCCCACGGATTACACGCTGGCGGCCCAAGCAGCGGCACAGACCGTCGCTGCAGCTCGGGCCCGCGCCGTTCAGACCAGCGCCGATGAATTGCGCTTCCGCAAGCTGATTGCGCCCGGGTTCGTCTCGGGCTCGACCTATGATCTGAAAAAGGCGGCCGCCCTTGCCGCCCGGGCCGATCTCGCAGCGGCGGAGTCGCAAGCGCGAGTCAGCCGCAACAATGCGTCCTACACGGTCCTTGTCGCCGACGCCGACGGCACCGTTGCAGAGACTTTGGCAGAACCTGGGCAGGTAGTCGGCGCCGGCCAGGTCGTCGTGCGGCTCGCGCGCTCCGGTCCGCGCGAGGCCGTGGTTGCGTTGCCAGAAACTCTCCGTCCTTCGCTGGGTGCGGTTGCGCAGGCGCGAACCTACAGTGGTCTCGCCGGTGAAGCTCGCCTTCGTCAGCTGAGCGATGCCGCCGATCCGACGACCCGGACCTTCGATGCCCGGTTCACGCTTGCCGGCGCCCCGGCCAATGCGCCGCTCGGCTCGACGGTCACCATCAGGCTCAATATTCCCGGTCAAACGGCGGCTATGGCGGTACCGCTAGGGGCCATCTACGACCGCGGCCAAGGGCCGGGCCTGTGGGTCATTGGCGGCCAGAGTAAAGTCAGCTGGCGTCCTGTGAAGCTCGCGAGCGTCGGAGAAGACAGCGCGGTCGTGGTCGCGGGTCTCCAGCCTGGCGAGCGCTTTGTCGCGCTCGGCGCTCATCTGCTCCACCAGGGTGAATCGGTCCGCACTCTTGCGGGAACCGCCCGGTGAGCGACGTCCCCGACGAAGAGAGCCGGTTCAACCTGTCGGCGCTCGCCGTCCGCGAGCGGGCGGTGACGCTCTTCTTCATCGTCGTCATCTCGATCGCTGGGATCGTCGCCTTTCTCAGCCTCGGCCGCGCCGAAGATCCGAGCTTCACCATCAAGCAAATGACGGTGGTCACTGCGTGGCCCGGCGCCACTGCGCAGGAAATGCAGGACCAAGTCGCCGAGCCTCTCGAAAAGCGACTCCAGGAATTGCGCTGGTATGATCGAGCCGAGACATTCACGCGTCCCGGCCTCGCGTTCACCACGCTGTATCTACGCGATCAGACACCTCCCTCCGAGGTCCAATCGGAGTTCTACCAGGCACGCAAGAAGCTCGAGGATGAGGCGCCAAAGCTGCCTCGCGGCGTTGCTGGCCCGTTCGTCAACGATGAATATGGGGATGTGACGTTCGCACTCTACGCGCTGAAGGCGAAGGGCGAACCGCAGCGCGAGCTTGCTCGGCAGGCGGAGACGTTGCGGCAGCGCCTGCTGCACGTTCCCGGCGTTAAGAAGGTGAACATTATCGGCGAGCGGCCGGAACGGATTTTCGTCGAGTTCTCGCAGGACCGCCTCGCCACGCTCGGCGTCTCGCCGCAAGCGATCTTGTCCGCCCTGTCGCAGCAGAACCTGCTCACTCCGGCGGGATCGATCGAGGCGAACGGACCGCAAATGCAGGTCCGCATCGACGGCGCGTTCGACGACCTCGACAAGATCAGGAGCGTTCCGATCGTCGCCAGCGGCAAGACTCTTCGCCTTGCCGACATCGCTGATGTCCACCGCGGCTACGAAGATCCCGCAACATTCCTAGTGCGCAGCCAGGGTGAACCGGCGCTGCTGCTCGGCGTCGTCATGCGCGAGGGGTGGAATGGGCTTGAGCTCGGCAAATCACTGCAGACCGAAGTCCATGCGATCACGTCGGAGCTGCCGCTCGGCATGTCCTTTACGCAGGTCACCGATCAGTCGGTGAACATCACCCAGGCCGTCAACCAGTTTATGAGGACATTCTTGGAGGCACTGGCGATCGTCATGATCGTCAGCCTGATCGCGCTGGGCTGGCGCGGCGGCGTCGTCGTCGCTGCAGCGGTGCCGCTGACGCTCGCGATCGTCCTCGTCATCATGTGGGCAACAGGGCGCGTGCTCGATCGCATCACATTGGGCTCGCTAGTGCTCGCTCTGGGACTCCTCGTCGACGACGCGATCATCGCGATCGAGATGATGGTCGTGAAGATGGAAGAGGGCTTCGCCCGCGTCAAAGCCTCGGCCTATGCCTGGAGCCATACTGCAGCGCCGATGCTGGCGGGCACACTCGTCACCGTGATCGGACTTATGCCGGTCGGCTTCGCCAAATCCACGGCCGGTGAATATGCCGGCAACATCTTCTGGGTCGTCGGGTTCGCCCTACTCGCGTCGTGGTTCGTCGCGGTAGTTTTCACGCCGTATCTCGGCGTCAAGTTACTCCCTGACGTGAAACCGATCGTGGGCGGCCATGAGGCGATCTATCAGACGCCCCGATACCAGAAGTTACGGCGCATCATCCGATGGGCCGTCGAGCGCAAGGGGATGGTCGCGATTGCTACGCTGGCCGCATTCCTGGTCGCGGGCGCGGGCATGCCGCTGGTCAAGAAGCAGTTCTTCCCTACCTCTGACCGGCCCGAGGTGCTCGTCGAGATCCAGATGCCAAAGGGTACGTCGATCGAGCAGACCAGCGCCGCGACTGAGCAGGTCGAGACGTGGCTCCGCAAGCAGCCGGAGGCCAAGATTGTTACCGCCTATGTTGGCCAGGGTGCGCCGCGTTTCTTCATGTCGCTTTCGCCCGAACTGCCCGACCCCTCATTCGCGAAGATCGTCATCCGCACATCATCGGAGGAGGAACGCGACGCGCTGAAGGAACGCCTCCGCGCGGCGGCCGCGAACGGCCTCGCTCCGGCGGCGCGGGTGCGGGTGACACAGCTCGTCTTTGGTCCTCCTTCGCCCTTCCCGGTCGCGTTCCGTGTTAGCGGACCGGACGTCGATCAGGTGCGTGCGATCGCGGAGAAGGTCAGCGCGATCATGACCAAAGATCCTATGATGCGGACAGTGAACACGGACTGGGGCGAAAGAGTCCCGACGCTGCACTTGGTGCTCGACCAGGATCGGCTGCGCGCCATTGGGCTCACGTCTGCCGATGTCGGCCAACAGCTTCAGTTCCTGCTCACCGGAGTCACCGTCTCGCAGGTTCGGGAGGACATCCGCACCGTCGATGTCGTTGCCCGCTCAGCCGGTCCTGAACGGCTTGATCCGGCGCGGCTCGCCGACTTCACACTGACCGCCGCCAGCGGCGCGCGTGTTCCGTTGAGCCAGGTCGGCAGGCTCGAGCTACGCATGGAAGATCCGATCCTGCTTCGGCGCGACCGCGTGCCGACGATCACGGTCCGCGGCGACATCGCGAACGGCCTTCAGGCGCCCGACGTGTCGACCGCCTTGGTGAAGAAACTGCAGCCGGTCATCGCCACATTGCCATCAGGCTATCAGGTCACCGAAGGTGGCTCGATCGAGGAAGCAGGCAAGGCCAACAAGGCGCTCGCGCCGGTCTTCCCGATCATGTTCCTGCTGATGATGGTCGTTATCATGCTCCAGGTCCGCAACTTCAAGGACATGACCATCGTGCTGCTGACCGCGCCGCTGGGACTGATTGGCGTGGTTCCGACATTGCTCGTGACGGGCCAGCCGTTCGGCTTCAACGCGATCCTCGGCCTGATTGCGCTCGCCGGTATCCTCATGCGCAATACCCTCATCCTGATCGGCCAGATCGAGGAGAACCGGGCGCAGGGCCTCACCCCCTTCGACGCTGTGGTTGAAGCCACGGTGCAGCGATCGCGACCGGTGATCCTGACTGCGCTCGCAGCGGTTCTAGCGTTCGTCCCGCTGACCGAATCCGTTTTCTGGGGGGCGATGGCCTTCACTTTGATCGGCGGGACCCTGGGCGGGACCGTCATGACCCTGGGATTTCTGCCGGCCCTTTACGCACTCTGGTATCGGATCGGGCCTGACGAACAGGCCGCGCCTGCGCCCATGACGCCACCTCTGCTCGCAGAAGCGACAACCTGATGACCGCCAGCGCCTCCTCGGATGCAACCCGTGTCGAAAAGATCGAAGGTCGCTGGACCTTGCAGATCCTGCTTTGCCTCAACGCCGGCGAGCTCCGCTTCTCGGACCTCAGGACGGCCATTCCGGGCATCAGCCCGAACGTGCTCACCGAGAGGATCCGGGCGCTCCAAGCAGCAGGGCTGGTCGAGCGGCGTTATCTCCCGCCACCGACAGCGAGGCACCTTTACGCGCTCGGCCCCCTGGCCGGAGAATTGAAACCCGTCCTGGAAGCGCTTGCCAACTGGCGCGGCGACAAAAGCGGCCGATTCTCCGCTGCGATTCCTGACGGCTCAAGCATACAGGAAAAGGAGCTACGGCAATGAAGTTGAAGGATCGTGTCCGCCGTGCTTGGCGCAGCCTCGAAACGCTGGCTTATGCCTTCGAATATGACGAGCAGACCGACCTGAGGTTGCGGCTGGAGCGCCTTGAACGCCAGGTGGCCAAGCTTGAGAAGGCAAAACCGTAGCTCCGTGGTCCCCCGGTATGTCCGATTTCGACCCATTGCGGACATTCGGGGAAGATCCCTTAATCCAAGTTACCATCCGACCCGGGAGCTGTTAGGGGTTTGCTCGTCTGCGCGACCGAGTCGAAGTGTTCGACGGACGGAGTACAGCCCGCCTTTCGGCCCTTTTTCGAGACAGCAGCGCCGACCCTGAAGGTCGGCATCTCTTGCCGTCTGGAGCCGGGCGAACGCCGTCCTGCATCCCGACGTGGAGATGATCATGGCTCAAACAGGCACTACTCTTCCCCCGCAGTCGGAAGTCCCTACGGCGGAATCAACGACTGCACCGGCCAAACCGGCTGCGACATCTGCGGACAGCGAGCTCAAATCGTTCATTCTTGGCGAGCCGACGGGCGATGCGTCTATTCGGCCATTCAGTTTCCAAGCTTCGGACGACGATCTCGCGGATCTGAAGCGGCGCATTAGAGCCGTTCGATGGCCTGAACGTGAGACAGTGAAGGACGGCACTCAAGGTGTCCAACTCGAGCTAATGCAGAAGCTCGCGGATTATTGGGCAACGGATTATGACTGGCGGCGGTGCGAGGCTCGGCTGAACGCACTGCCGAACTTCGTCACCGAAATCGACGGGCTGGACATCCATTTCATCCATGTCCGGTCCAAGCATGAAAATGCACTGCCGGTCATCGTGACGCACGGCTGGCCTGGTTCGCCCATCGAGCAGCTGAAGATCATTGAGCCGCTGACCAACCCGACAGCTTACGGTGGCAGCGCGGCAGACGCATTCGACGTGGTGATCCCGTCGGGGGCTGGCTACGGATTCTCAGGTAAGCCTACCGCGCCCGGTTGGAACCCTGCTCGCATGGCGCGCGCCTGGACAGTTTTGATGAAGCGCCTTGGATATGATCGTTTCGTCGCCCAAGGGGGCGATTGGGGTGCGTTCGTCACGAACGAGATGGCGCAACAGGCCCCGCCTGAACTGATTGGCATCCACGTGAACTTTCCCGGAAGCGTGCCCTCCGACGTCACGAAGGCGCTTCAGTCGGGTGGGCCGGCGCCAGCAGGTCTGTCTACAGAAGAGCAGCGGGCATATGACCAGCTCGCGTTCGCTTTCCAGAACTTGCCTACGCAGTTCATGATGATTGCACACCCTCAAACCCTGTACGGGTTGGCGGACTCACCCCTCGCGCTGGCCGCCTGGATGATCGACCACGACGTGGCGAGCTACGGGCATATCGCGAAACTCTTTGTCGAAGGGGAGCCTTACGGCGAGCTTACGCGGGACGACATTCTCGACAACATCACGCTGTCCTGGTTGACGAACACTGGCGTGTCCTCCGCTCGGCTGTACACCGAGTTTAAGGGCGGTTTTTTCCACGAACTGAGCATCTCCGTTCCGGCTGCCGTGAGCGTGTTTCCCGAAGAAATCTATCAAGGCCCGCGGACCTGGTCGGAGAGCGCCTACCACAATCTCCTTCATTTCAATGTCCTCCCGAAGGGCGGGCACTTTGCAGCTTGGGAGCAACCGCAACTCTTGTCGGACGAGCTCCGCGCCAGCTTCCGCTCGCTGCGTTAGTTTGAACGAATGGGGGCGGCACGTCGGGGTGCCGCCCAGCCCGCAGCGGGGATGTCGATGAACGAGAATGATGACCAACACGCATCCAGTCGGCTCGCTGCGGAAACTTTCACGCCGATCATGGTGGAGGCATTCCATAACGGCTTGCACGAAGTCGCAAGCCTTTCGCGATGGCTTCTTGCGACGTTAGTGGTGATCAATGGTGCGGCAACAATCGCTGTGCTGCCCCTTCAGATGGCTGGTAGCGCCAAGCTGGCGGCTGCTGGAACGTATGTTTTGGGCATCCTCGCGGCAGTCGGCGCGGGGCTATGGTCGTTGCATGAGTTTAAGCGCGTCAGCATCGCCGCGAACACAATGAGGGGCTATTGGTTGGCGATTGCGGGGGACGCCCCACGCGTGGCGGCGCTCGAGGCGACCCTGAAAAGCCATATGGATCAAGCCATCGGCTCGCGAGGGACCCACTTCTTTGTCTTCGCTAGCGTGGCCGCTTTTCTCGCGGGTTGCGCTTTTGGGGTTTGTTGTCGCGCGCATAAGGAAATCAGGCATGGGAGGTATTTCGCGCTAGCGTCCGCTTTCCACCCATTGCGGACATGCGCAGCCTATGGGACGGTGTCGCAATGAGCCGGCTTGCCGTTGCGCTTGTTCTCTTGGCACTTGCGAACTCGCCGGCCTTATCGGCACCAGCCTCTCCGAACGGCGCGTCGCCGACAGCGGATGAACTTAGGGCTGACGCCAAACAAGTGCCAAAGCTCATCAATGATAATTACGCTTATTTGGAACGACTGCCCGGCGGACATTTGACCATTCCGCCGCACCTTGCGGACGAAGGTAACCGCGTGAGCTCCATGCGCGAGCTCCTCCGCTACTCAGAGCGGGTCATGGCACTCCTCGCTGACCATCATGCAATAACCGGCAGCTCACTCCACGACAGTTGGGCGATCGTGCCGAGCTATGCTGATCTTTGGATCACAAAAGCCGGAGCAAGCTATGTTGTGGAGCAGGTGCGTGACGCTAGCCCAGCTGCCCGAGCGCAGATTCGCGCAGGCGACACGCTCGTTGCCGTTGAAGGCGTACCGATCAAAAGGGCTGTCGCCGATTTCTGGTCTGATCTGGGAGCGACGGGAGGTGCGGAGCGCGATGACTATGCCGCGCGTCTCCTAGCTGCCGGCCGAAGAGATAGGCCTCGAACATTGACGTTTCTGACCAGAGCGGGCGTCCGATCTTTCACGCTGCCGAACCTCTATTCGGTTGCCGAGCCGACGAAGCCGCCGGTTAGCGTCGTGAGTACCAGGGGCGAATACCGGATTCGCTTCAACGATTCCTTGGGCGATCAATCCACCATCGCTGCATTCGATCAGGCGATGGGGGCGGCAACCGACCACAAGAGGCTTGTCATCGACCTCGGCGATACGCCGAGCGGCGGCAATACGAGTGTCGCTCGGGCAATCCTGGGGTGGTTCGTTCAGCGCCCGTCGTTCTACCAGATGCACAACCTGCCCGTGGAGGAGCGGCAGACGGGTATTGCGCGCCAGTGGGTGGAGCAGGTGCTCCCCCGGCAGGGCAAGTATTACAAGGGTCCTGTCACCATCCGCGTGAACCGATGGACGGGGAGCATGGGCGAGGGTCTCGCAATCGGGTTCCATGCAATTGGCAAGCGTGTCGAGGGAACGCACATGGCTGGGCTCCGAGGCGCCGTTTACGACTACGCCTTACCCGCGTCAGGACTTACTCTCAAAATACCGACAGAGAAGCTGTACACCGTCGGAGGGATCCCGCGGGAAGACTTCGTCCCGGCGCCTGGCAAATCTGAACAGCGCTAGCGTCTGCTTTCCACCCACTGATCGGGGCCTGGGTGCGTGATCATGTCGAATCACCGGTCCTGCTCGGGCCCGATGGGGAGAGCGCGCAATGGGTCGAGGAGATCGCGCGAACCGCCCACTGCCCCTGGGCGGTGTTCGGCAAGGAGCGCCAAGGGGATCGCGATGTCCGCCTGGCGCCGCTTCCGCTCGACCGCTTCGCTGGCAGAGTGCCGGTGCTCGCCGATGACATCATTTCATCGGGCACAACCATGCTGGAAGCGGCAGCATTGCTCCGGACGGCGGGCTTCGACGCGCCGGTGTGCATTGCGGTGCACGCGCTGTTCGACAGGACGACCTCCGCGAAGCTCGAGGGCGTGGGCCGAGCGCTCATCACCAGCGACACCATCCCCAATCCCTATAGCCTCTTCAGGGTCGCGCCGCTGATCGCCGACGAGCTTGCGGCCGTTCCGGCCTAGGGCTTCGCCGGCATCTCTTCCTGGATTATATCGACCGGCTGCCCGCCGGGCCGCACCGAGTCCGGCGTGACGATTATCGTGGTGCCGGGGGTCACCAACGCCGCCACCGCGCGCCGTAAGGCTTCGGGGGCGTGGAACCTTTGCCATTCCTGAGAGGGGACCTGCTGACCGGCGCCCGCGGCCGGGCCAAGGTCGAGGCGCAACCAGGTCTGTCCCGAGGGCGTGACGTCGCGCAGCGTATAGGCCCCAGTCCCGGTCACCGGCCCCTCGACCAATACGGGGCCCGATCCGATGACGATCCGATTGAGCTGCTCACGCGCACGACCAATGAGATGCCACCAGATGAGCTCGATGTTATCGTGCGACGGAGCAAAGAAGCTGCCGCGACACTTGCCGGTCCACGTGCACGAGCCGGACAGCAGCTTCGCGACCTAATTGCTGGAATCAGGCTCGGCGCGAGCCAAGTCAGCATCACGCTTAGCTCGACGGCCTTGGGAGCACTCCTAGACGTCGGCACTATCAACGAGGCCATCGAGCTCACCGTTGCGGGGCGTCTAAAGCGAAGCGGCCATGTGATGCGGTTGATCCAGGGAAACGGAAGCAGTGCCGCACAGGTCGTCGATCGCACGCTCGTGAAGGCGGTCGTTCAAGGTCGAAGCTGGTGGCGAGAGCTCCAGTCCAACACTGAGATGACCATCGAAGACCTTGCGCGGCGCGAAGGCAAGACGGCAGCCTATATCGTCCGAATTGTTCGTCTCGCTTTTCTGTCCCCGAAGATGCTGAAGAGCATCATCGACGGCACGCTGCCCCCGCATCTGACCGTCAAGCGGCTATGCTCGCCCAACGCAGTTCCCGCTCGTTGGGACCGCCAGTTTGCCTGACTTGCGCCTTATCTAAACTGTTCGCCGGATAGAACTCCGTACCTCGAAATCCGCCCTCAGAGAAAAGACGCGCCGTGCAGAGACTTGGCCCCGCGCTTTGCCTCTCTCGGCTCTCGAATTTGCACGAAGAGTGGCGCTTTCCGGCGAAAATCCGGGGACCGGAAAGGCAGTCACCACAATAGACTGACTAGGTGGCGGAGAGGGTGGGATTCGAACCCACGGTACGGTTGCCCGTACGCCGCATTTCGAGTGCGGTGCTTTCGACCACTCAGCCACCTCTCCGCATTGTGATGGGGTGCTGACCGCCTGGGC
>Ga0068863_100005613_pt1 | contig 12330 bp, 12 predicted proteins | sample KBSSwiS62_FD_66596 | JGI IMG/M metagenome (GOLD analysis project Ga0068863, IMG submission 66596) | Switchgrass rhizosphere microbial communities from Kellogg Biological Station, Michigan, USA - KBS Switchgrass S6-2 | ecosystem: Host-associated > Plants > Roots > Rhizosphere > Soil ...
TACCTGCGCACGGTCGCTGAGTGCGACGCGATCAAGCAGCAGGTGCTTCCTGGCCGGCGCGCGGTCGTGGTCGGCATGGGATTCATCGGCTGCGAGGTGGCCGCCTCGTTGACCCAGCTCGGAGTCCAGGTGAGCGTGGTGTTCCCGGGCGCCAACCCGCTCGAGAGAGTCCTGGGCGGACAAGTGGGCGCGTTGATCGGTGACATCCATCGCGCCAACGGCGTCGAGCTGCTGCCCGAGACCAAGGTCGCCGCCTTCGAGGGCGCCGAGCGCCTGGAGGCGATCGTGACCGCCAACGGTGGCCGCATCGCGTGCGAGTTCGCCGTCGTGGGCATCGGCGTACAACCCGACATCCCGAACATCGCCATCGCGCAGGACAACGGGATCCTCACCGACGAGCGTTGCCGGGCCAGCGCGCCCGACGTCTACGCAGCCGGTGACGTGGCCAATCATCGCCACCCGCTGTTCGGGCGGATCCGGGTTGAGCACTACAACAATGCTGAGAAACAAGGCGCAGCCGCGGCCAGGTCGATGCTCGGCTCGACCAAGCCCTACGACTATCTGCTCAGCTTCTGGTCCGAGCAATACGAGCACAAAATCGAGTACGTCGGCCACGCCGCCAGCTGGGATGAGTTCGTGGTCCGCGGGAGCGTAGACGAGCGCAGGCTGATCGGCTTCTACTTGGCCGGTGGGACGGTGCGGGCCGCAATCGGCTTGGACCGCGGCGGTGATCCCGAACTGGATCTCGACAGCGAGATGGCTGCCTGCGCCCGATTGGTGTCTGCGCAGGCCCGGCTGGCTCCCGCCGTGCTCGCCGACGACCGCACCGACCTGTGGTCGCTCGTGCGGCCTTGATGCGCCGGTCTAGGCGTTGGAGAACAGCGGGATGTTGGCGCCGCTGGCCGCAGCGAGCGGAGCATCCAACAGCGCGACGATCAACTCCGCGACGTCATCGGGCGTCAGCCCCGCACGCAGGCTCGGATTGGCGCGGCGCAGCATCTCGGTATCGACGGCGCCTGGGCTCAGGCACACGGCGCTGATGCCGTGCGCCTTGCCCTCGACCGCCAGCGCCTCGGTCAGGCCGACGACCCCGTACTTCGACACGTTGTAGGCGGCCAGCCCCGGGAACTTCTCGGTGGCGTAGACGCCGGACAGTGAGGCGATGTTGACGATGCGGCCGCCGCCGGCTCCAACCATGGCCGAAAACGCCGCACGGCAGCAGAGGAACGTTCCGGTCAGGTTGACCGCGAGCGTTTCGCGCCACATCGCCGAGGTCGTTCCGGCAAACGGCGCCGGTGTGAGCACTCCGGCCGCGCAGACCAGCGCGCCGACCGGGCCGACGCCGGCGGCCGTGGCGAAAAGGCGCTCGACCGACGCGTCGTCGCTCACATCCGTCGGCACCGCCATCGCCTGGCCGCCGGCATCGTTGATCCGGTCCGCGACGCCCTCGAGCGCATGACGGTCGCGGGCTGCCAGCACCACGTGAGCGCCGGCCGCCGCGAAGGCCGCCGCGGTGGCGGCGCCGATGCCGCGGCTGGCGCCGGTGACCACGGTCAGCCGTCCCGCCAGCCACCTGGCCGACGAGACCGGCGCGCTCCCGGTGGGCACGTGCTGCATCGGCTCAGCCACCGGACAACCGGCGGTAGAGACGCTCGTGTGCATCCAGGCTCAGTTCCAGGTCAAGCTGGCCCTCGGCGTGCTTCCGGCAGGCCGCCCGCGACATGGCGGCCACCTTCGATACCGCCTCGGCGGCGGTCCGCACGTCATCAGGCGGCACCAGCAAACCCGTTACGCCGTCGACGATCACCTCGTCGAGGCCACCGCGCCGGAACGCAATGACCGGCGTCCCGCACGCCTGCGCCTCGGCTGCGACCAGCCCGAACGGCTCGTCCCAGCGAGCCGGGAACAACACCACCGCGGCCCGGGCCATCGCCTCCCAGAGCGTCGCCCGGGGCACGCCCGGGTGCATGCTCACCATTGGCCAGCCACGCCGCGGGTCGATCTGGTCCCGGCTGTAGTCGGGATCGTAGACGTCGCCGTAGACGTCGATCGGCACCTCGGCGAGGCGGGCAATATCGATGGCTTCGGCCGTACCCTTCTCCGGGCTCAGCCGTCCCGCGAACAGCGCGCCGCGTCCGGGCATCGTCGACCACGGAATGACGGCCGTGGGCGGGTACGGGGGCAGGATCGCGTCGAGGTGCACGACCCGGCGCCAGGCGCTGGCCTGGAACTGCGTCACGGTGGCCACCGCCGGTGGTCTGCTGCCTGCGACCACCTCGCGAAGGGCGGCCGCGACCGCCGTGTCCGGCGGCAGGTGCAGGGTGTGCAGCACGGGCGCTGGCAGCGCCGTCGCGAGCCGCACAGCGGGTGCGTCGAAGGCGTGGTTGTGGATCACGTCATAGCGCGACCTCGCCATGAGCGCATAGGCGGTGGTGAAAGCGGACTCGGCCGCTGCCGCCGCTGCTGCCGCTGCCGATTCAGCTTGGCCCGGTTCGCCCGCGGATTGCTCGAACGCCCGGTAGAACGTGCCGGAAAGAGACCGAGGATCAATTCCGGTGTCGATCACCTCGACGCCGGCAATCTCCGATCCGGATGCGGCATAGACGTGCACGTCGTGCCCCCGCCCGGCCAGGCCTCGGGCCAGATCGCACACGAACACCTGCGAGCCGCCGCGTTGAGGCTCCCGGATGGCCGTCACCAGCGGCGCCATGATCGCGATCTTCATCCGGCCAGCACCTTGAAGGCCAAATCGCGCGGCGCATTGATGCCCAGCACTTCAAACGGAACGCTCCGCAGGCCACGTCGGCGGATCACGTCGGCCGCGCTCGGGTAGAAGATCTCCGCCAGCTCCACCGCCTCGCTATGGCTGCCGAATTCGACGGACATCGGTCCGGGGAAGCAGACATAGCGGTAGCCGCGGGCGGTCAGCCAGTCCAGTTCGTTGGGCCAGATGATGGCAACGCACCCGCCGGGCCGGCACACCCGCTCCATCTCGGACAGGCCGGCGTCGCCGCCGTGGGCCGGCTCGGGAGTCAAAACCGAGCAGGCGACGACCAGGTCGGCAAAGTCATCGGGCAGCGGCAACTCGTCGAAGAATCCGCCGATCGCCTGGACCCGGTCGCCGTGGCCGGCCGCCGCGAGCTTGCGCTGCAGGATCCGGCGCAACGGCAACGCGGGCTCCACCGCCACCACCCGCCGCCCACGATCGATGAGCTCCATCGTCAGCCGCCCGGTGCCCGCGCCGACCTCCACGATGCGGTCCACACCGCGCGGCAGCCAGCCCACGACGCCGGGATGGAGCCGCTCGGCGCGGGCCAGGCGCTCGTAGAGCTCCGGTTCGAGCCGGTAGAGCAGTTCCCAGGCCAGCACCGCATCGTCGTGCGGATCAGCACGCCCCGGCGCGACAAATCTGCTCGCCTCGTCCGGGGTGAACACTGCCAGGTCCGCGGGCACGTAGCGCCCCTGCAACTGGCTACCAGGCCAGGCCGCGACTCCAGGAGTGCCCGCCGCGGCCCACGCCTCAGCCCTTCTCACCGACTTCGGCCCAGTTCTTGTCGGTCTCCCAGAGGCGGACCGAGTGCAACAGCCCGTGGGGAAGCTCCGGTTGCAGCCGCTCCCAGAATGCCTGGGCCAGGTTTTCGGTAGTCGGGACACGGCCCTTGAGCCACGGGACATCGGTGTTGAGGTTGTGGTGATCCACCTCCTGGATCACCTGCGTGTTGACGACGTCGGACAGGAATTTCAGGTCCAAGACGTATCCGCTGACGGGATCGATCTCGCCGGACACGACCACGTCCAAGGCATAGTTGTGCCCGTGCAGATTCGCGCACTTGCCGAATAGGTGCCGGTTCTCGTCATCGGACAGCTCTGGCTGCCAAAGTTGGTGCGCGGCATTGAACGATTCCCGCCGGCCGATCAGGACGCTCATCAGCCTCGTCCTCTCTCCCGATCTTTCACCCACGATATTCGCGTGTGTTGCGTCGCTGTCGGCGTTTGCGAATCAATTGCGAGGGTTTGGGCGATCATGGAGTGGCGAGTCAGCGCTTCGGGGTGCTCCAGCTTGTCTGGCGTCGCGCATCGCCGTAGCCTGGCCGGTTGCCGACCGCGATCACCGTCGGCGCGTCTCGGCGAGGATCGGGGATATGCGGCGTAAACGGTTTAGGCGCAGCGTCGTGGCGGTTCTGTTCGGCCTGCTCATCGCCGTGTCGGCCACGGTCTTCACGGCGACGTCGTCGGCATTTGCCGCGGCCGGCGGATGCTGTCAGGTGAGCATCGACAATCTGCCCACACAGTTCCCAGCTGGAGGCTCCACGCCCTTCACAGTGCATGTGGTCAACGAATCCCAGGAGAGCCTCCGCTACCTCGACGTGTCGTTCCTGTTGCAGGCGGATGGCCTCGTCGGCGATCTGGTGCACTTGCAGCGTCTGCGCACGGCCGCCGACCCGCACAACGTAGGCACGTTCACCCTGCGCGGTGTGCACAGCGGTGCCGTCACCGCAGCCGAGCGGATCGACCTCGGGGTGCCCGCACTGCCGCCCGGCGCCGGACTGAACCTCACCTACCAGTTGTCATTCAGCAAGAAGTTGCCGAGCGCCGCGCTGACACTTTCGATGCAGGTGCAGCCCAGACGGGACGGCGGGGGCGTCAGCTCGGCTGGGCCCTACCAGAGCTCGATCGTAGCGGCGGGACAGCCGATCCAGACTCAGCCGACTTCGACGCCGAGTCAGACACCGATCGCCAGCGATTCCCCGGAATCGACCGACGCCGCAGCTCCCATCGACCAGTCACCGCTTGCCGGCCCCGGCTCGTCCAGCGGAGGTGGCTCGCTGGCATGGCTGACGTACACCATCGGCGCGCTGCTGTTGCTCGGCGGGATCGGCATGATCGGCATGCTGGTGTCGCGGCGCGGGCCACAGCGTGTCGAGACCGATGGGAACGAACCGCAGGAGTACCGCCCGCCGGCATACCCGGCTCCGCAGGACCCCTACGCCGGTCAGGATCAAACCTGGTTCGACCCGGCTGCCGGTCGGTGAGTCCAGCCGTCGGTGAGTCCGGTAGCCCGCCGGTGAATCCAGCCGCCCGTCGGTGAGGTCCAGCAGCCGGCGCGCGATCGGCCGCTGCGGTTGTCGCATCGCCGACGACGGAGATCAGCCGGGATAAAGAAAATGACCTGGACGGAAAGGCCCAGGTCATCGCGGGTGGAGCCGAGGGGACTCGAACCCCTGACCCCCACACTGCCAGTGTGGTGCGCTACCAGCTGCGCCACGGCCCCGCGCGCCCGGTGTCCCGGGCACTCGCGCAATAGTACACATGCGCACCGGCGCCGTCACCTCGGCATGCCGCCCTCGAATGGGGTGCGCGTCACACAAGATCAGGATCGCCGACCCACGGCTCAGGCAGACGCCGCCAGCAGGGCGTCGGCGACCGTGGTCCGAGAATTCAGCAGTGCCCGCCCGGATCGGTGGGTGGCTACCAGACCGGCGGCCCGCAGCGCGGCGAGATGCTGCGACACTCCGCCGGCGGTGATCCCGGTCCGCCGAGCGAGCTCGGTGGTCGAAGTCGGCCCGGTCATGACCGCCAGAAGCGACGCCCGGCCTCGGCCCAGGATCGCGGCCAGCGCCTCGGAGGCGGCCGGCGACGCTTCCCAGAGTGCCGCGACGCCTCTCGCCGGATATGCCAGCTGCGCCCAGCCCGGATCGGACACCGACAAGACGGTCGGCCAGACGAAGATCGACGGCACCAAGATCAGCCCATGGCCGTCTGGCACATCGGCGGCGGTGCAGTGCCGGGCCGCTACCGACAAGCGACCATCGGCCCAGGTCACCCGGTCATGGAGATCGTTGAGCAGCTCGGCGGCTCCGGACGCGGCCAACTGCCGGGCTCGCGAGTGGAGTTCTGAGTCAAGCAGCAGGGCCATCCGCGGCCAGTGCGGCTCGATCGCCACCCGCCAGTAGGCCGAGATCTCCGCCAACAGCCGCACCAGGCCGGCCGCCGGGTCAGCGCGAAACTCGCGCACCCGGGGCAGGTCGGCGCCACTGAACCAACCCAGCTGCGTGCGCACGAGATCGTGCGGCGTCGCGCCGAGCACCTCCAGCTCGGCGGCGAGCGAGGCGGACAGCCCGGATGGCGCCGGAGTCAGGAAGTCCGGCAGATAGTCCGGCTCCCGTGGCACCAGGTCCCACAGCAACGAATCGGATGGCGGAGCCACCGACCGAGCCCACGCCAGATGAACCGAGTGCCGTGACGGATCGCGCAGCACTCGGAGGCTCGTGGCCACCTCCCAGAGCGCCGAGACGGCGAACCGCACCCGAGCCGCACCGTCAGCGGCCAAGCCGATCGCGACCACTCACACCCCCCGAAACACGCCGACGATTTAGCCAGAGCTCAAACCATAGGACTGGGGTATGACAAACCTGAAGACTGGACGCATGACCGAGACGGCTGAACAAGCGACCAAATACCAGCAGTTCCGCAACCTCCATCGCGCCGGCGACCCGCTCATCCTGGTCAACGCCTGGGACGTCGCGAGCGCGCGCGTCGTCGCGGCCGCGGGTGCCACCGCGATCGCGACGACCAGCGCCGGCGTGGCGTGGAGTCTGGGAGCACCGGACGGCGACTCCCTGGACCGGGGCCGCGCGATCGACCTGGTCGCCCGGATCGCGGCCGCGGTGACGCTACCGGTCAGCGCCGATATCGAATCCGGCTTCGGCGCGACCCCGGACGAGGCAGCGGCGACGGTCGCCGCGATCAGAGCTGCGGGCGCCGTGGGCATCAACATCGAAGACGGCGTACGCACCATCGCCGATCACGCTGAGAGGCTGCGTGCCATCGACGCCACCGGCATCTTCGTCAACGCCCGGATCGACACCTACCTCAGAGGCACCGGCGACATCCGCGACGCGATCGACCGTGCCCACGCGTTCATCGAGGCCGGCGCCGAGGGCATCTTCGTTCCCGGTGTTGCCGACGAGTCGACGATCAAAACGCTCGTCGCGGAGATCCCGGCGCCGCTGAACATCCTGGTCGGAGCGGGTTCGCCGAGCGTGCGAGCGCTCACCGATCTCGGCGTCGCCCGAATCAGTCTCGGGTCCTCGGTGGCACAGGCGGCGTACGCGGTGGCGCGCCGGGCCGCTGTCGAGGCGCTGGGGCTCGGGACCTACGAGGCCGTCGGAAACGCCCTCGATTACGGCGAACTGAACGCGATCATGGGCTAGTTCATCGTCGGGTCGGCGGGGAAGATCGCCACCGCGGCGGTCAACCCGCCCTGCCGGCGCAGCACCATCGCCCACAGATCATCCGGGCGCTCGACGAACGCGTCCGACGGCAGGGCATCGAAGACGAACCACGAACCGGTCGCGATCTCGGCCTCCAACTGGCCCTCAGACCAGCCGGCGTAACCGGCAAAGACGCGTACGCCGATGATCTTTTCGGTCAGCGGTCCCGGGTCCTGAGAAAGATCCAGGGTGCCCACCGCCCCGGACACCCTGCTGAAGCCCGATATGAGCCCGGTCTGGGTCTTTGATCGGGCCAGGCAGATCGCCGCCTCGGGCTGCACCGGTCCACCTTCGAAGACCACGGCGGGGTCGCCCGCGAGGGTGCCCCAACCCTCCAATACGTCGTTGACCGCGACCTCGGTGGCACGATTGAGCACGACTCCGAGCGAACCGCCCGGCTCGTCAGCGACTAGGAGCACCACGGTGCGCTCAAAGTTGGGGTCTTTCAACGCTGGAGTCGCCACGAGTAGTTGCCCCGTCCGCGACTCCATCGTCACCCCCAAGAAACGCCTAACCAGCAGCGGCCGGCACCCGCGGCCCGGCCACGAACCCCTGAAACATCTGAAACTTACGACACTGCGGCGCACCTGCATCGCACACTAGCTTGCCGGTGGGCTCGCGGTTAGGGTCTGACGGTGACTGAGCTTGCAGATGTAGCGGTTATCGGTGGCTCCGGTCTCTACGCCCTGCTGGATCATGCGGAGACCGTCAAGATCGACACGCCGTATGGTGACCCGTCGGACGAGATCACCATTGCCCTGGTCGGGGAATCCCGGGTGGCGTTCCTGCCGCGCCACGGCAAGGACCACCGGTTCCCACCACACCGGATCCCCTACCGCGCCAACATGTGGGCGTTGCGCCGCATCGGCGTTCGCCAGGTCATCGCGCCATGCGCCGTCGGCGGTCTGCGTCCGGATCTGGGACCGGGGTCGTTCGTCATCCCGGATCAACTGATCGACCGCACGTCCGGACGCATTCAGACGTTCTATGACGACGGCGCCGTGCATGTGAACTTCGCCGATCCATACTGCCCGGTCGGCCGCCGGACCAGCCTGGAGGCCGCGGCGCGGCACGACATCGCGGCAGCCGACGGCGGCGTCATGGTGGTCGTCGAAGGCCCGCGGTTCTCCACTCGTGCGGAGAGCAAGTGGTTCACCGCGATCGGCGGCTCGGTCGTGAATATGACCGGCCACCCCGAGGCGGTCCTCGCCCGCGAGCTCGGGCTCTGCTACAGCACCATCGCGCTGGTGACCGATCTCGACGCGGGCGTCGAGGGCGACCACGGCGTCACGCTCGACGAGGTGCTGCGGGTCTTCGGCGAGAACACCGAGCGCCTTCGCGCCGTGCTCCTGGACGCGGTGCAGCGGCTGCCGGCCGAGCGCGACTGCGCCTGCGGGCACGCACTCGACGGTCTCACGCTGCCGTTCGAGTTGCCCTGACCGCCGGGCCTCAGACTGCGGGCAGCCGCACCAGGAATTGGCATCCGCCGCCGACATTGCGCACGGCGACCTCGCCGTCGTGCGCCTCCACCAGGCCGCGGACGATCGCCAACCCCAATCCGCCGCCGGGTCCGTCGTGGTCGTGGTTGGCCGCAGGGGTACGCGCGGCCTCGCCCCGAAACGCCACATCGAACACTCGTGGCAGGTCCTCGTCCGGGATCCCGCCGCACGCATCGGTGACCGACAGCCAGCCGCCGGCTTCGTCGCGCCCGCCGGAGATAGTGATCGCCCCATCCGACGGCGTGTAGCGGATGGCGTTGCGGAGCAGGTTGGCCACCACGCGGGCGAGTTCGGGTTCGCTGCCCCGGACCGCCGGCCAGTCCGCCGGGTCGGCCTGCAGGTGAATGTGCTTGGCGCTGGCCAGCGGCTCCGCGGATGCGATCGCGTCGGAGACGACGTCGCCGAGGGAGACCTTGTCCAGGCTCAGCCGAAGGGCTCCGGCATTGATCCGGGAAAGCTCGAAGAGGTCGTCGACCAGCTGCGCCATCCGATCCGTTTCGACCCGGATCCGCCGGTGATAGTCGGCGACCGTGGCCGGGTCGGTGACGACGCCGTCCTCCAGCGCTTCCGCCATCGCGCGCATGCCGGCCAGCGGCGTACGCAGATCATGCGAGACCCAGGCGACGAGCTCGCGCCGGCTGGCCTCGATGTTGCGTTCCCGGGCTCGCGCCTCGTCCGCCCACATCGCGTCATTGGCCAGCCGACGGCCGAGCCAGATGCCGATGGTGAGGCTGATGACGCCGGTCACCGCGAGCACAATCGCCAGGATCTTGAGGTCGTGGCCCTCGATGAACATGCCCTTGGCCACCGCGACGATCCCGACGTAGGCAGTGAGCAGCGTGATCACCAACAGCAGGCAGATGTGCGCGGTGATCGAGCGGCCGCGCATCAAGCGGTGCGCGATCGCACCAGGGATCGCCACCACCGCGGCACCGATGATCGCCGCGAGGAGCGTCGTGACCACATCATGCATGGGCGGAGACCGGCTCGAACCGATAACCGACGCCCCACACCGTGACGATCCGCTGCGGCTTGGCCGGGTCGGGTTCGATCTTCTCGCGCAGCCGTCGGACGTGGACGGTCACCGTCGAGTGATCGCCGAACGTCCACCCCCACACCGATTCCAGCAACTCCGTCCGGCGAAAGGCCCGGCCCGGATGCATCATGAAGAACACCAGCAGATCGAATTCGCGTACGGTCAGGGCCAGTTCGCCGCCGCTCAGCATCGCCACCCGGCGCACCGGATCCACCACCAGGTCGCCGTCGACGAGCAACTGATCGGCCGTCGCGGTGTCGGCGGCCAGATCCGGCCCGGTCGACCGGCGCAGCACCGACTGCACGCGCAGCACCAGCTCGCGCGGAGAGAACGGCTTGGTCACGTAGTCGTCGGCACCCAGCTGCAGTCCCAGGACCCGGTCCGACTCCTCGCCGAGCGCCGTCAGCATGATGATCGGTACGCCCGCTGACGTGCTGCGCAGCCGCCGGCACACCTCCAGCCCATCGATGCCGGGCAGCATCAGGTCGAGGACGACGAGATCCGGCTGCTCGCGCGCGAAGGTGGTCAGCGCACTGGGGCCGTCGACCGCCAGGGCGACTTCGAATCCGGCGCGCTCCAGATAGAGGCGGACGACATCACTGACGGTCGGGTCGTCATCGACGACGAGTACGCGTTGGCCCACGATCGCAGCCTAAGCCGCGGTTCGGCCGGAACCGGCTCGGCGAGGCAGAGTTCCGCATTCCGTAACGGCTGCGCCAGATCCGGGACCGCGCTGGCTGCCTCACACCGCGGGCGCGAATGATCAGGCGGCCACGCAGCTATGCCCGTTCAACGAGAACCCGCTGGCCTGACGAGGCTTGCTGGAGTGCCCGCTGGACTCCGCCGGGCTCCCGTCCTGGCCCAGGAACCCGAGTGATATCGCACTGCCGGGCGACAGCGTCGCGTTGTACGTAAGATCCGCGACCGTCACCTTGCGGCCCTGCTGCGACCACTGTCCGTTCCAGCCGCCGTTGATCCGATCACCCTTCGGCAGGGTGAACTGCAGTTTCCAGCCAGTGATCGAGACATTCGAGGTGTTGGCGAGGGTGACCAGCGCGGCATATCCGAAGAACCAGGACGCGGTCGTCTGGTAGGACACTCGGCAGGTGATCACGTTCGCGCGCGGTGCGTCAGCGATCCCGATCCGTTGCGGACTCGGCTGCGTCGCCTCCGGCAGTCGCGGTTCGTCCTGCGCCGGTGACTTGTTATTGGGCTGCTGCGTCGGCGAGGGCCCGGCCACACCGCCGCCATCGGACCGGATCTGGGACAGCCCGAGGCAGCCGATCAACACCACCATCAGCAGCGCCGGAAGGATGAACATGCCGTGGTCGCGGCGCCGGCGGGGCTTGGTCTTGTGCCTGGTCACCACCTCGATCGGCACCGTGGACGAGTCGACATCGATGGGTTCGTGAGCCAGCGACCGTTCCGCCGAGAATCTGGTGAGCACTCGTTGCGTGCCCCCCACCGCGGCCGGCTGGCCGTGCAGCTGCGTGTTGCGCACGCCGCGCGAGTCGCCGTAGCGGGCCATCTCGGCGAGCAAGACGTAGGCTCGGCCGCTCCCCGGCCGCTGGCTCGGGTCCACGCACAAGCACTGATGGCACAGTTCGGCGACGGCCAGCGGCAGCCCCGGGATCGGCGGCATCGGCGCAGGTGGGACGTATTGGTGTGCGGTCAGCAACTCCTTCGTGGTGCCGGCCGGCCATGGCAGCCGCCCGGTCAGACTCTGGTAGAGCACCATGCCGAGGCCGTAGATGTCGGTCGCGGGCTGAGCGAGGCCCCCGGAGGTTCGCTCGGGGGCCAGGTAGGCGGGCGTGCCGAAGACGACCCCGTCGTTGCGGTCTCCGGTGGCGGCGGCAACGCCGAAGTCGATCAGTTTCACGCCGTCGGCGGAGAGCATGATGTTGCCGGGAGTGACATCGCGGTGCACCACGCCGAATTGATGCGCCGCGGCCAGTGCCGCAGCCACCTGCGCGCACACGCCGACCGCCGTCGGCCAGGACATACGTCCGCGTTTGAGGATCTGTGCGAGCGACTCACCCTCAACGAGTTCCATCACGATGTACGGGGTCGGCGTGCCGACCTGGTGCGGAATGTCCAGGCTTTCGCCGTAGTCGTACACCGTCGCGATGTGCGGATGGGACAGCCGCGCGACCGCCATTGCCTCCCGGCGTACGCGCGAGGCGAACGCGGAGTCGTCGCGTTCGACGTTGAGAATCTTGATCGCTACCGGGCGATCCAGCAGCTCGTCCCGGCCGCGCCAGACCACTGACATGCCACCTCGGGCGAGCGGGGCAACGAGGCGATACCTGCGGTCGAGTAGCGGACCACCCGCGTCCGGACTCGGATCGGTCGTCTCCCCCACCGATTCAGGGTCGCATATACCACTAAATCGCCTCATATGATCCGAGCAACTTCCTGAGACGAACTTTTGAGTAGCCCGAAGCCCGCAAACCCTGGCGCCACCAGCGTTTCCGGGCCTCGGTGCCGCCGTTCCCGTCGGTCGCGTGGACCGACTTCGGCG
>Ga0068863_100005618_pt1 | contig 12324 bp, 10 predicted proteins | sample KBSSwiS62_FD_66596 | JGI IMG/M metagenome (GOLD analysis project Ga0068863, IMG submission 66596) | Switchgrass rhizosphere microbial communities from Kellogg Biological Station, Michigan, USA - KBS Switchgrass S6-2 | ecosystem: Host-associated > Plants > Roots > Rhizosphere > Soil ...
ATCGATACGGCCGTAGTCATTACTGACGTGGGCACCACCCTGGCTCGTGAGAAGATTGCCGGCATTGCCGTAAAAGAGGAATCCGAGGCCGATGACGCCGAGGACGACGATCAGCACCGTTTGCGATTGGCTGCGAAGAAATTTCATCATAAAGCGGACACGCTCCGGCTGGGGACGGGAAGAGAAAACATGATCGTGACATGATGCGAACTCCCGGCCCCGACGACAAGCGGGAAGTCCGTTCTTGGTGCTTAATTCTGCTCTTTCCCGCCATCCCGGCTTGCATTCGGCCCCCCTTGAGGCTTCTTTCATGGATGCTGTTTCGCCCTTTTTCGCATCTTTTCTGCCTGGCAGTGCTGAGCCTGTCCTTCCTGGCCCTTCCCGCCTCCGCCGGCCAAACATCACCGCTGGCCCCCAAGCCCGACTGGTCGACGCTCAACGCCTACCAAAAGACCATCACGAAAAGAGAGTTCACCCGTCTGATCAATGAAATTTACACCCCCGACAAGGCGTTTTGGACTTATGCCAAGATCGACGACGACAAGGTGACCCTCTATTCGGACTTAGCCAAGACCGAGCCCCTCTTTACGCTCCAGTTCGCGCCTGATGTTGACAACCAGTCCCCCCTGCCCGCTGTCTACAAGACCAAGGCCATCTCTACCGATCCGGAAAAGCCGCTGAAGGGACTCAAGATTGCCCTCGATCCGGGCCATATTGGTGGCGATTGGGCCCAACTGGAGGCCCGCTACTTCAAGATCGGCAAGGATCCTTCCGTGGAGGAAGCCAAACTCAACCTGATCACCTGCGAAATTCTTGCCGAAAAATTGAAAGCCGACGGCGCAGAGATCATTTGGGCCAAACGGGGCTACGAGCCGGTGACCCATTTGCGTCCTGACGATCTGCACAACGAGGCCATTGCGGCCTTGTCCCTCGCCCAGACCAATGGATCGCAAACAGACCCGCCTTCGTTTGTGTTCGGGCTCAAGCTGCCCCATGTCTCCAAACGCAACAGCACCAAGGCGACCCAGTCGCGCATCGATTACGAGGCCGCCCTCCTCTTTTATCGCGTGGCCGAAATCCGTGCCCGGGCCGAGTTGGTCAACAAGCAGAAACCCGACCTTACCATCTGCGTCCACTACAATGCGGACGACTGGGGCGATCCCGACAAGCCGACGCTGACAAATAGCAGCCGCCTCATTATTTTCGTCAACGGCTGTTATGAGAAGAAAGCCGAGCTGACCTACGACGACTATAAGTACGACCTGATGCGCAAGCTGCTCGATCGCACCGCCGTGCAGGAAATGAAAGGATGCGCGCTGGTCGGCCAGGAGATGCTCGACACCCTCAAGTATCCGGCGGAGGTCTATCCCGACATGCCCGGCGTCATCCTCAAGGATTCACCCTCCATCCACCATGTCACCGATGTGCCCAGCGTCTACGCCCGCGATCTCATGGCCAACCGGCTCTATCATGGTCCGGTGATCTATTGCGAAGGCCCCTACATGAATGCGCGCGATGCCTACTACCGGATCATCGCCGGCGATTACCTCGGCACAAAAAATATTCATGGCGAGGAAGTCCCCAGCATCTATCGCCAGTACGCCACCGCCGTGGAGCAGGGTGTGCTGAAGTATTTCGGGACGAAGTAGGGTTAGGCACAGCATCAGGTGTTAGTGTTGCCAATCTCGATTTTCGTTTCGCATACTCGCCGATGCCCAAAACCACGTCCGAGGCGCTCGAAGCCGCGCGCATGAGTCCGGAGCGCACCCTGCGCACTGGCCAAGGCTCGGCCATCAAGGGCATCCTCATCAACGGCTCCTTGGGCGCGGCCAAGTTGACGGCAGGACTCCTGGGCCATTCCTATGCGCTGGTGGCCGACGCCGCTGAATCGTTTTCGGACGTGGCCGGCTCGTGCGTCACCCTCTACGGCCTGCGGATCGCGGCGGAACCGGCCGATCCATCGCATCCCTCCGGGCATGGGCGGGCGGAGACCCTCGCTTCCATGGTGACGGCCCTGGCGCTGGTCGTGATCGGCGCGCTCATCTTCTCCCATGCGATGCTTTCGCTGGATGAGCCTCGTCTCGCACCGAATCCTCTCACCCTGCTCGTCCTCGTTCCGGTCATCGTGATCAAGGAACGGATGTTCCGTTGGATGTTGGAACGCGGGAAGACAATCGGAAGCCTTTCGGTGAAGGCCGACGCGTGGCACCAGCGCAGCGACGCGGTCACTTCGGTGGCAGCCCTCACGGGGATTGTCGTGGCGTGGATCGGCGGACCGGCCTGGAGCCATGCGGACAGCTGGGCGGCGATGCTGGCGAGTCTCTGGCTGGTGGGGACCGGCCTCTGGCTGCTGGGCCCGACGCTGCATGAATTGATGGAAGGCTCGGTCGACCCGGCGCTGCTCGAGTACATCCGCGAATCGAGCCTGGACTGCGAGGGCATCAAGGGCATTGACAAGGTCTGGGTGCGAAAACTCGGCATGCGGTTGATGATCGATATGCACGTGATCGTCGATCCCGAAATTTCCGTGAAGGAAGGTCACGATCTCGCCCACGCCGTGAAAGCCAAGCTGCAGCAGGAATTACCGCAAGTCCGCGATGTGATGGTGCATGTCGAGCCCTATGAGCCGGAGCGGATCAACCGCAGCCTCGTTATTCCGGAAGGCGGAACGCGATGAGCGCCTTTCCTCCCGAGTATCTTCGCGCGCATCTATTGTCCTTGGGCTGCGATGTCTCGCGAGTGGAGGAATCGTTCATCCATTCCGGCGGCCATGGCGGGCAGAACGTGAACAAGGTGGCCACCTGCGTGCAGCTGCGCTACGCCCCAAGGAATATCTTGCTCAAAATGCAGGAGCACCGGACGCAGGCCTCCAACCGGCTTGCCGCGTGGAAACTGTTGGCGACACAACTGCAACGCATGCGTGACGCCGCCGAGCTTGCCCGCCGCGCGGCCCGTGAATTGAAACGCCGCCAAAACGCGCAACGCCCTCGTGGCGTGAAAAGGCAGTTCGTCGAGTCCAAGCGTCACCGTGCTAAAATCCGCAGCGCGCGGAAAGACCAGGGCGAGGAATAGGCTTTCGGGACTTCAAGGTATGAATACTCGCAAGAGGCTTGGGTTCAGAATCGTGGCAATTGGACTCCTGGCGATAGTCGCCTGTTTGTTTTGGGCTCCAACCAAGCCGCCTGAAAGCGCTCGTAAAATCGCGGACGCTGCTCTTTTAAATTACTTCGATCAGGATCAGATGGCCCTAAAGGCCTACCCGTTGAGACGTTCAGGAACTGAACGGGACCATTATTTTTTTCAACTATGGGACTGACTTGGCCTTGGCGGGCGGCTATGTAGTTTACCGTGTTACCGTCTGGCGAAATGGGTCAACTGCCGTCGAGCCAATGCCCGGTGTAGACAGGTTTTGGTGGCATAACCAGGATTCATTCAAGATAACGAATGGGGCTTGATCACGGTCGAATTATTCCACCATCACCGTATCGTCATTCTCGTAGCACGGCGCGCAACAGCAAAGCAGGACGAGTGGCACCGCTCCCGTGTTCCAGATCTTGTGCCGCATCCCGGGTGGGATGGCGATGGCATCAAGTGTCCCCACGTCTCGGAGTTCCCCCTCCAGCTTCATCCGGCCCACGCCGCTAAGGATGTAGTAAATCTCCTCAGATTTTGGATGATAATGTTCCTGAGTCGCCGTGCCCACCGCGATGGTCGCCTCCGCCAGGCTTTGGTTGTGGATGGCGGAATTACGATAGGCCAGAAGTTCGCGAATTTCGGAACCGTCCTTCGTGATGAAAGGCTTGGTGTCTTTGCGATTGATAACGTCCATGGCAGAAAAATACCTGTTACCAATAAAAAAGGGGAGCCACTTTGGATGACTCCCCTTTCAAAACTCTCGCCGTTCTTTTAGAAGAACAACGGTATAATCAAAATCGCGAGGACGTTGACCACCTTGATCATCGGGTTGATCGCGGGGCCGGAGGTGTCCTTGTAAGGATCGCCGACGGTGTCGCCGGTAACGCCTGCTGCGTGGGCGGGGGAGCCCTTGCCGCCGTGATGGCCTTCCTCAATGTATTTCTTGGCGTTGTCCCACGCACCACCGGAGGAGGTGAGCGAGATGCCAATGAAGAGACCCGTCACAATCGTGCCCACGAGTACGCCGCCCAGCGCTTTGGCCCCCATGACCGCGGTCATGCCGGAAGCGGGGAAGAAATGACCGACCAGGGTCGGGAGCGAGATGGTGAGAATCACACCGAGGAGCGGAAGCAAGGCGGGGAAGATCATCTCAATGAGCGCGGCCTTGGTCACGATATCGACGCAGGTGCCGTACTCCGGCTTGTCGGTACCGGTGAGGATGCCGGGCTTGGCCTTGATCTGACGACGGACTTCAAGCACTACGGCACCGGCGGCCTTGCCCACCGCGTCCATGGTATAGGCCACGAAAAGGAACGGCAGCATGCCACCGATGAAGAGACCGATAATGATCGTCGGATCCTCAAGGCTGAACTCGATCTGCACCGCGGCAGCCTTCAACTCATTGACATACGCCGAGAAAAGCACCAGCGCGGCAAGACCGGCCGAGGCGATGGCGTAACCCTTGGTCACGGCCTTCATCGTGTTGCCAATGGCGTCCAGTTCGTCAGTGATCTTGCGGACTTCCTTCGGCAGCTTGGACATGACCGCCAGGCCGCCGGCATTGTCCGTAATCGGGCCGAATGCATCGAGCGAAATGATGATCCCCGAGAGGCTGAGCATGCTCACGACCGCGATGGCGATGCCGTACAACTGGTGGCAGGAGTACGCCACAATGATCGAGAGAATAATAAACACGACCGGGAAGAACACGGCATGCAGACCGACCGCAAGTCCGGCGATGATGTTGGTCGCGTGGCCGGTTTCCGAGGCCTTGGCGATTTTCTGCACCGGCGCGTACTGAGTCGCGGTGTAGTAATTGGTGATCAGCACGGTGATGAAGGTCATGGCCAGTCCGACAAGCGTGGGTATATAGAGCGAGACCCAGTCGGTCGGAAAAAGCGTCATGCTAAGCGGCAGGAAAAGCACCCCCGCAATAATGGCGCTCAGGGCCACGCCGGTCAGCAACGCGGCGGTCGGCTTCTGGTTGCCGATGTTGATGAAGACGATTCCGAGGACCGACGCGATGACCGAAAGTCCGCAGATCAGGAAGGGATAGATGATGTAGGCCATCGCGTTGGGAGCGCTGGCAAAGGTCAACGCGCCCACCAGTACGCAGCCGATGAGGCTGACTGCGTAGGTCTCGAAAACGTCCGCCGCCATACCCGCGCAATCGCCAACATTGTCGCCAACGTTGTCCGCGATGGTCGCCGGGTTGCGGGGATCATCTTCGTCGAGGTTCTGCTCAATCTTGCCGACGAGGTCCGCACCCACATCCGCCGCCTTGGTATAGATACCGCCACCGAGACGGGCAAAAACCGAGATGAGACTGCTGCCCAAGGCCAGACCAATGATCGCATCGAGCGCCTTCTTGTGGCTCGCCTCACCAAAAAACGCATCGGCACCGAGGTAAAAACCACCCACGCTCAAGAGGGCGAGACCGACGACGAGCAGACCCGTGACCGCCCCACCGTTAAAGGCGATGCGCAAGGCCGGTTGGGCGCCGATGGTGGCCGCCTGGGCCGTACGGATGTTGGTGATGACCGCGACCCGCATGCCGATGAAACCGGCGAGAAGAGAGCAAACCGCCCCAATCAAAAAGCCGATCGCGCAGGGAATACCCTTGAAGTAAGCGATGAGGATCAAAAGCACGATCGCAATGGCGCTGATCGTCTTGATCTGGCGGCTGAGGTAGGCCTTCGCGCCTTCCTCGACGGCCGCGGCGATTTCCCGCATCAGGTCGGTCCCGGTCGCGGCCGAACGAACCTTGACCGCCAGGATAATGGCCGTGACGATGGCAAGAGCGCCCAGAACGAGGGCGACGCAAATTCCGTTGTTGTTTAAAAAAGTCTCCATAGATAACGATACTGTTAATTGATGTTTCGGGGGTAAGAGGGCGCAGTGTAAGCAGCGCAAAAGGAAGCGCAACCCCTAAATGGGAAAAAAATCACTCTCCCTGTAGGACGGTCGAAGAACGTCCCTCTTCATTATTCCGCTAAGAAGTTGACCGTTCTTGGCATACCCATATTCTGCTCTTGGATGAAACACTTCCCGCTCGTCCTTATTTTCCTGGTCCTGGGCGGCGCAATCTATATGCGGTTCCAACAACCGAAAGCCTGGAACAATCTTCTGGATAGCTTGCGGGCCAATGTCGCCGCAGAAACACCGGTCCCGGCACCCGAGGAGGAGGCCGTCGCAGTTGTCCCGAAAAAACCTGCCGGGGTCGTCTATATCACGCCCGACAGTACCAACTACCTCAACTCCGGTCATATCACCGAGGTTGCGCAGCCGACCCACGCGCCAGCGCCTCCCGTGACGAGCAGAGTCTTCGTCCCTCCCTCCCCTCTGCCCTCTCAGTCGGCTTGGACTTGGACGACTTCGGACGGCAAAACCTACCACAACGTCATCATCGAAAAAGTTGAGGCAGACCGGGTCTCCATCTTTTACGACCAAGGCAGCGCAGTCATCGAGACAGCCGTGCTCTCCCCGGATCTCCAGCGTTTGCTCAACTACGACCCCGACTTGGCCGCCGAAACGATTGCTGCAAGGCAAAAGGCCAAGGACAATCCTGCGTCCGTAGGGCAGTGAAGTCCGTCCAATTGCGAGCCATCAGGGAGCATGCACCTGAAGCCGTTTGAAATAGCGCCTCAGGTAACCTCGGTCTACAACTTGATCTCGGTCGAAATCTTGACCTTCTTTTCCCCGGCACCCATCGATTTTTTCAGGCGGTCAAAGAAGCCGACCTGGACAGGTGTGTTCTCGGCGGTAATGGCCCGCTCGCGGCCCGCGGGCAAGGTTTCCACTGGCACCACGCGGTGCTTAGCGATCAATTGGTTCGCCTGACGCAACCGCTGGCTGAGGCAGGAAGCCATGCCCATAAGTAGCGCGCCGCCGCCACCGGCGTGCTCGGCGAGATAGGTGCGCAAATCATTCAGGTCCATACTCCACAAGGTCGCGGGCTCAATCACTTTGACCGTGGCCGAAGCCGCTCCAGGCTCAAGCAGGCTGACTTCGCCCAAGCATTCACCGACTTCGGCCGTGCTGAGCGCGACTTCTTTCCCGCTGGCCAAGGCCGTAATTGCCAATTTACCGGCAACAACAACATAAAAGCGGTCCTGCGGATCGCCCTCCTTGATAATCACGGTTTCGGGGGGAACCTTGTCATAACGCCCATAGGACGCCAGGTTCGTCAGGGAGCGGTCGCTCAGGTTCGAGAGAATTCCCAGCGGCGGCAAAGGCGGGGGAAGTTCCTCGAATCCTTCGGGAACGGCGCCATGCAGGGAGTGGTCTTGATTTTCTTCCATGAAATTAATTTGCTTCCGACGCTGCCAGAGTCGTACCCTAAGGTAACGATTTTAGCGATTCTTTTCCATGTCAGAATTAATTCTTCCCCGCACCGGCATCCTGGCCTTCATGGATGATGAGGCGCGTGAACGCTTTGCCAGCTATGGCATGGTCGAGCAAATCACGCCCGGCCAGGTCGTCATTCGCGAGGGCGAGCAGAATTTCAATCTCTACGTCGTTCTCAGTGGCAGCTTCACGATTTGCACCCATGCGACGGGACAGGAAGTGCACCTCGACGACGTGGGCGCGGGCGACTGCTTGGGCGAAGTCGCCGTTTTCCAGCCCGGCGTCACTTCCGCCACGGTGACCTGCACCCAGCCCGGTCAACTGTGGCATATCGACGTGGGCAATCTCCAGCAGTTCCTCACCGACTGGCCCCATGCCGGTTGCGCCGCGGTCCTCGGCATCAACACGCTCCTCAGCCGCCGCCTCAAACGCGCCAATTCCGTCATCCGCTCCCACCAGATCCTGCCCACCTTCCTCAGCATCCGCTCCAAGAAGCGGCCTGACTACGTCGCGCAACAAAGCTAGCTACCTTCGGTAGCTGTCGCTGACTTCGCGACGGTATTGCATCAATAGAGTAATCTGTCCCTTCGGGACTTAAGCAAACATGGCACGCGCCGTGCCTTAGGGGGGCGTGGCCCATTCGTCTTCCAAGAGCATCTTTCTCCAGAAATCGATGCATGGTCTCTATATAGGCCTGCTCATGTTCCTGGGCGTCATCGCCGCCGGGACTGCCGCCTACAAGCTCGAAGGCTGGCATCTGTCCGATGCCTTCTACATGGTCATCATCACAGTCTTTTCGGTCGGCTACGAGGAAGTCGAGCCGGTCACCACGCCCATGCTCCGGGCCATCACCATCTTCATCATCATCGCGGGAGACGCCAGCAAAGTCTACTTTGTGGGGTCGCTGGTCCGCTTCATCACCGAAGGAGAGATAGGAAAAGCCATGGAAGAACATCGTAAATCCCGAGACATCGATCACATCACCGGCCACGCCATCATCTGCGGCTACGGCCGCCTCGGCCAGACCCTGGGCCGTGAACTCGCCAGCAAAAAGTACCCGTTCCTCATTGTCGATAACAATGCCGAACGGGTCGCGCTCGCCCACACCCACGGTTTTCAGGCGCTGGTCGGTGATGCCGGCGACGAGGCCTCGCTCACGGAGGCCCACATCGAACGCGCCAGCGTCCTTGCCACCGTTCTGCCCAATGACATGGTCAACGTCTTCATCACCCTCACCGCCCGCAATATGCGTCCCGACCTGCGCATCATCGCCCGCGCCGAGGACCCCGCCACCGAGAAGAAGCTCAAGCAGGCCGGGGCCAACGAGATCATCCTCCCCGCCTTCGTCGGCGGGATGCAGATCGCCAACAGCATCACCCATCCCTCGCTTGAGCAAATTCTTCGCGGGGCGAACCAGCATCTCAAAAGCGACCTCAAGGACATCGGCGTCGACATCATCGAGCACCTCGTCGCCCCCAACGGCATCGATGACCGCAAAACCCTACAGCAACTGCTTCGCGGCATCGAGACCCATTGCATCGTCCTCGCCGTCCGGAAGCCCGATGGCACCCTCCTCCAGCATCCCGACGGCGATTACCGCCTCGAAGGCGACGATGTCGTGATGATGCTCGCCCACGGAAAGATTGCGTAGGAAGAAAACTCCATCAGTTTTTCTCCCCCTTTCCTTGAGTTCTCCGCGTTCTTTCGCGGCGAATTCAATGTGCTTTTTCCCGTTCATTAGCTTCCCTTTCGGGCCGGAAAAAAAACTTTGCGAAAATAATCACAATTCCGGTTGCCCGAAGAAATGGTGTCTGGTAACCACAAGGCGGGGAATTGCAATGAGTTGTCCAACTTACATCATTATTGGCTCGGAACGTGGCGGGAGAACTCCCCTTTAGCCAGAACAGACCCACCGCATGGCCAATATTTTTCCCAAAGCCACCAATGTCGTCCTGATGAAGGCCAGCGTCGCGCTGACCATCGTCGGCATGATCGCGCCCTTGGCCATCTGGTACTATTTCACTCCCAAATATTCGCGCGTCGGTTACCAGCCCACACAGCCGGTCGCCTTCCAACATGACCTCCACGTTGGCCAGCTCGGGCTCGATTGCCGCTACTGTCACAGCTACGTCGAGGTCAGCGGCCATTCCAACGTTCCCAATACACAGACCTGTATGAACTGTCATACGCAGGTGGCGAAGGACAACCCGAAGCTCAAGCCGGTCCGCGATAGTTGGGCCACCGGCGTGCCGATTGCATGGGTCAAGATCCACAACGTCCCCGACTACGCTTATTTCAACCATTCGGCCCATGTGAACCGTGGAGTCAGTTGCGTCAGTTGCCACGGCAAGGTCAACGAAATGACCGTCGTCTGGCAGCATGAATCGCAGAGCATGGGCTGGTGTCTCCAATGCCATCGCAACCCGGAAAATGCCGTCCGTCCCATCGCTGCCGCCAAGCCCGGCGAGCAGTCCCCCATTTTCAATCTCGACTGGGAGCCACCCAAGGGCCAAAGACAGGCCGAGATTGGCAAGAAATTAGTTAAAGACTGGAAAATCAATCCGCCGAAAGACTGCGCGGGGTGCCACCGATGAAACGTATATTCCAACACCCTCCCGCCCCGAAGACGGGCAAGCATTACTGGCGCTCACTTGAGGAGTTCGCCGATACGCCCGAATTCCGCGCGAAGCTGGAACGTGAATTCCCGCAGGGCGCCGCGGAACTCGAAGGCGGTGAAGTCACCCGCCGCGGTTTCATGCAGTTCATGGGTGCATCCGTTGCGCTCGCCGGTCTCGGCCTGACCGGCTGCCGCCGTCCCGAACTCCACATTGTTCCTTATACCAAGGGCGTCGAATGGCAGGTACCCGGTAACGCGCTCCATTACGCCACATCCATGCCCCGCCGCGGCGGCGCGGTTCCTCTCATCGCGACTACTTATAACGGACGCCCCACCAAGCTTGAGGGCAATCCCAATGTCCCCGGCTTCAATGGCGCGACCGATGTCCACGGCCAGTCGGCCATCCTCGATCTCTACGATCCCGACCGCTCCAAGACCGTCCTCAAGGCGAAGGAACGCGGCAAGGATTACACTGATTCGACCCTCGACGCTTTCTGGGAAGAGTTCGCCATCCTCAAGCGCGATTATCTTAAGAAGGGCGGCGAAGGCCTCGCCATCCTGACCGAACCGGGCACCTCGCCCACCCGCGCCCGTCTCCGCGCCGAAGTGCAGAAGAAATTCCCGAAGCTCGTCTGGGCTGAGTACGACGCCTGGGCCAGCCAAGGTGCGCCCGTTGTCCATGATTTCGCCAAGGCCGACATCATCGTCGCCCTCGATTGCGACTTCCTCGGCGCCACTGATGGCACTGTGCAGAGCATTGCCGGTTTCGCTGCCGGTCGCCGCCGCCTCGGCAAGACGCAGGAAACCATGTCGCGCCTCTACGCGATCGAAGGCCGCTTCTCCCTCACCGGCGGCATGGCCGATCATCGCCTGCGCGTGCCGTCGAGCGCCATTGCCGGAGTCGCCGCTCTTCTGGCCTCCAAGCTCGCCTCCGGCGGCGGAAACAGTTTTGCCGCGTTCTCCGATGCAGCCGTCGACACGTGGATCACCGAAATGGCCAAGGATCTGGCCTCGGCCAAGGGCCGCTCGCTCATCGTCTGTGGCAGCCAACAACCCGCCACCGTTCATGCGCTCGTCGCCCAGATCAATGAATCGCTCGGCAATGTCGGCGTGACCGTTAAGCCGGCTGAATCACGCCCCACCGCTGCCGCTGCTTCAACCTTGGGCGAACTCGCCGAACAGATCAGCCAGGGTACGGTCAAGACCCTCCTCATCCTCGGCGGCAACCCGGCTTTCGACGCACCGGCCGAACTCGGCTTCGATGATGTCCTAGGCCAGGTCGAACAAGTCATCCGCCTCGGCCTGTATGTGGATGAGACGTCTGCGACCAGCACGACCCATGTCCCCGCCGCTCACTTCCTCGAATCATGGGGCGACTCCCTCGCCTATGACGGCACCTATCTCTGCCAGCAGCCTCTCATTCTTCCCCTCTATAATGGCGTTTCAGAAATCCAGTTGCTGGCCGAACTGGCAGGCCTGGCTCCCGCCAAGGGCGCGGAATATGTGCAGGAAACTTTCCGTTCCGCCGCTTCTGCAACCGCGGCCCAATTTCAACATGCAGTCATGGACAACAACACCATGCGCGTCCAGGAACTGGCCCGGCAGATAGAAGCCGTTGAGAATGCACAAAGTCCGGAAAACGCCGATAGCACCTGGCATTCGTTCGTCCACGACGGATTTTCGACCAAGAAGCCTTCGCTGGTTTCACTGGCCATCAATATCGGTACTGGCGCACAAGCCTCCCCTCCTCCTCCCGCCAAGCCGCTCGCCGCCGGTGAATACGAACTTAATTTCATCCTCGGCAGCGTCGATGATGGCCGCTATGCGAATAACGGCTGGCTCCAGGAACTGCCCGATCCGATCAGCAAGCTGACGTGGGACAACGCACTCTACATCAGCCCCAAGACCGCCAAGACGCTCGGCGTGGAGATCAAGAACGTCAACAACAACGTCGCCGACGTCCCCAACACCGACATGGCGCCGCGGACGACCGATAATTCCCCGTTGTCTTACTTTGCCGTCGATCCGATGACCGCCTTCCCGATGGTGGAAATCACCACGCCGGACGACCGCAAGCTGGAAGTACCCGTCATCATCGCCCCCGGCCAGCACGACCAGACGCTCACCCTCGCCGTCGGCTATGGCCGTACCGCACCCCGCCTGACCGAGGCGACCCAGTTCAAGAACCAAGTCACGGCCCCGTTGCGCGTCGCCGAGGGTGCCGG
>Ga0068863_100005623_pt1 | contig 12318 bp, 19 predicted proteins | sample KBSSwiS62_FD_66596 | JGI IMG/M metagenome (GOLD analysis project Ga0068863, IMG submission 66596) | Switchgrass rhizosphere microbial communities from Kellogg Biological Station, Michigan, USA - KBS Switchgrass S6-2 | ecosystem: Host-associated > Plants > Roots > Rhizosphere > Soil ...
CGTGTCATGGACGTCCGGGTCGAGTTGACCCGACCCGCGACCACCGACAAGAACCACGATCCCCGCGCGCTCCACGACATCGGCGAGATCAAGTCGGGCGAGGTCGGCGCGATGGTGACTTTGGCCCGGACCGCGTTCCGTGGGCTCACCCGCTTCTACGCCGACCCCAACTTCCCCAACGAGAAGGTGGACAACCTGTACGAGTCCTGGTTCCGGCAGATGCTCGACCGAGACCACATCCTCGTCGTCCGCCTCCACCACGACCCATTCGGGTTCGTCACCGTCACCCGCGACGACCGAGGCGCGCACATCGGCCTGATCGCCGTCGTGGAGTGGATGCGCGGCCGGGGGTGGGGCAGGCTCCTCACCGACGCCGCCCGCCACTACGCCGCCGAGGTCGGTGAGCAACGGATCAGCGTCGTCACCCAAGGCTGCAATGTCGCCGCCCAGCGCGCCTTCCAAGACTGCGGCTTCCGCACTTGCGACGTCTCCGTGTGGCTGCACAAGCATTTCCGCGCCAAGCCAGACGCGCCTCCTGACAACCCATCGAATAAGAGCTGTTGATGCGTGACCTTCCCCAAGGTTGGCTCACGGCACACGAGGCGGAGAAGCTCGCCGAGCTTGCCACCGGCCGGGCCGTGCTTGAGCTCGGCGCGTGGAAGGGACGCTCGACCGTGGCGATGGCGTCCACCGCTGCCTACATCGTCTCCGTCGACAGGCATATGGGCATCCCCGGCACCGACGACTCGGACAGCCTGCCCGCCTACCTGGAGGCCGTCCGCTACCTCCCGAACGTCGCCGCAGTCGTCGCTGATTGGGAGCTACTCGCTGGTCACTTCAAGGAGTTCGACATGGTCTACATCGACGGCGACCACGACGAGATCTCGGTCGCGCGCGACATCGACATCGCGGTTAAGACACTGGGTGGGTACATGGGGCCGCCGCTGATCGTCTTCCACGATTGGGACTTCCCCGAGGTGCAAGACACGGCGCGGAAGATGCTGGATGAGATCGCTGAGGACGACCCCGAGGAGTTTGGCGGCATCGGCTGGTACCGGCTATGAGCACACCCCCCAACGTGGCTACCGTTCCACCCCGGCCGAACGCTGATCGCTATCTCGCCCGCTGCCCCGGCTGTGGCACCGTGGCACCCTACGTTGGGAACACCGGTTGCCTGGAGGACTGGGACGGCGAGACGTACCGGTTCAAGTGCTGCGGCCACCGCGCCCACTTGTGCGCCGCCGAGGGTGGCGCCGAGACCTGGATCGAGTGGGAGTGAAGGTCTGCGCGATCATCCCGTTCCGCCCCCGCGACGAGGACAGGATCGCGAACCTTGCCCGCACCCGCCAACAGTACGAGGCGCTTGGGTGGGAGGTCGCGATCTCCGACCACGACGGCGACCCCTTCTCACGCTCACGGGCGATCAACCAAGCGGCCGCGTTCGAGGTCGCCGACGCCGACGTGTTGTTCATCGCCGACTGCGACATCTTGATCCCCGACCTCAGCCAGCTACTTGAGTCATCCAGGCTCGCGCTTGAGGGTGACCGCTACGTCGTCTCGTTCAGCCACCTGCGCGTCCTCGACTGGCCCGGCACCGAGAAGGTCAGGGCGGGCTTCCCACCGGACCCAGCGCACGAGATCGAGTCGGTCAGCTTGATCTGGGGTTGCGCGTTCGCGATCAGCCGCACCCTGTTCGATCGCGTCTGTGGCTTCGACGAACGGTTCGTCGGTTGGGGCGCGGAGGACATCGGCTTCCTCGTCTCGGCCAGCACGATGGGTGGAGACAAGCAACGGGTCTACGGCGAGGCGTGGCACCTCGCACACCCCACCAACGAGGAGCGCGACAACCTTGGTGAGAACAACGCGCTCGCCTCCCGCTACCGAGGTTGTGATGGTGACCCCGAGTGCATGCGCATGATCCTCGCCGAGCGTGGGTGCGAGGCGTGAGCGAACCCCACGTGGCGATCATCATCGTCGTCGTCTTGATCCTCGGGATGCTGCTCGTCTCAAGGCTCCGACAGAGGTGAAGGTCTCCGCTTGCATCGTCACGAGAGGGGACGTTGATCTCGCGCCCGTGCTTGACTCGTTGCCTGACTCTTGGGAGCGCGTGATCTACGACAACTCCGGATCCGTTTCGGTGATGACGCCTGGAACCGGGGCCGTCCATCACCAAGAGGGCGGGGGATACGAGGTCGTTGATGGGCCGGGGTGGCGCTACTACGAGAACGTGCCTGACCTCGCCGTGTACGGCCGCTACGAGGCGGCCTTCGAATACGCGACCCACAACTTGGTCTACGTCCAGGACGACGATTGCGTCCTCGACCGCTCCTCGTTCGGGATGCTCATGCAGGCATGGCGGTCGCACGAGCGGGTCAAGCAAGACGCGCTGGTCGCGAACATGCCGGAGAAGTTCCGCCACGACTTCTACGAGCACCACTGCTTGGTCGGGTTTGGGGCGATGTTCGATCGCCGCCGGGCGCAAGAGGCGTTCGCGCTGTGGGCTGGTAGCGGCCTCACGTTCTCCAACGCTGGCGAGGAGATGGGTTGGTTCACGCGCGTCTGCGACGTGGTCTTCACCACGCTCACCCCGCGTGTCTTGGTGGACGCCCCATACGAGGATCTCGTCTGGGCGAACGCGGCGAACCGGATGTGGAAGCAACGCACCCATGTTGGGGAGCGGAAGCGCGCGCTCGACCTCGCGCTTAGGATCGCGGCGTGAACCTCGACATCCTCTACTGCTCCTGGAACCGGGCGAGCTTCACCGAATTCAGCTTCCGGATGCTCCTTGAGAACACAAGCTGGGATCGCGTCCGAACGCTCGTTGTCCACGACGATGACTCCTCCGATGGCACCACCCTCCTGCTGAAGCAACACCGGCAATCGAAGACGGCCGAGTCGCACGGAGTCGCATCGGTCAGGTGGGACTTCAACCGCCACCTCGGATCCGCCCCAGCGGTGATGAGCGACTTCATCGGCACCACCGACGCCGACTGGTTCGCGAAGATCGACAACGACATCGTCGTGCCGCCCGGATGGCTGGACGCGATGCTCCAAGTGATCGAGGGCGACCCCAGCGTGGACTGCCTCGGGATGGAGGCCGGTCGGGGCAACCCCCGCACGCCGGAGTGGGACGGCGTGTACCGCTTCCAGGATGGCTCCTGGATGGGCGGTGTGGGGCTGATCAAGGTTGACGCGGTCAGGCGCTTGCCGGAGTTCGCCGGGCAGGCCGGGTGGAGTCTCTTGCAAGGCGAGTACGGGAAGGTCACGAAGAACGGCCCGCTGAACATCGGGTGGATCAACCCCGACCTTCCAGTGGTGCAGCTCGATCGGGTGCGCTTCGAGCCGTGGAAGAAGCTGACCGACTACTACGTCACGGAGGGCTGGTCTCGGCCGTGGGGCAAGTACCACCCCGGCGTCGACTACTTCGACTGGTGGCCGCCGGAGGCACGCAATGGCGGTTGACGCTTTGACCCTGCTCGGCAACCTCCTCGGCGACATCATCGAGGAGACACTCGGGGCGACCGGCAAGCTTGAGGAGGCGGACCGGCTGCACGAGCGCGTCAACGAGTTCGTCGCGCAGGCGCGCGCCGAGATGGAGGAGGAGTGAGGCTCGCCGTCCTGCTGATCCTCGGCGTCGGCTTCCTCTGCGCCCTGTTCGCGATCGTGGTTGGCTTCGCCGTGGGCATCTCGCCGTGGGCGTGGCCGGTCGCCATCTTCGGCCTCGTAGGTTGCGGCCTCCAGATCGCTTGGTGGGCCCGGCTGTGAAGCTCGTTGCTGGGCTGCTCGTCCGCAACGAGATCAACCGCTACCTGGAGGAGTCGGTCGGCCACCTGTTGGAGTTCTGCGACGAGGTCAGGGTGCTCGACGACGGCTCCACGGACGGGACGTCGGAGTGGCTCACTGAGGTTCACGACTCCCGACTGAAGCACCGCCGCCGCGACACACCCGGCTTCTACGAGCACGAGGGAAGGACACGGAACGAGCTGCTCCAATGGACGCTGGAGGGTGAGCCCACCCACGTCCTCGCGATCGACGCTGACGAGTTCGTCGCCGACCCAGGCGCGGTCAGGAGCTCGTGCGCGATGGGCGGCTCCGTCTACACGCTGGACATGCAGGAGGTGTGGGAGTTGGACGGCGACTGTCTCTGCATCCGAGAGGACGGTGGCTGGCGGTCCCACCCGATCCCGATCTTGTGGGCGGTCACCCGTGGCGCGGAGGCGTGGAGGATCTCCGACCGGCCCTTGGCGTGCGGCCGGGTGCCGCTTGAGGTGCAAACCCGCCGTCGGCCGCCGGACTCGGGAACCGAGATCCTCCACTTCGGCTGGGCGAACGAGGAGGAGCGCGCGACCCGCCACGCCCGCTACGTCGAGCACGACCAAGGCCGGTACCACCGGAACGACCACCTCGACTCGATCATGTGGCCCAGCCACCAAGTGGAACTGCGCGGCCGTGGCTGGCCCGCTGCGCTGACGGAACGCCGGGATGGGATCTCCACTAGGGTGAAGGCTCCCAAGCCCTGAGCGGCCGTTCTACGGCCTCACAGAACCAGGGTCACTCCCCCCGAGGCACGATCTCCACGTTCGCCGTTACGTAACGGGAGCCCTCACAACCCAGGCCTGAGGATCTTGGTAGCTTTCCTTTTTGTCGTATCCAGGGTTAAGCACACAGCGGCCGAGCTCTCACTCGGCTGTTGTGTTTAGGTGGTCACGACCTCCCAGCACTCAACCCCGAGCTTCGGATGGTCGGGGTAGTGCTTGATCGAGCCGGGCCACAGGTAGCCGAAGTCGTAGCCTTGCTTGAACTTCCGCTCTCGGGCGATCTCCTCCTCCGCGGCTCGGGCTTTTGCCTCCGCCTCGTTGTCGTAGACCGCCCAACCGACCTTGCATCCTTGCGGGTTGTCGATCATCGTCATTGCTTCACCTCCCCTCGCGTGATCTCGATCTCGGTGTCGGGATCGTCCCATTGGCGCTCACCTTGACCACCGTCTCTGTATCGCACAGTGACGACAACCGCTCCGAGGTAACACTCGGCATCGGTGAGGGCCGTCCAGCTGTCACCGAACCGATCCCCCTTCTTGAGATCGAACACGGTGGTCAGCATTCCGGCACATCGTCGAGCTGGTTCCACCACTCGACGGCCTTGACTGACACCGGGTAGTTGGGACGCCACCGCCCATCCTCTTTCTCCAGGCGGTGGAGCTCGGCGAGTGCCTCGCCTGCCAAACAGTCGGCGTCAGCGAAGCTCTCCCGCGTGCCCCACATCCGGACGGGAAACTCGTCCCCGTCCGCATCGGCCAGCGTCACGATGACGCTAGGCCCTGGCACGTTGACTCCATCTCGGGCCTTGCTTGGCGGCGGCCTCAGCGACGGCGGCGTAGTGCTCGTCGCAAAGCCACCCCCATCCCTTCCGGAACGTGAGCCCGGTGTCAACCAGGCCGCGCTCGTAGTGCACACAGCCGTGGTGGTGGCCGGGATTGCCATCGGTCGGGCATGGGCCTTGCGGCTTGCCCGGCGTGAGGCAACCCTCGACCGCGCAGATGGACTGCCGCTCAGGCGGCACCCCAACCCACGGCCCCCACTCGGGGAGTGGGAAGCTGGTCAGATTGGACAAAGCCATCTCCTCTCTGATCCTCAAGCCTGGGTTGTCAAGGTTCCCGCTCCGGCCCCCGAGCCGCTAGTCCCAACTCGCTGACGCCCGTTGTGATTGGTGGCCTTTGCACAACCATTCTATAAAACGGGCTTTACAGCGACCCCGAAAAACCCTTGCAAACGGCCGCTTTTCCTCGCAAACTGCGCACGGACGCGGTCAGCTTGACAACGCAAGCAAGCCATCCGCCGGGCACGATCGGGCCGATTCACGGCTCCGAGCCCCACGCGGAGGGCATGGTTGAGCCAGAAAGATCCATTACAGACTCCGATAGACCCCCTCGCCCGCTGAGTCCATCCGCGCCCGCGCGCAGCATGGTGCTCGTCTAGACAAGGAGGATGCCCATGCGTGGGCTCAAGCTCAATCGCTTCGCGCTGTTCTTGGTCGCAGCCGTGCTGGCCGCGTTGATGTTGCCGGTCGTCGCGCTCGCCCAAGGCAGCGCAGGAGCAGCAACCGACACGCCCGACATCACCGACGACCTTGGGTCGTGGGCCGCGCTGGTGGGCATCTTGCTCCCCGCCGTGGTCGCGCTCTTACAGAAGGTGAGCTGGCCCGATTGGGTGAACGCGCTCGTCTTCGGCTTCGCCGTCGTCGTCGCCTCGGTCGTCTACGGCTACATCAGATACGGCAGCGACCTATCGTGGGCACACTGGGAAGGCACGCTCCTCGCAATCGTGCTGTGGGGCTTGGCGACCTACCACGCCTACTGGAAGCGCGGGCCGGAGTCGATCGCGACCAAGCTCAGGCAGACGGGACCGATCAAGTAGGACATCAAGACCTCGACGGGGCTTCCGCCCTAACCCCTCTCCGTGGGAGCCCCGTCGGGTCACTGATCTAGGATCTCGCCCCGGTGGACGTCCCGAGCACTTGGCACTTCGCGATCCTCGCCCTTGCCGCCTTCCGCATCACCCGCTTGTTCGGGTGGGACGAGTGGCCGCCAGCCGCTAGAGCTCGTGCTTGGCTGCTCGGTGAGGAGTGGCATCACATCACCGACCCGTTGGCGCTCGCCGACCTCCCCTCGGCGGCGGGTGAGGAGAGCAACCGCCCGGAGGCACCCGGCCGCCCACCCAATGCTGATGTGCCAACGATCGAGCCGGTCTACCGTCGCCCGTACCTCGCCCATCTCTTCCACTGCCCCTGGTGTCTCGGCTTCTGGATCTCGCTGATCGTCTGGGGGGTGTGGCAAGCGGAGCACCACTGGACGCTCGTGTTGCTGACGCCGTGGGCTCTCGCCGGAGCAGCGAGCCTCACTGCTCGGAATCTCGATCCTTGATATAACCCCGTCGACTGTTGGGCCGAACTGGACGCGGTTATCAGGTTCGATTCCTGCCACCTCCCTTAGCGTGGGGGTGGCACCCCGGATGGGCCGGGGATCCGCCTCCATACTCCCCGCCCGCCGTCGTGTTAAAGTCCTTCCGCGCTGGGCCGAAGGAAGTCGGTTATCTCCTGTGAAGAGAGAGGTCCCAGGTTCGAGTCCTGGTCGTCACCCTCGGGTGGCGGTAGCTCAGCTGGTAGAGCGCTAACGGTCGGCTCCCACCCCACGCCCGCGCTACACTCCGCACCTCCTCACGGCAGAGGAGGCCGAGGGTGGGCCGAGGCAGGCAAGCCGGTTATCTCTTCTGACGAAATCGGAAGCCCGAATCCGGTCCTGCACAACACGCCCCCCTCCGCTAAATGCTTGAGCACGGCGCACGAGCGTGTTAGGATCCGACTCGGCGCTGGGCCGAAGGCGCGCCGGTTACCTCGCTTAGGGACAACACCGGTCGCCACACCAAGCCCGCGCTCGCAAAGTTCCGCCTCCTCTGCCGAAAGGAACCACTGATGTCTGACTACCTGCTCCAGCACGGCACCCGCCAGACGCCGCAGTCCGAGCCCCTCACCCCCGACCAGGTCGAAAACTCCGCTGGAGGGTTCACTTGGCAGGTCGACATGTGGACGCGCCTGCGCCGCTTCCTGATCCTTGGGTCGGAGGGAGGCACGTACTACATCGGTGAGCGCGACCTCACGAAGGAGAACATCGACGCGATCCGGACGTGCCTCGCTGAGGATGGAGAGCGCACCATCCGCGAGATCGTCGAGATCAGCACGTCGGGTCGAGCGCCGAAGAACGACCCTGCCCTCTACGCGCTCGCGGTTGCGATCTCCGATAAGGCACGGCCCGAGGTTCGCCGGGCCGCCGCCGAAGCTCTCCCGTCCGTCGCCCGGATCGCGACACACCTGTACCACTTTGTCGCCTACGCGGAGACGATGCGTGGGTGGGGGCGCACGATGCGCTGGGCGGTGTCGAACTGGTACCAGCGGAACCCGGAGCAGCTTGCCCTCCAGGCGATCAAGTACCGCCAGCGGGATGGGTGGTCGCACCGCGACCTCCTCCGCCTCGCGCACCCCAAGGCGCGCGGCCCCGAGGCGTCGGCGCTGTTCGATTGGATCACGCACGGCACCCTCGTCCCGGAGGGGCGCACCGAGTCCGGTGGGCCCCCGGTTGTGTTCGAGAACGTCATCGACCCGTACCCGCTTGTCCGGGCGTTCGAGGCTGCGCAGCGATCCGAGAACGCGATCCAGACCGCGAAGCTCGTCCGCGAGAACCCCGGCCTGCCTCGGGAGGCGCTCAAGCCTGAGCACCTCACCAACCCGGAGGTATGGCACGCCCTGCTGGAGAACGAGATGCCGATCACGGCGCTCGTCCGCAACCTCGCGAACATGACCCGGATCGGGGCGCTCGCCAACCGTGACCACCTGCGTCTGGTCACGGAGGCACTCTCCGACCAGGAGGCGCTCACCCGCTCTCGGATCCACCCGCTTGCGATCCTGGTCGCGCTCCGCACCTACGCCGCCGGGCGCGGCTTCCGAGGGTCGAACACCTGGAACACGATTCCCGACGTCCTCGACGCGCTTGATGGGGCGTTCTACCTCGCGTTCGGGAACGTCCCCTCCACGGGGCTGCGCACCCTGCTCGCACTCGACGTGTCCGGGTCGATGGGTGGAGGCAACGTCGCTGGATCTCCTCTCACTCCCCGCGAGGCTGCCGCTGCGATGGCGCTGGTCACCTTGCACGCCGAGCCCGACTGCCAGGTGATGGCGTTCGCGAAGGGCTTCGTCCAGCTTCCCCTCTCCCGACGCCAGCGGCTCGACGACGTCGTGGACATGACCTCCCGGTTGGGGTTCGACGCGACCGACTGCTCGCTGCCGTTCCTGTACGCCACCCAGGTCGGTCTCAACTTCGACACGTTCGTGGTCTACACCGACTCGGAGACGTGGGCGGGTGAAATCCACCCCAAGCAGGCCCTTGACGCCTACCGGCAGACGAGCGGCATCCCCGCCCGGTCGGCTGTCGTCGGAATGGTCAGCAATGGCTTCACGATCGCGGATCCCAACGACGCTGGGATGCTCGACGTGGTCGGGATGGACACCGCGACGCCTGGTCTGCTCACCGAGTTCGCGCTCGGCCGGGTCTAGGTCACCGAGCGGGCGTCCGCCGCGCCCGCTCGTAACCTTCCTTCCATGAGCGTGCGGGAGCGTCGCCTCGGGGAATGGCACCGGGAGCGGGTCGCCGAGTTCCGGAGCCTCGGCTTCGACGAGATCGTCGCGCTTGACCTTGCCGACTCCGACGCGAGCAGCTCGTGGGTGAGGATCTCCTTGCTGGACAGGGGCGCAACCCACGACCAAGCCGCACGCTGCGTGCTCGGCTCCTCCTATAGCCCCAGCAGCAGCCGTCGTTACGCTTCCTCCGCTAGCTAGCGACCTTCAGGAGGTAGACGATGGGCTGTGGATGTGGCGGAGGATCAACCAAGCGGGAGGCCGCGCGCGAGCGCACCGCCAAGCGGAGAACGGCGAGCGCCGGGAGCACCGCCTCGTCCGGCAACCCGACCCGCCAGCCAGGCTTCTACTGGACTGGCCCACAGACACGCCCGAAGCCGAGCAGCTAACCGCGTGAACCTGGGCCGCCGTCCGCGCGTCAGCGTTCTCAGCCCGAGCACCGTCAGCTCGGAGGTGACTCGAAGGCACCAACACCTGCGCGCGTCCGGTGAGCGCATCCAGGGCAGGAAGATCGACCGGGCCCGCCGCCTCGTCCAACCGTGGCAAGTCCAGGCGCTCAACTTCTACGACGTCCTCCCCGAGATCAACTACGCAGGCCAGTTCTACGCGCGTGGGCTCGCGAACCTGGAGCTGATCTCGTCGGAGAAGGTCATGGGCGAGGACGGCAAGGTTCAGGTCATCCCCAGCGAGGACGAGATCGCCCGGCAAATGCTGGAGCGGATCCAAGATCCCGGTGGTGGCCGCAGCAACCTGCTCGCCTCCTACGGACGCCTGATGTTCTTGGTCGGTGAGGCGTACCTCGTCGCGACCCGCGACCGCGAGACGGAGCTTGAACAGTGGGAGGTGCTCTCATTCGAGGAGATCGTCCCGGAGGGGCGAGGCTTCAAGCGGATCAAGGCACCCTCCGTCCAACCGGAACAGTACGAGGACGCGGAGGAGGACGAGTACGAGCCCCTGGACGAGAACACCGCCGTCGTCTACCGGCTGTGGAAGCGCCACCCCCGCCACTCGCTGCTCGCCGACTGCACGATGAAGGGCGTCCTGGAGTTGTGCGAGGAGCTTCTCCTCCTCACCAAGGCCGTCCGTGCGCGCGCCCGCTCACGCCTCGCCGGAAGCGGCATCCTCTACCTGCCCAACGGCCTGACGGTCACCCCCGTCGAGCCGGAGCCGGACGAAGACCCCAACGTCGACCCGGTGTTGGCAAGGCTGACGGACGCGATGCTCGCCCCGATCGCGAACGAGGGCGACCCCTCCGCCGTCGTCCCGCTGATCATCCGAGGCCCCGACGAGCTCGGCGACAAGATCCGCGTCATCCAAGTCGTCGACCCAACCCAGCTGTACCCGGAGACGGGGTTGCGCCGCGAGTGCATCGACCGGATCGCGATGGGCTTGGACATGCCGAACGAGATCCTCACCGGCACCGCCGATGTGAACCACTGGGGTGCATGGATGATCGACGAACAGTCGTGGAAGGGCCACCTCCAGCCGATCGCCCAACAGCTCTGCGACGACCTCACCGCGAGCTACTACCGCCCGTCGCTGCGTGAGGCGGGGATCGAGAACTGGCAAAACCACCTGATCGCCTACGACGCCGCCTCGGTCATCTCCCACCCGAACAAGGGCAAGGACGCGAAGGATCTGTGGGACCGCTTCGCGATCACCGACGAGGCGCTGCGCGACTCGGTCGGCTTCGACCCCGACGACGCGATCGCCTTCGACACGGACGAGGGCGAGGCCGAGTTCACCCGCCGGGTGGGGATCTACGTCAAGGACGCCCAGCTCGCGACCACGGGCGAGCCTACGCCGCCACAACCGCCAGGGGGTGGTGGGAACCAAGGCGGGCAGCCCGCGGACGCCACAGGCCAGGAGGGAGCCTCAGAGGAGGTCACAAAGGGACCCCCAGAGCCAAGCCAGGGCGAGGAGGGCATGCCACCGGACGCGATCTCCGCGGCGGGGAACGGCCACCACTACGCGCACGCCCACCGGATCGTCGGCGCAGCCGATCTCGCCTTGACCAGGGCGCGCGAGCTGGCCGGAAACAAGATCAAGAACCGGGCGAAGCGCGACAAGGAAGCCCAAGCCCTGATCGAAGGGGTACCGGCCCGCCAGGTCGCTGCCGTCCTTGGAAGGGAGCGCGTCCGGGCCCTCGGCTGCCCCAGTGAGGTGGAGCTCGTGTCCGGGTGCCGGGAGTTCGTCGCCGACGCCGCCCGGATGTGGGCCTTGGACGAGCCGATGGTCGATCGGCTGGTCGAGATGATCGAGCAACACGCCGCGCGCACCTTGTACGAGCAGCGGCCCATTCCGCTTCCTCCCACGTTCGACAACTGGATCGCAGGGGCGCTGACAGCAGGCGGACGCTGATGCCCGGCGTCTCCGTCAGTGTCAGCCTCTCCCGCTCAAGCCAGCGGCTCATCACCTCCCTGGCCCGGCTGATGAGCGCGATCGAGCACGCCGACCCCGCCATGTTGGAGGACGAGATCAAGTACGCGCACCTGGAGGTCAAGGCGGCCCTCCAGGAGCCGCGCCCACTCGCGTTCGAGGAGGAACACTAGGTGCCGGTTCGTAGATGCACCAGCGACGGCAAGCCGGGCTGGTCGTGTGGCAATCTCAAGTGCTACGTCTACACCGAGGGCGACGCCGCCTCCGAGAAGCGGGCGAAGAAAGCGGCGATCAAGCAATGCATCGCCATCGGTGAGGATCCTGGCGGGGGCGCGTCCGTGACCAGCGCCGCCAACCCCGTTCCAGCCGCCGCGCACCTCACCGGCGTGGTCAAAAAGGGAATGGACAGAGCGGCGAAGCTGGAGCCCCAGATGGCTTCCGCGCTCGTCCCGACCCTTGACCGGGCCGCCGACGAGGCCGCACGCCGGTTCGTCAAGCTCACCGAATCCTCGGCAGCCCCCGACGGCACTGGGTGGGCGATGCCCTCCTCGGACGAGCTCGTGGATGTGGACAAGCTTGTGGTCAGCCTGAAGAAGAAGCTCGACCCGATCATGTTCCAGGTGCTGAAGGCCGTCCAGGAGGCGATCTTCGCGAACCCGGAAAACATCACCGCCGCCGGGGAGGTCAGCTTCAACGTCACCAACCCCTACACCAAGGCGCTGATCGACCGGACGGCCGGACAGATCACCAGCGTCG
>Ga0068863_100005627_pt1 | contig 12313 bp, 7 predicted proteins | sample KBSSwiS62_FD_66596 | JGI IMG/M metagenome (GOLD analysis project Ga0068863, IMG submission 66596) | Switchgrass rhizosphere microbial communities from Kellogg Biological Station, Michigan, USA - KBS Switchgrass S6-2 | ecosystem: Host-associated > Plants > Roots > Rhizosphere > Soil ...
TGATGATCAGCGGCACCTACTCCAAGGGCTTCCGCATCCCGTCGTTCGGTGAGGCCAACGCGCTGCCGACCACGGGCTACGTCTCTCAGGTGGCTGCCAACATCCCGGCCGCATTCCGTGCCCAGTACGGCTGCGCCGCGGACGCCACGACCTGCCCGTCGTACCTGACCAACTACTCGATCGGTCTGACGACGCTCGCGTCGCCGAACCTCAAGCCCGAGAAGTCGCGCAGCTTCACCGCCAGCGTGGCCTTCTCGCCGATCCCGGACATCTCGCTCCGCGTCGACTACTACAACATCAAGAAGACCGGTGCGATCACGTCGCCGTCGTCCGCTCCTGCCATTGCCGCCTATTACGCGGGTCAGCCGATCCCCGCAGGCTACAATGTCATTGCCGACGCGCCCGACATCAACAACCCGACCGCCACCCCGCGTATCGCGTTTGTTGAATCGTCGCTGATCAACGCGAACACCATCAAGTCGGAAGGCATCGACTTCAGCGCCACTGTCCGTCACGACTTCGGCAACGTGAAGTTCACCAGCCTTCTCGACGCGAGCTTGCTGCTGAACCTCAGCACCTCGTTCCCCGATGGTTCGACCGAGAAGTATGTCGGCACGCTCGGCAACTTCAACCTGACTGCCGGTACCGGTACGTTCAAGTGGAACGGTCACTGGACCAACACGGTCGAAGTCGGCAAGCTGGCGCTGACCGGCACGCTGAACTACACCTCTGGCTATGACCTTTCGGCCATGGACCAGGGCACCGACTACAAGGATTGCGGTCTGTATCCGGGCTACGGCGACTGCCACGTCAAGGGCTACATCACGGTCGACATGAACGCGACCGTGAACGTCACCGACGATGTCAGCATCTACCTGAACGTGCTGAACCTGTTCGACCACCTGCCGGATGTCGACGCGGTTACCTACGGCGCGTTCCTGTATAACGCCGTGCAGGCAGGCGACGGCGTCTACGGCCGCCGCTTCCGCGCCGGCGCGAAGTTCAAGTTCTGATCTTCGATACCTAAGTACAAAAAAGGCGGTCACTTCGGTGGCCGCCTTTTTTCTTGAAATAGGGGGCGGGACCATGCGGTCTCGCCCCCTCTTCCGTTCAAGCTCTCACTCCACGCTGATCGCCAGGGCGCCGTCGCCGTCGTCTATGCGCAGGTGGCTGCCGTCGGGGATCTCGCCGGCCAGCAGCTTTTCGGCGAGCGGGTCCTGCAGGTAGCGCTGGACCGCCCGCTTCAGGGGGCGAGCGCCGTAGACCGGGTCGTAGCCGACGCGACCCAGCCAGCGCTTGGCGGCGTCGGTGAGGTCGAGAACGATCTTGCGGTCCTTGAGCAGCTTCTGGACCCGTTCCACCTGGATCTCGACGATCGGGCCCATGTGGGCCTGGCCGAGGCGGTGGAACAGCACGATCTCGTCGAGCCGGTTGAGGAACTCCGGGCGGAAGTGTCCGCGCACGACTTCCATCACCTGCGGCTCGACCGCGTCGACGTCCTGCCCTTCGTCCAGCTGCGTCAGGTACTGGCTGCCCAGGTTGCTGGTCAGGATGATGAGCGTGTTGGTGAAATCCACGACCCGGCCCTGTCCGTCGGTCAGGCGCCCGTCGTCGAGCACTTGCAGCAGGACGTTGAACACGTCCGGATGCGCCTTCTCGACTTCGTCGAACAGCACGACCTGATAGGGCCGTCGCCGCACCGCCTCGGTCAGCACGCCACCCTCGTCATAGCCGACATAGCCCGGAGGCGCGCCGATCAGGCGTGAGACCGCGTGCTTTTCCATGAATTCGCTCATGTCGATGCGCACCATCGCGGTGTCGTCGTCGAACAGGAAGCCGGCAAGCGCCTTGGTCAGCTCGGTCTTGCCCACGCCCGTGGGGCCGAGGAACAGGAAGCTGCCCAAGGGCCGGTTGGGGTCCTGCAGACCGGCACGGGCGCGCCGCACCGCCTTGGAGACGGCGGAGACCGCATCCTTCTGCCCGATCACGCGCGCGCCTAGCACTTCCTCCATCCTGAGCAGCTTTTCGCGCTCGCCCTGCAGCATCTTGTCGACGGGCACGCCGGTCCACTTGCTGACCACCGAGGCGATGTCGTCCTCGGTCACTTCCTCGCGCAGCAGCGCGTTGACCGACTGCGCCTGCGCCTCGGCCAGCTGCTTTTCGAGCGCCGGGATGGTACCGTAGGACAGCTCGCCCGCGCGGCCGAGGTCGCCGGTGCGCTGCGCCTGCTCCAGTTCGATGCGCGCGGCGTCGAGCTGCTCCTTGAGCTTGCCTTCGGCCGCGATCTTGTCACGCTCGTTCTGCCAGCGCGTCGTCAGCTCGCTCGACTGCTGCTCGAGGTTGGCCAGTTCCTCACGCAAGTGCGAGAGGCGGTCCTTGGAAGCGTCGTCGGTCTCCTTGCCCAGCGCCATCTCCTCGATCTTGAGCTGGATGATGCGCCGGTCGAGCTTCTCGATTTCCTCGGGCTTGCTCTCCACTTCCATGCGGATGCGGCTGGCGGCCTCGTCCATCAGGTCGATCGCCTTGTCAGGCAGGAAACGGTTGGTGATGTAGCGGTTCGACAGCGTCGCTGCCGCCACGATCGCGCCATCGGTGATACGCACGCCGTGATGCAGCTCGTACTTCTCCTTGAGTCCGCGCAGGATCGAGATGGTGTCCTCGACCGTGGGCTCGCCCACGAACACCGGCTGGAAGCGCCGCTGCAGCGCCGCGTCCTTCTCGACGTACTTCTGGTACTCGTCGAGCGTCGTCGCACCGATGCAGTGCAGCTCGCCGCGCGCGAGCGCCGGCTTGAGCAGGTTGCCCGCGTCCATCGAACCTTCCGACGCGCCCGCGCCGATCAGCGTGTGCATCTCGTCGATGAACAGGATGATGTGCCCTTCGGCGCCCTTCACCTCGTCGAGCACCGCCTTCAGCCGCTCCTCGAACTCGCCGCGGTACTTGGCGCCCGCGATCAGCGCGCCCATGTCGAGCGACATCAACGCCCGGTCCTTGAGGCTGTCGGGCACGTCGCCGTTGGCGATGCGCAGCGCCAGGCCTTCGGCGATCGCGGTCTTTCCGACGCCAGGATCACCGATCAGCACCGGATTGTTCTTGGTGCGACGGGCGAGGATCTGCACGGTGCGGCGGATCTCCTCGTCGCGGCCGATGACCGGGTCGAGCTTGCCGTCGCGCGCCGCCTGGGTGAGGTCGCGCGCGTACTTCTTCATCGCGTCGTAGGCATTCTCCGCGCCGGCGCTATCGGCAGTCCGGCCCCCGCGCAACTCGGTGATAGCAGCTTCAAGCGTCTGCGGGGTGACGTTGGCGGCGCGCAGCGCCTGGCCGGCGGCCGTGGTCGAGGCCAGCGTCAGCGCCAGCAGCAGGCGCTCGACTGTGACGAAGCTGTCGTTCGACTTGGCGGCGAGTTGCTCGGCGCTATCGAGCACCCGCACCGCATCGTTGTCGAGGCCGGGTGCGCCTTGCGCCCCGCTGCCCGAAACCGACGGGATCTTCGCCAGCGCCTTGTCGAGTTCCTGCACCGCGAACGCGGGGTTTCCGCCGGCGCGCTGGAGCAAACCCGCGGCCATGCCCTCGGAATCGTCGAGCAACGCCTTGAGTACGTGCTCGGGGCTGATACGCTGGTGGTTGAGCCGGATCGCCACGGTCTGCGCCGCCTGCAGGAACCCCTTGGCGCGATCGGTGAACTTTTCGAGATTCATGGGTACTGGTGCCTCCTGATCCCCGGCCATATGGTGTTGTATTTGAGCAACACAAGGCCCGCCGCGTCATTCTTGGCAGGACCGTGAACGCCGCGCCTTGATCGCGAGCAACAGATGGGTGCGGCTCCTGCGAATGCCAGTCCCCAGCGGCTCACGCGATCCCGCCATGGCGGTAATGCACAGTACTGTCGATTACGCCTTGGCGCACCACGCCGCTTTGCCTAGCCTCGGCCGCGACGCATGCAGACGCGGGAACAGGCGAAGACGTGGCGAAATTCACTCTCGAGCAGGCAGCAGACGTCCTCGCGATCAAGCAGGCGATCTACGAGTGGGGCGACGAGCTCGACATTGACAGCGGCCTGACGATGCGTGAGCGCGACTGCCTGACCGAGGACGTTCGCTACTTCGTAGGCGGCGAATGGCGCGAGGGCCTGCCCGCGGTCGAGGCGTTCTATCGCGGCCGTGCCGACGCACAGCTGTCCAACCCGGGCAAGCTCATTACCATGCGCCACATCATCTCGTCGCTGCGCGTGAGCTTCGACGATGCCGATCACGCGAGGATCGGCTTCCTACTGGTGTTCTTCGCAGCGCTGAACGACCTCGACAAGTACTGCGACCCGCTTGCGGTCGCCGACGTCAAGATGGAAGCCCGGCGCGGCGCCGACGGCGAATGGCGCATCTCGCTGTTCGACAGCGGCCAGATCTTCAAGCGGGGATGATGGGGGGCCGGAGGTGGCCCTAGACTTGTCTTTGCCGCCGTCGAATGTCCGCTTCCGCCCAATCCTGGACGTTTGGTGGCAGATGCGAGGGGGCAGCTATCCAGCCTCGTCACACAAAAGCTGCCGTTCCGGACACGACAACATTGCCGACATTCCAAGGACAGTTTGATCGTGTTAGAGGCGGACATTCAGCAAAGGAGCCAACCTGTCTCGGTAGCGGCGGGGCCAGTACATAACTGACCAGATGGGTTCAAATTTCGCTGTCGTAACTCACGGGATTAGGAAGGCCCCAATGCATAAGTGTTTGGTTGCTGTGGTACTGATTTGTGCCTTTGCCAATAATACCGCCGCGCGGGCGACGGAGGTTCCTATTAGCGGGGACCAGGTGCAACTAAGTGTAACCCTCCCCACAGGTGTATGCCTGCCCGACGCAAAGGAAATCCAAAGATTTGAACGCGTGACCAGCGCGATGGATAAAACAGACCTTGATCTTCATATATTTTTGACTTGCAAGAACGGGAGATTTACTTCTCCAAAAGATGATTATATCATGTTGCAGGCGAAGCGCTCCCAGACATTCAATTTCGTGGGGCGCTTATTTGCCATGACCACAATCGATGGACGTGTAAAATCGCAACTTCCTGCCATTGATAAAAAAGCAATGGATTCTCAAGTAAATCGTAAAATAAAGAATAAATTGGGGATAGATCCTGGTGTAGACATGACCTTTGGATATCTGGGTCGAGATGATGTGTGCGTATACGCCGGTGGAAGGATGAGTTTCGATCCAAAACTGCAAGTGACACCGGGCATTGTCGTAAATTGCTTTTCGGCTGCAGCAGGTAGAGAGATTGCGATCAGCAGATACAATTATGCTCCGACTGCGAATTTTTCCGACCTGATGAAGCAGGCGCGAACGATTATGGCATCAATTCATCAGGTAAATTGACCTGACGGGCAAGAGACCTTTCCCGCCCTATTTTCTGGCGAATAGAACGAGTCGGCAGCCCACCCAAACCCGCCGTCACCCTGAACTTGTTTCAGGGTTCATCCATACTTTTACCCTGACGCTGGTAACTGCCCCAAACATTGCGGATGGCGCTGGTCAAAGCGGCCTGTCGCGCGTGACGGCAAATCCCATAAAAAACGCGGCGTCTACGCTCGCCCTCGTGGCTCCGGAGCATTCGGCGCGATGGATGCTGAAACGAGTTCAGCATCACGGGGAGTTACGAGGGCTGAGCATCGTTTGGACCACCCTCCCCCAAAATTCATCCTCGCCCTAGCACCCTGAGGACAAGCTGCTACCATCGCGCAAATGCGATCCTTCCCCCAAGCGAGCCTTTTCGCGCTCGCCGCCGCCATTGCCCTCTCCGCCTGCAGCCAGACGCCGCCCGTCGCCAGCGCACCACCCGCGCCAACGCCGGCCGCCCTGCCCGCCGCGACGCCGCAGGAGCTCGTCTCGCGGGTCGATATCCCCTATGAAAAATTCGTCCTGCCCAACGGGCTGACCACGATCGTCCACACCGACCGCAAGTCCCCCATCGTCGCCGTCACGCTCTACTACAAGGTGGGCTCCAAGAACGAGCCGCGCGGCAAGACCGGGTTCGCGCACCTCTACGAGCACCTGTTCTTCGGCGGCTCGTCCAACGTGCCCAACTTCGACATCCCGCTCGAAGGTGCCGGCTCGACGCCGACCAACGGATCGACCTCCTACGATCGCACCAACTACGTCGAGACCGTGCCTACCGGCGCGCTCGACCTGGCGCTGTTCATGGAGAGCGACCGCATGGGCGCGCTGCTGCCGGCAGTGACCCAGGACAAGCTCGACAAGCAGAGGGGCGTCGTCCAGAACGAGAAGCGCCAGGGCGACAACCAGCCCTATGGCCTCTCCGAATACGCCGTGGCCGAGGGGCTGTTCCCGGTGGGCCATCCTTATCACCACTCGATCATCGGCTCGATGGCGGACCTCGACGCCGCCAGCCTGGGCGACGTGCGCCAATGGTTCACCGATCACTACGGGCCCAACAACGTGGTGCTGGTGCTCTCTGGCGACATCGACGCCGCCACCGCGCGACCCAAGGTCGAGCAGTGGTTCGGCGCCATCCCGCGCGGTCCCGAGGTGAAACCGGTCGCAGCCGGTCCGGTCACCCTTCCCGCTCCGGTCTCGCGCGAGATGAGCGACCAGGTGCCGGTGCTTCGCCTGAGCCGCGACTGGAGCGGCCCCGGCCTCAACGATGCCGACGCTCCGGCACTGCGCATCGGCCTGCACATCCTGGGCGGACTATCGAGCTCGCGGCTCGACAATGCGCTGGTGCGCGGCCAGCAGATCGCGGTCTCTGTCGCCGCATATGCGCAGCTGCTGGAGCAGGTCAGCATGCTCGAGGCGCGCATGGACGTGAAGCCCGGCGTCGAGCGGGCCACGGCAGAGGCCGCGCTCGACAAGGTCATCGCCGACTTCCTCGCTAGCGGGCCGACCGAGGACGAACTGAAGCGGGCGGTCATCAGCACGCTCTCGGGGGAGATCGGCGGGCTGGAGCGTGTCGGCGGCTTCTCCGGCAAGGGCGCGACCCTGGCGGAGGGCGAGGCTTACTCTGGCGATCCCGAAAAGTACAAGCGCGACCTCGAGGCAATCGCCGCGCTGACGACCGGCCAGGTGCGCGACGTCATGCGCAAGTGGCTCGGCCGGCCGGTGTTCAAGCTCGCGGTGGTGCCGGGTACGCGCAGCGAAGCGGCCAAGACGATGGGCGGCTGGGGCGACGAGGACACCACCCCCGCTCGCGCTCCCGCCAAGCCCGCCAAGGCACCGGCCATCGCACCGGCGCCCAAGCGCACTTCGCCGCCGGTCGCTCCGGTCAGTGCGCTGGCGCTGCCCGCGATCGAGCGCACGACGCTGTCGAACGGCATCCCGGTTGCACTGGCGCGCCGCACCGCGGTGCCCAAGCTGGCGCTCTCGATCGACTTCGACGCGGGCTACGCCGCAGACGCGCTCGACACGCCGGGCACGCAAGGGCTGATGCTCGACATGCTCGAGGAAGGCACGACGACGCGCGATGCGACTGAGATCGCCGAGGAGAAGGAGCGGCTCGGCGCCGCGATCGAGACCGGTGCCTCGCTCGATACCAGCAGCCTCAGTCTCAGCGCGCTCAGCGCCAACCTCGCGCCGACGCTGGCGCTGGCCGCAGACCTGCTGCGCAACCCGGCGTTCAAGCCGGCCGATTTCGAGCGCGCCCGGGCGCAGGCGCAGGCCGAGCTGGCGCAGAACCTCTCCACCCCCGACGCGCTCGCCTCGCGCACGCTGGCGAGCGAGATCTTCGCCGGCCACCCGTATGCGCAGCCGGCCGACGGACTGGGCGATGCCGCCTCGCTGGCGGCATTGACCCCGGCAGCGCTGCGTGCGGCGCACGACAAGTGGCTACGCCCGGATCTCGCGCGCATCACCGTCGTCGGCGACATCACCATGGCAGAGCTCAAGCCTCTGCTCGAGGCCAGCTTCGGCGGATGGCAGGCGGCCGGCACGCCCAAACCGGTCAAGTCGCTCGACGGCCCGCTGCCGACGGCCAAGACCCGCGTGATCCTGATCGACCGGCCCAATTCGCCGCAGTCGGTGATCGAGTTCGGCCGCGTCCTGCCGCTCACCGGGCGCACGCTGGGAACCGAGCCGCTCACGCTCGCCAACGACGTGATCGGCGGTGGCTTCCTCGCACGCCTCAACCTCGATATCCGCGAGGAGAAGGGCTGGAGCTACGGCGTCTACAGCGCCGTGCCGCAGAACAGCGGGCCGCGCGCCTTCACGGTCGAGGCACCGGTCCAGGCCGACCGCACGGGCGCTGCGATCAAGGCGATCCTGGCCGATCTCGGCGCACTGCCCAAGGGCAAGCCGGTGACCGAAGTGGAGCTGCAGCGCGTCACCGAGGGCGCCATCCGCGGCCTGCCCAACCGGTTCGAGACCAACGCCGCGGTGCTCTCCGCGATCGCCACCAACGATCGTCTGGGCCGTCCGGAGGACTACTACGCCAGGCTCGCCCAGACCTACCGCGCGGTCGATGCCGGCCGCATCGGCAGCGCGGCGGCGCAATACCTGCAGCCAGCCGGCCTGACGATCGTTGTGGTGGGAGACCGCAAGACGGTCGAGCCCCAGCTCAAGACGCTAGGCCTGCCGGTCGAGGTGCGCTCCGCACCTGCCGGCGCGCAATAAGGAGATCATACGTATGCCCGTCGCCGGCACTTACGACTGCGTGACCAAGACCCCGATCGGTGCCCAGAAGGGCCGCCTCACGATCGTTCCCGACGATGCCGGCGGCTTCTCCGGCGCCATCACCGGCGATCTGGGATCGATGGACATCAAGAACGGCCGGGTCAGCGGCGACACGCTCACCTGGCAGATGAAGATGACCATGCCGATGCCCATGGACCTGGACTGCACCGCCACGGTCGATGGCGACACCATAACCGGCGAGGTCAAGGCCGGGATGTTCGGCTCGATGGCCTTGACCGGGACGCGGGTGGGTTAGCGCCGGACCTCGCCTTTATTTATCGGCAAAGAATGGTTCACCAGGAACCGCAGGCTGCCTCACCCTTGGTTAACGAGGCCCGACAGCCGCGACAACGCGATCCGCGAACTCCTTCTTCTGCATGAGCCCGAGGATATCCTGGCCCCATCTCACCTCGGGCACGAAGCTGGCTGCGACACTGCCCTCCCGTTCGCCCATGACGATCAACGACAAGAATTCTTCCCTGCGCTCCGGCGTGCTCACGTAACCCACATAAAGATTTTTGATCGGGTCATAAGTGAATTTCTTAGCCGTTGTGCCGTATTTCTGGAAGAAAGCTTCAACGCTCTCATGTCCGAACGCCGTGTTGATCCCGTTGCCAAAGGCCTCAGGGGATGACACGCGCTTGGCCAATACACCAACAGCAGCACTCGTTGCCGCTTTCGCCGCCACCCTGTTCAGAAGTCCCAGTACCATCGTGTGCTCCATCCATTGGTGTCTGCGGCACGATGCGGGAAAAAGGTTAACGTTCAGCCGGTAGCGGCGACCTTCCGCGCAACACGACCTTGGGGGCGCCAAGGCGCGGCGTAGGCAAGACCGGAAGCGTCCGCGCACGCCCCTATCGGCGCGGCGGACCGACCCGGCCTGTCTCACCCCAGTTTGGTCTTCAGGATCTCGTTGACCACCTGCGGGTTGCCCTTGCCCTGCATCGCCTTCATCGTCTGGCCAACGAAGAAGCCGAACAGCGCCTGCTTGCCGCCGCGGTACTGCTCGACCTTGTCGGCATTGTCGGCGAGAACCTTGTCGACTGCCGCCTCGATCGCCCCGGTGTCGCTTTCCTGCTTGAGGCCTTCGCGCTCGACGATGGCGGTCGCGCCCTCGCCGGTCTCGAGCATCTTTTCCAGGACTTGCTTGGCGATCGAGCCGGAGATCGTGCCCTTGCCCACCAGCGCCAGCAATTCGGCGCCGTTCTCATGGGTTACGGGCGATTCCTCCAGCCCTTTGCCCAGCTTGTTGAGCGCGCCGAACAGTTCCGAGATCAGCCAATTGGCGGCCTGCTTGGCGACATCCGCCTCGCTCTTGCCCTGCGCCTTGGCGGTCTCGACCAGCAACGCCTCGAACCAGCGCGCAGTCTCTACGTCTGCGGTCAGCACCGCGGCGTTGTAGGGCGAGAGGCCGAGCGCGGTCTCGTAGCGATGGCGCTTGGCGTCGGGCAACTCGGGCAGCGAGGCACGGCAATCGTCCAGGAACGCGTCGTCGAGCACGAGCGGCAAGAGGTCGGGATCGGGGAAATAGCGGTAGTCGTGCGCGTCTTCCTTGCTACGCATCGAGCGAGTGGTACCGCTGCCCGGATCGAACAGGCGCGTCTCCTGCACCACCTTGCCGCCGCTCTCGATCACGTCGACCTGGCGCGCCGCCTCGTGCTCGATCGTCTGCATGACGAAACGCACCGAGTTGACGTTCTTGGTCTCGGTCCGGGTGCCGAATTCGTCGCCGGGCTTGCGCACCGAGACGTTGACGTCGCAGCGCATCGAACCCTGATCCATGTTGCCGTCGCACGAACCGACGTAGCGCAGAATCTGCCGCAGCTTCGCCACGTAAGCCCCTGCTTCGGCGGGCGAACGCATGTCAGGCCGGCTAACGATCTCCATCAGCGCCACGCCCGACCGGTTGAGATCGACGTAGGACATCGTCGGATGCTGATCGTGCATCAGCTTGCCCGCATCCTGCTCGACGTGGATGCGCTCGATGCCGATGCGCTTGACCGCGTCGGGCTGCTTGTCATCCGGCACGATGTCGATCGCGCCCTCGCCCACCAGCGGGTGGTAGAGCTGACTGATCTGATAGCCCTGCGGCAGGTCGGCGTAGAAGTAGTTCTTGCGATCGAAGCGCGACCACGTGTTGATCTGCGCGTCGATCGCCATCCCGGTGCGCACCGCCTGGCGGATGCATTCCCGGTTGGGCACCGGCAGCATTCCCGGCATTGCTGCGTCGACCAGGCTGACCTGCGCATTCGGCTCCGCCCCGAATGCCGTCGCCGCGCCGGAAAACAGCTTGGACTGCGAGGTAACCTGCGCGTGGACCTCAAGGCCGATCACGACCTCCCACTCTCCGGTGGCGCCCTGGATGCGGTAACTGCTCATCTTCACCACCACTTTTCCGGCCGGGCGGTGAACCCGGCGCGCTGCTCCAGGGCGAGGCTGGCGTTCAGGACGCCCTGCTCGTCGAAAGCGCGGCCGATCACCTGCAGGCCGAGCGGCAACCCTTGCGCGTCGAGCCCCGCCGGCACCGACATCGCCGGCAGCCCCGCCAGCGAACTGGGCACGGTGAACACGTCGTTGAGGTACATCGCCAGCGGATCGTCGACGTTCTCCCCGAGCGCGAAGGCAGCGCTGGGCGCGGTCGGGGTGAGCAGCACGTCGACCTGCTCGAACGCGCGCTCGAAGTCGCGGGCGATCAGCGCGCGCACCTTTTGCGCCTGCGTGTAGTAGGCGTCGTAGAAGCCGGCCGAGAGCACGTAGGTACCGATCAGGATGCGGCGCTTGACCTCCGGACCGAACCCGGCGGCGCGCGTGGCTGCGTACATGTCCTGCAGGCCGGCGCCCTCGGGCAGGTCACGCAGGCCGTAGCGCACGCCGTCATAGCGCGCGAGGTTGGACGAGGCTTCCGCCGGGGCGATGATGTAGTAAGTCGGCAGCGCGTACTTGGTGTGCGGCAGCGAGACCTCGACCACCTCGGCGCCAGCGTCCTTGAGCCAGGCGATACCCTGCTCCCACACCGCATCGATCTCGGCCGGCATGCCCTCGACCCGGTACTCCTTCGGGATGCCGACCTTCTTGCCCTTGAGGTCGGCCGACAGCGCGGCGGTCCACCCGGGCACGGCCATGTCGAGGCTGGTCGAATCCTTGGGATCGAAGCCCGACATCGCCTCCAGCATGATCGCGCAGTCGGTCACGTCGCGCGCCATCGGCCCGGGCTGGTCGAGCGAGCTGGCGAAGGCGACCACGCCCCAGCGCGAGCAGCGCCCGTACGTCGGCTTGATGCCGCTGATGCCGGTGAAGGCGGCGGGCTGGCGGATCGAGCCACCGGTGTCGGTGCCGGTCGCCGCCGGGCACAACCGCGCCGCGATCGCTGCCGACGAACCGCCCGAGGAACCGCCAGGCGCCAGCGGGGCATTGCTGCCCGGCCGCTTCCACGGCGAGATCACGTTGCCGAAATAGCTGGTCTCGTTCGACGAGCCCATCGCGAACTGATCAAGGTTGAGCTTGCCCAGCATCCCCGCGCCCGCGTCCCACAACTTTTGCGACACGGTGGATTCGTACTGCGGCACGAAGCCTTCGAGAATGTGGCTGGCCGCGGTGGTCTGCACGCCGCGGGTGGCGAACAGGTCCTTCATGCCGATCGG
>Ga0068863_100005637_pt1 | contig 12298 bp, 6 predicted proteins | sample KBSSwiS62_FD_66596 | JGI IMG/M metagenome (GOLD analysis project Ga0068863, IMG submission 66596) | Switchgrass rhizosphere microbial communities from Kellogg Biological Station, Michigan, USA - KBS Switchgrass S6-2 | ecosystem: Host-associated > Plants > Roots > Rhizosphere > Soil ...
TGCCGTTGACGATGCTGCAGGTCTGCGCCGGACCCGTGGGCTGTGTGAGCACGCTGACTGTGTAGACGCTGCCGTCGGCGAGTGGCGCGGTAAACGTGAAGCTGCCGTCGGCGGCGATCGCAAGGTCGTTCGCGGCATTGAGCTGCAGCACGAGCCCGCTGCCGACGAGGCCGCTGACGCTGCCTCCGATCGAATACGTCGACACGGGCGATCCGAGGGTGCCGTCGAGGTTGAGGTTCTGCGCGCGGATCGTGGTGTCGTCGCCATTGCCGCCGTCCTGCCAGGCGTACGCGGCGAAGCCGTCGCTGCCGACCGTGCCGACCACGCGGCCGGTGTAGCGATCGGTCTTCACCGCGGTCGTCTGCGCAGCCCAGACGTAGTCGCCGGCGGCGTCGAGACGCGCGACGGTGAGCGGCTGGTTCGCTGCGGGGATCGAACCGGTGACCCAGCCGGCAAGCACGCCGTCGGGTGTCGGCAACGCGGTCAGCTGCGAGATCGAATGCGTGCCGTCGGTCGCATCCGTGAGCGGCACGAGCACCTTGCCGGTGTCGCCCCACATGCGTGCGCCACTGCTGTCGATGCGTTGCGCCGAGACGCCGTCGTAGTCGCTGCCGGCGGAGTTGAGGTAGTCGTTCCAGACGACATAGATGCTGCTGCTCGCGGCATCCCAGCTCGCCACGGCGCCGAAGTGCGAGTTGGTCGTGTCGGTCGTCGCGAGCGCGCCGTTGGTGCCGAGCAGGAGGTTGCCATTCGCATCGAGGTGCTGCACGCGCGCGTTCCAGGCCACGCCGACCGCGTCGTAGTCCCAGAACACGCCGCCACCTGCGCCGTCGGCGAGGAAGGGCGGGTAGTAACCGGCCTGCAGGTTGCCGACGCCGAACACGCGCACCGCGCTACCGCCGCCCCACTGCGCGGCGCCATCGGCGGAGGCGAGCTTCTGCGCACGCAGGATGCGCGTCGAACCGGACTGGTTCGACCACGACGCGATCGCGTCGCCGTTGAGTCCCGGCTGCACGCCGCCGAGCAGCTTGAACCCGCTCGGCTGGTTCAGCAGCACGCCGTTCGCGATCCACAGTGCATTGCCGGCAGGGTCGAGCTTCTGCGCGCGCACGCCGCCGTCGGCCGACCAGGCGACGACGAGGTTGCTGTCGCTGGTCGCCGTCACGTAGGCGTTGTAGACCGCTTCGGTCGATGCCGGCGCCGACACCGTGATGCCATTCGCGCCCCACGCGAGCGAACCGTCGGCGAGCACCTTGCTGACCACGATATGTTCGGCGGTCGAATTGTTCTCGCAGCAGTTGTACGAAACGTAGGCGTTGCCGGCCGCGTCGACGGCGAGACCGTAGTCGTAGGTGAAACTGTAGTCGCGGTCGGCGACCAGCACGCCGTTGTGGGCCCACAGCTCGTGTCCGCCGGCATCGAGCCGCTGCAGGTAGATGTCGAACCCGCCGGTATTGCCGAACCAGCTGACGTAGAAACCGCCATCCGGCGCCGCGACGATCTTCGGCTGCGTGGTGCCGCCGGCATTGTCGGCAACGATGAGGTTGTTCGCCGCGTCGGCCGACCACTGCGCCTGCGCCGTCGTCGCGAACAAGCCGACCAGCGCCAGCGGCGCGAGGCGGAGCGAAAGGTTGGACTTGCACTTCATGGCGATGTCTCCGGTTGCATGGTGGCGCTACGGCGCCGTCGGTGGAAGCGACTCGGCATCCGCGACGGACGTCAGGTCGACGATGAAGGAATCGAAACGTCCATCCGTGAGACCGAAGCCGCCGAGACGGCGGCCGTCGGCGCTGAGCGCGGTCGCGGCGAGCAGGCTCCAGCCCGCCGGAACCGTGATCGCGCGTGCGGCGAGGAAATCCTGCAGGCGTTCGACGCCGCGCGTGGACGTCCACACCATCGCGACGCGCTGGGCACCGCTGCCGGCGACGCCGGCGAGCATGCGCCCATCGCCACTGCTGGCGGTAAAGCGGACGGCGGGCGCGATGCGCACCACGGTCGTTTCGGAAGGCGTCCAGCGATAGGCCGCCGGCGCGCGCAGGTCGGCGACGCCGAGCAGGATCGTCGCCGCGCGGTTCGCGCCGACGAGTTCGACATTGCGCAGGCGCGTATCGTCGTGCAGGCGCTCGGGTGCGCAGCAGGGCTGGCCGTCGTCCCATAGTGCGGCGTGCCGTATCGCGTCGGCGTGCGTGCTCCAGCCGTACACGCGGCGGCCATCGTCACTGAGGCCGATCGCCGCGCTCGGCGTATCCTGCAGCACTTGCCAGCCGGACGCCGCGGTCCAGCGCACCGCGACCGTATCGGACCCGTTCGCGCCGACGCCGACCACCTGTGGTTCGTCGTTGATGCCCCAAGCAGCGCTCAGCAAACCGGCCGAGGCTTCGGCACCGGGCAAGCCGCCGAGCGGGTGGACAGTGCCGTCGACGTCCCACCAGGTCGCGACCTCGCGCAGCTGCGCGTCGAGCGAGGAGCCGGCGACATGGCGGCCGGAAGCCGACATCGCGCGCACCGACACGGCGCGCTCGAGCAGGCGTGGTGCCTCGCCCTCCTGCCAGCGAAAACCGCCGCTCGCGGCCCCGATCACGCCGCCGGCCGCCGCACGACCATCCGCAGACAGCGCGCCGAGCTGGCTGCCCGGCAGCGACAGCGCGCGAAACTCGCCGGCCGCGGCGAGCGACGTGGCGAGCAGGCACAGCAGCGGTGGCAGGATGCGGAACATGTGGCCAGCATCCACCCACGCCGGCGGCCACGCTTGAGTGCGCGCTGGCGGCGCACTGACCGACCCCTCAAAGAGCCCTGACAGACCCCTGAAATCCGCGCCGACTCAAGCGTTTGCGTGCGTACCGGACGAGCATCGGGCCATCCGGGACTTGTTCGCGACCCTTGCGTGACAGGATCGGATCCTACAGCGGCAGCGCCGGATCCCGTTCGCCGCCGAGGCGACGGAGCGTGGCTTCGGACGATGCTGCTGCCGCGGCGTCACCGATCGCCCGATAGTAGGTCGCGATCGCGCGTGCGCAGCGATAGTCGCGCTCGGCGCAGGTGACGAGGCGTCCGACCAGGCTCGCCGCCGCATCGAGGCCGGCGCGATCGGCTTGGTGCAGGCGCCACGCGAGCGTGGCCACGGCGACACGCGCGACGGCCTCGGGCGCACCGCGCTGGTCGGCGGCAGCCAGCGCGGCCTCGAAGCGCGCGGCGGCCTCGGCCGAACCCTGCGCGGCGGCGAGTTGGGCAGCGCCGAGTTCGAGCACGAACGCACGATCGCGGTCGCGCGCCGCATCGTCCTTGCGCGCGAGCAAAGCCTGCAGCGCGCGTTCGAGCGTCGCGCTGTCGCCGCCGCGACGTACTGCCTCGGCGCTGACGAGCACGAGGTTCGACAGCGGGACATTGGAATCTCCGCCGCCGCGTTCGAGCAGGCTCGCCACGCGCGCGCTCGCTGCCGCTCCGTCGCCACGCTCGAACGCGAGCGTCGCGCGCAGCACCTCGAACTCGACGTCGGCGCTGCCGCCCGGCTTGTCCTCGTCGAGCACGCGCCCGGCCGCAGTGAGCGCGCCGACGGCGAGCAACGCACCCGCTCGAACCGCTGCGACGCGTCGCTTCAACAGCGGGTTCTCGAGTTGCGCGGCCAGGTTCTCCGCGCGTTCGCTGCTGGCGAGCGCGCCGGCATTGTCGAGCAGGGCCAGTTGCGCATTCGCCTTGCCGAGCAGCGCCGCCGCAAGATTGTCGCGCACGTCGAAACGGTTGAAGGTCGCGATGGCACGGTCGAACGCGGCATCGGCCTGTTCGTACCGACCGCGACCACCTTCGACGAGGGCGACATTGACCTCGACCGTGGCCGCGCCGGTGCGATCGCCGGCGCGTTCGAACTCGACGCGCGCACGCGCGAAATCGGCGAGCGCGGCATCGACCTGGCCACGCGCACCATGCGCGACGCCACGACCGCCGTAGGCACTGCCGAGCAGGTCGGCGTCCGCGTGCACGCCGGCGAGGGTCGCGATCGCGGCGGAGTACGCGGTCTCCGCCGCGTCGAAGTCGCCGCGCCGTACCGCGACCGCACCGAGGCCCATCTGCGCTTGCGCGCGCGTGTCCGCCGCGAGCGCTGCATCGTCCGCGAGCGGCTGCAACAGGGCGGTCGACGCATCGAGCTGGCCGGCGCGGAACGCGATCTGGCCGGTACGCACGCGCACCGCCGGATCGTCCTTCAACGCGGCCGGCGTCGTGTCGACCAGCCGATGCGCTTCGGCGAGGTCGCCGGCGAGCAATGCGGCATCCATGCGCTGCACCAGTTCGGCTGCCGCGCCGGTGCGCGCAGGCGGCTCGGCCGACACGCCGAGCGCAGCGGCGAAGCGCGCGAGGGCGAGGCTCGATGCATCGAGCGGATTGTCGCCGCGCGCCTCGTAACTGAGCACGCCGCCATCGTGGTAGACGTCGAGCACGATCGCCCAGGCGCCGTCGACGGCGGTCGCCTGTGGCGCGACGATGTAGCGCGCGCCGGTCGACAGTTCGAGTCGATGCAGGGTGCCGGCATCGGCGGGATCGATGACGCCGCCGGCAAGCAGCAGGGTTTGCTCGCTCGGCAATACCTTGAGGTCCGCGTGACCGCGCAGGCCTGCAGCGAGGTAGTCCATTGCACCGAGGCGGATCCATGCCGCCGCGCGATCGCCACCACGCACTTCGACCGGCAGGACCATCACGGTGCGCTCGCCGGCACCGACCGCTGGTGCGGCAGTGCCTGCGTGCTCGCGCCACGACCACAGTCCGAACGCGCCGGCGACGAGGGCAAGCGCCGCGAACATCGCGGCGATGCGCCAGCCGCGACGCCGCGGCATCGGCGCCGAAGCCGCGTCGCGTGCGACTGACGCGGGCGACGCGGCGGGCTGCTCGGCCGGCGCCTCGGCGGGCGCGGCCGGCGCTGCGACGTCGTCGACCGGCAGCACCCAGCGGTAGCCGAAACGCGGCACGGTACGGATTGCGCGCTGCTCGTTGCCGGTGTCGCCGACCGCGCGGCGCGCACGCAGGAGCGTCTGCGCGAGTACATCGTCGCTGACGTCGGCGCGTCCCCAGATCGCGCTGATCAGCTCGTCGCGACCGACCGCGCGTTCGCGATGCTCGACCAGGTAGATCAGGCATTCGAGCGATTTCGGCGGCAGCGCGACGAGTTGGTCGGCGTGCCACAGTTCGCGCGCCGCCGGCGCCAGCCGGTAGTCACCGAAGCGGTATTCGTGGATCGTCATCGGCGTAGATTAGCGCGCGCGCGTCGGTCGCGACGCAATTCACTCATGCGCCGGCGGCGCGCACGATCGTCCGGCACGGCGGATCGCCGGACGCACCGCACTCGACCAGCATCGCGCGGTCCCGCCCCTCGCGCTTGGCGCGATAGAGCGCCGCATCGGCGCGCGCAATCGCGTGCTCGAGGTCGCCGCCGTCCGCCGGCGTCGGCGGATAGGCGATCGCCCCGATCGAGGCGGTGACACGCCGCGGCCCCGCACCGACGCGAACCGGCTCATCGGAAAATTCCTGCAGCAGGCGTGCGAGCAGTTCAGGAGCGTCGGCGCGTTCGACATCGCGCAGCAACAGCAGGAACTCCTCGCCTCCCCAGCGCAACACGAAGTCGCCCGCGCGCGCGATCCGCTGCAGGCGCTGCGCGACCTCGACCAGCACGGCATCCCCGGCGTCGTGACCGCATTCGTCGTTGATGCGCTTGAAGTGGTCGACGTCGAGCAGGACGACGAGCAGCGCCTGTGCGTGCGCGGCGCGGCGCGCGCGCTGTGCTTCCGCCGGAGCGGCCAACGCGAAGTAGCGACGGTTCTTCAGGCCGGTCAGCGGGTCGGTGACCGCGGCTTGTTCCAGGCTCGCGTTCGCCGCGGCGAGTTCGCGCGTGCGCAACGCGACTTCCTTCTGCAATGCGAGCGCGCGCCGACTCGCGATCTGCACGCGCCAGCGACCGATGCCGAGGCCCGCGCCGAGCACCAGCAACGCGATGCCGGCTTGCGCCCAGATGCGTTGCCACCAATGCGCGCCGACGACGAACGGGAATTCGAGCGGCGAGGCGGCGGCGATTCCGTCCGCATCACGCGCCTCCACCTGCAACCGGTAGCGCCCGGGCGGAAGGCGCGGATAGCTCGCGACGGCGTCCGCACCCCACGCCCCGAACTCGCGCTCCAGTCCGAGCAGGCGGACACGGTAGCGCGTCGCGTACTCGCGATCGAATGCGAACAGGCTGTACTCGAAGCGCACGCTGCTGTCGTCCGGCGGCAGCTCGGCGGCGGCGGCGAGCGGTTGCAGCGCATTGCCGTAGCGCGCCGTGAGCAGGCGCAACGGTGCCGGTGCGCCGAGTCGTGCCGCGCGCTCCGGCTGCAGCGCGGCGAGGCCGGCCGCAGTTGCGCCGAACAACCGGCCACGGTCGTCCACCGCGACCGCGCCGATCTCGGGGCTGAGCAGCCCCGCTTCGGGACCGTAGATTCGCCCCGGCTGTTGTGCGCTGCCGTCGCGCTGCAATCGCATGACGCCGCGCGAGCCGAAGGCGTAGACGTCGTCGCCGACCACGCGCACGCCGGTGAGCGCACCCAGCGCGCGCGTCGCCGGATACGCGACGCAGGTACGGTCGTCGTCGAGCCGGCGCAGGCCGTTGCGCGACGCGATCCAGACGCGATTGCCGTGCATGAAGGTTTCGGCGTCGAGTGCGAATGGCGCGAGTCCCTCCAGGCAAGGCGCGCTGATTTCGCGCCAGCCGGAACGATCGAGGCGGACCAGACCGGCGTCCGTCGAGGCCCACAGGATGTCCTCGTCCGCACCATCCGGTGCCGCGGCCACCGCGAGATTCGGCACGCCAGCGCCGGCGGTGATGCCGGGCACGTTCTCGATGCGCACGACGCCTTCGCCCTCGGTCCAGCGTCCGAGGCCGTGACCGCTCGCGGCATACAGCTCGTATCGACCGCTGCCGGCGCGACGCAACGCGAGGTGGTCGACCGAGACCGCCGGGAGACGCGAATTGTCGGCGGTCAGGTCGAGCTCGAGCGTATCCCCGCGCCAGCGCTGCAAGCCGCTGCGGTGGGCGATCCAGCGGCTGCCGTCGGGCGCGTCGACGAGGTCGTAGACCAGTTGCGTGTTGTAGGGCGCCGGCAGCAACGGCACGAAACGACCGTCCTGCCAGCGTGCCGCGCCGCTCGCGGTGCCCGCCCAGAGCATGCGGGTCGACGCGGACCAGCCGACGCCGAGCGTGATGCGGTCGGGCAAGCCCATGCGTTCGTCGAACAGCGCCCAGCGCTCGCGTTCGACGCGCGCGATGCCGGCGGTCATCGTGCCGACCCACAAGGCGCCACGGTGGCGTTCGCGCAACAGGCTGTGCACCGCATTCGACGGCAGGCCGTGGCGACTGTCGATCAGACGCCACTCGCCGTCGGCCTGGATCTCGAGCAGGCCGCCGGGGCGCAGGGCGACGTAGAGCACGGGCCGCCCTTCGCCATCGACGTCCGATTGCAGCGCGAACACCATCGCGTTCGGCAAGCCGCGCGAGGCGGTCCACGATTCGACGCGTGCACCGTCGTAACGCGCGAGGCCGCGCCCGCTGCCGATCCACAGGTCGCCCGCGTGTCGCGTGATCGACAGGCCGACATTGTTCGGCAGGCCTCGTTCGCGGTTGATGACCACCCCGGTGCGCACCGGCACGGCCGCCTCGATGTCGGCGAGCTGGATCACGCCCTCCAGGTTGGTGCCGACCCACAGCCGCCATGCGCCGTCGATCGGCTCGCCGAACAGGCTGCGCGCGCCGGCGCCGGCGAGCGCATCGATGCGTTCGCACTGCGTCAGCGCGCAGCGGAACAGTCCGCCGGAAGAGGCGATCCACATGCGACCGTCGGGGCCTTCCCAGAACGCGTTGATCTCCTCCGCTCCGGGCAGCACGAGCGCCTGCTGGCGCGCGCCATCGACGCGCCAGGCGCCGACCGCATCGGTGCCGATCCACAGCGCGCCGTCGCGCGCCTCGGCCAGCGCGCCGACCGCGTAACCGCGCTCCCCGGTCGGCAATTCGTCGACGTGCCATTCACGGCCGTCGTAGCGCGCGAGCCCGTGGTTGGTACCGGCGTGGATGTAACCGTCGCGATCCTGCAGCAGCGCGAGCACGCTGTTCTGCGGCAGCCCGTCCGCGCTGCTGAAACTGCGGAACGCACGCCATTCGAGCGTCGTCGCCGGTTGCATGCGCGAGGCGACGGGTGCTGCGGCCGCGCTGACCGCGAGCAACAGGCAGAGACATCCGCAACGCAGCACGCGCATCCCCCGGTCCGTCGGCAGCGGTGCGCGCAGTGTGCCTGAATCGTCGCCCACTATCTGCGCGCTGAACATTCAGCGCGCGTTTCTTGCCCGCGCACGCGTCGCGTTGTCGAATCGCCGGGTCGTGTCACGCGACGTCCAATGCAGGAGACACCCATGCGAACTTCCCTGACCCATGTCATCAAGGCGGCCGCCCTCGGTCTCGCCATGACCGCCGCGCCCGCGTTCGCGCAGCAGGATCTCGAGGCGCAGATGAAGCCGGTCGAACGCGCGTCCGACTCGAACGTCGAACTGCGCAACAACTCGAACTGGGCGCTGCGCGAACTGTTCCTCGCCCCGGTCGGCAGCGATCACTGGGGTCCGAACCAGCTCAGCCGCAACGTCCTCCGCCCGGACGATGCGTTCACGCTGACCGGCATCCGCTGCGACAAGTACGACGTCAAGCTCGTCGACGAGGACGACAGCGAGTGCATCGTGCGCGATGTGGCTTTGTGTGGACAGGACAAGACCTGGCGCATCAACGATCGCTCGCTGGAGCGCTGCCAGCGTCGCACGCAGCGTTGATGCATCGGCGACCGTGATCGTCCGCCGGGAAGGCCGTTTCGAAGCGGGCTTCCCGGCGGCGCTCGGGTTCAGCGCAGCTTGGTCGCCCGGCGCGCGCCGAGTTCCTCCGGCGGCGCGAACGTGTCCGGCCGCGCGATGGCCCAGAAGCGCTGGAACACCGCATGCTCGGGCACGCCGGCGAGCAGTTCGCCCGGTTCGAGAAAGCGGTACAGCGTCGCCAGCGAACGTACCTCGTTGGCGGACACGCGCCGGATGATGTGCTCCGGGCCGAGCTCCGACGGATGCTCGAGTCCGGCTGCCTGCAGCAGCTCCTTCAGCGCGTGCAGGGTGTTCGCGTGGAAATTCGCGACGCGGTCGGCCTTGTCCGGCACGTCGAGTTTCTTCCAGCGGCCCGGATCCTGGGTCGCAACGCCGGTCGGGCAGCGGTCGGTATGGCAGCTCTGCGACTGGATGCAGCCGAGTGCGAACATGAAGCCGCGCGCGGCATTGCACCAGTCCGCGCCGATGCTGAGCGTGCGCGCGAGATCGACCGCCGTGATCACCTTGCCGCTCGCGCCGATGCGGATGCGATCGCGCAGGTTGAGGCCGACCAGCGTGTTGTGCACGAGCATCAGCGCCTCGCGCAGCGGCGCGCCGACGTGGTCGGTGAACTCGAGCGGCGCCGCGCCGGTACCACCCTCGCCACCGTCGACGACGATGAAGTCGGGCAGGATGCCGGTCGTCGCCATCGCCTTGGCGATGCCGAACCACTCCCACGGATGGCCCATCGCAAGCTTGAAGCCGGTCGGCTTGCCGCCGGACAGTTCGCGCAGGCGCGCGACGAAGCGCAACAGGCCTTCCGGCGTGTCGAACGCGGAATGGCGCGATGGCGAGATGCAGTCCTCGCCCATCGGCACGCCGCGCGTCGCCGAGATCTCCGCGCTGACCTTCGGTGCCGGCAACACGCCGCCATGTCCGGGCTTGGCTCCTTGCGACAGCTTGACCTCGATCATCTTCACCTGGTCGAGCACCGCCTTCTCGGCGAAGCGCGCTTCGCTGAATACACCCGCACGCTCGCACGCACCGAAGTAGCCGGAGCCGAGCTCCCACACGATGTCGCCGCCGTTCTCGCGGTGGTAGGCCGACAGCGAGCCCTCGCCGGTGTCGTGGTAGAAGCCGCCGCGGCGCGCACCTTCGTTCAGCGCACGGATCGCGTTCGGCGAGATCGCGCCGAAACTCATCGCCGAGATGTTGAACACACTCGCCGAGTACGGCTTCGAACACTGCGGACCGCCGACCGCGACGCGGAAATCGCGATCGGCGATCAGGCTCGGCCGGATCGAATGGTTGACCCATTCGTAGCGCTCGGCATACATGTCGAGTTCGCTGCCGAACGGGCGCACGTCGAGCGCGTTCTTCGCGCGCTGCTTCACCACCGCGCGCTGCACGTGCGAGAACGGCACTTCCTCGTTGTCGGATTCGACCACGTACTGGCGCAGCATCGGCCGCACGTATTCGAAGAAGAAGCGCACGTGGCAGATCAGCGGATAGTTGCGGCGCAGGGTCGAGCGGCGCTGCGCGAGGTCGGTGGCGCCGATCAAGACGAGTACGCCGCTGACGAGCGCGAGCAGCTTCACGCCGAGCCCGTGGTGCCAGCCCGCCAGCGCGAGCGCACACACCAGCAGGCAGGCGAGGAAGGCGAGATAACGCGAAGGCAGCCAGTTCTCCATCGCCACTCCAGTCGGGTCGCGCGCCGATCGCACGGAGACGAGCATAGCCGAGGTACGCGGACGCATTGCCGGGCTAAACTCGGCGGATGGACGAAACCGAGCGCCCGAAGCCGCCGCGCCGCCGCAAGCCATCCGCCGGCGCGGATGCGCCCACGCCCGATACGACCGCGGACGCGCCGAAACCGCGCGCGCGACGCGCGATCGCCGGGCCGGATGCAGCCGCGCCGCGCCCACGCGCGCGCAAGCCCGTACCGCCGGCGCAACCGCAGGCGGCAGCGCAGCCGGCGTCCGTGCAGGCAGCGGCCGCGCAGGCACCGACGCCGGTCACGCCCGAGATGGTCCCGTCGTTCGCGCGCAAGCCCGTGCCGGCGCCACGCGCACCCGCGACGGCACGACCGGCCGACACCTCGACCCGTTCCCTGCGCGTGATCGACTGGCTGCTCGGCTACCTGCCGCCGCAGCACCACGCGCGCGTACGCGAATACCTCGTGCTGATGCGCATGGACCGGCCCGTCGGTGCGCTGCTGCTGCTGTGGCCGACCTGGTGGGCGCTGTGGTTCGCCGCGAACGACTTCCCGCCGATCGGCGCGCTGCTGGTCTTCACGCTCGGCGTCTTCGTCATGCGCAGTGCCGGCTGCGTCATCAACGACTACGCCGACCACGGCTGGCTCGACGCCAACGTCGAACGCACGCGCGGGCGACCGATGGCGGCGGGCCGCGTGTCGAAGAAGGAGGCCTTGCTGCTGTTCGGCGGCCTGCTCGCGTTCGCGTTCGTGCTCGTGCTGTTCACCAATGCGCTGACGATCAAGCTGTCGTTCGCCGGTGCCGCGCTCGCCGCGCTGTATCCGTTCAGCAAGCGCGTCACGCACCTCGCCCAGGTCGTGCTCGGCGCCGCGTTCGGCTGGTCGATCCCGATGGCGTTCGCGGCGGTCACGAACTCGCTGCCGCCGCTGTGCTGGCTGCTGTTCCTCGCCAACGTGCTGTTCTCGGTCGTGTACGACACCGAATATGCGATGGTCGACCGCGACGACGACCTGCGCGTCGGCGCGAAATCGACCGCGATCCTGTTCGGCGACGCCGACCGCGTCATCATTGGCGTACTGATGGCGACCTTCCTGGTCGCGATGCTGCTCGCCGGCACGCGCAGCGGCCTGCACTGGCCGTATTTCGTCGGTCTCACCGGCGCAGCCGGCCTGTTCGGCTGGCAGCAATGGCTGATCCGTGAACGCGCGCGCGACGCGTGTTTCGCCGCGTTCCGCAACAACAACCTGGTCGGCCTGCTGCTCTGGCTCGGCCTGCTGTTCGCGCTCGCGATCCGCTGATTCGTGTTTTCAGCCGATGTCCGTCGTCACGTGCAAGGCCGCCCTTTCGTGTCGAAATAGGTGACGTCGCGCGTTATCCGGCCATGCTCGACGGTAAGGAAGTTCGCGATCGGGATCTCGAACGCGAACGAGCCATCCGGCTTGCGCACGCGAGCGATGAATTGCACGGCGACCTGGTTGCCTTCGACGACATACCCGACCACGTCATCGGTGATGCCCGGATAGGTCTGGAACAGTTCACCATAGGTTCGCCGCGCGCCCTCGGCTCCGCTGCGCGCGACGCAGAACGCGGGCGACGTCTCCACCGCATCGGGCGCATACAGCGCGACGATCGCCTCGAGGTCATGTCGCATGACCGCCGCGATCCGTTTCTCCACCACGGCTTTCGCGGAAGCGTCGGTTGCACTCGCGCCGCTGCACAACGCGGGGAGCAGCACA
>Ga0068863_100005638_pt1 | contig 12297 bp, 10 predicted proteins | sample KBSSwiS62_FD_66596 | JGI IMG/M metagenome (GOLD analysis project Ga0068863, IMG submission 66596) | Switchgrass rhizosphere microbial communities from Kellogg Biological Station, Michigan, USA - KBS Switchgrass S6-2 | ecosystem: Host-associated > Plants > Roots > Rhizosphere > Soil ...
TTCGTCCACAATGGGGCCGGGGACCTCTATTGCGACTGGGGGCATGTCGCGTATCGGGACGGCGACTACGTCGTGATTCCGCGCGGAGCCATGTGGCGCATCGAGCCGTCGGCCGCGACGACGCTGCTGCTGATCGAATGCACTGAAGGCACGTTCACGCTGCCGGACAAAGGACTCGTCGGCGCGCACGCGATCTTCGACCCGGCGATCCTCGACGTGCCTGCGATCGACGACAAGTTCCGCGCGCAGCAGACCGAGGACCCGTGGACGGTCGTCGTGAAGCGCACCGGCACGCTGTCGAAGATCGAGTATCCGTTCAATCCGCTCGATGCCGTGGGCTGGCACGGCGACCTTTGTCCGGTGCGTCTCAACGTCCGCGACATCCGGCCGCTGATGAGCCATCGATTCCACCTGCCGCCGTCGGCGCACACGACGTTCGTCGGTCGCAACTTCGTCGTCTGCACGTTCGTGCCGCGGCCGATCGAGTCGGACCCGGGCGCACTCAAGGTGCCGTTCTATCACAACAACGACGACTACGACGAAGTGATCTTCTATCATCGCGGCGAATTTTTCAGCCGGGACAACATCAAGCCCGGCATGGTCACGTTCCATCCCTGCGGCTTCACGCACGGCCCGCATCCCAAAGCCTTCCAGGCCGGTGCCGCTCATGCACGCAAGGAAACCGACGAGTACGCGGTGATGATCGACACGCGCTATCCGTTGGCCGTCTCGGCGTTGCCCGAGGGCGTCGAGAATCGGGCCTACGTCGACAGCTGGAAGCCGAAACCCGCGTGAGGCGGATCGGGAGATCTCACCGGGCCGCCCGCCAGCATCCTTCAGGAGCCGCACATGACCTACGAAAACATCGTCGTCGAGAGGCGGGAGCGCACCGGCGTGGTACGCCTCAATCGTCCGGCGCGGATGAACGCTCTCAACGATGCGCTCGCCGTCGAGTTGAAGGACGCGCTGGAGCGCTTCGATGCGGACGACGCCATTTCGGCCATCGTGATCACGGGCAACGACAAGGCGTTCGCGGCCGGCGCCGACATCGGAGCGATGGCGGAGTGGAGCTATCAGAAGGTGCACCACGACAACTACATCACGAAGGATTGGGAGCACGTGCGCTACGTCCGCAAGCCGGTGATCGCCGCCGTCTCGGGCTATGCGCTGGGCGGCGGCTGCGAGCTCGCCATGGCGTGCGACCTGATCGTAGCCGCCGACACCGCCAAATTCGGCCAGCCGGAGATCACGATCGGGACGATGCCCGGAATGGGGGGGACGCAGCGGCTGCCGCGCGCGGTTGGCAAGGCCAAGGCGATGGACTGGTGCCTCACGGGCCGGATGATCGACGCGGCCGAAGCCGAGCGCAGCGGCCTCGTGGCGCGGGTCGTGCCGGCCGACAAGGTCGAAGTGGAAGCGCTGGCCCTCGCGGCGAAGATCGGGACGTTTTCGCTGCCGGTCGTGCTCAAGATCAAGGAGGCGATCAACCGCGCGTACGAGTCGTCGCTCGCGGAAGGCCTCCTGTTCGAGCGCCGGGAATTCCACTCGAGTTTTGCGCTCGAAGATCAGAAGGAAGGCATGCGCGCGTTCGTCGAAAAGCGCAAGCCCGCGTTCAAGCACAAATAACCTTCAAGAGAGTCCGACATGAGATTGTCGACGCAAGCCGATTCAAGCCGCCTGTTGCGCTGGCTCGCGCTCATCGCCGGCGCCCTCGTCCTCGCAAGTTGTGCGTCGACGACGCTGCAGACCACGTGGCGGGATCCTGCTTACACGGGCACAGCATTCAAGCGCGTCTTCGTCGTCGGCCTGAGCGCGCGGGACGGCACGTCGCGTCGGGTGCTGGAAGACGTGCTCGTGGCCAAGCTCAAGGCGGGTGGCGTCGATGCCATTCCCGGCTGGCAGTACCTGGCAGACGGGCCGATGGACGAGGCTTCGTTCGCTGGCGCGGTCGGAAAAAGCGGCGCCGATGCGTTGTTGATGGTGCGCCTCCTCGGCGTCGAGACACAAACCACGGTGTGGCCGCCGATGGGACCGCGTATCGGCTGGTACGGCGTCTACTCGGGCTGGTATGCGTACCCGGACGTGACGCAGTCGCAGATCGCCTACGTCGAAACGACGATCTTCGATACGAAGACACGACGCATGATCTGGAGCGGCACGTCCGAAACCATCAACCCAACGAGCGTGCAAAAGGACGCACCCGCGTTCGCCGACGTCATTCTCGGCGCGCTCGCGAAGAACGGGCTTCTCGCCTGGACGCCTCCGAAGTAGCCATGCGGTGACGGTCGCGTCCGTCAAACCCGCGGGTCGCCTCGCGCGATGATGGCATCCACATCCAGGCCGCGCGGCAGCGAACCGTAGTTTCGATCGCTGCGCGACCCGAGCCGCGACGCGACGAACGCATCCGCGACGGCCCGATCGCCCGACTGCGCGAGCAGGCTTCCCTGCATTGTCAGCGCGAGCTGGTCGGCGAGGTCGCGGGCGCCGGATTCCGGGTCTTCTTTGGCGAGCAACGCAGCCTTGACGCGCTCGACGGCGGCGTCGAGCGTCGGATGGGCGCCGAGCCCCTTGTCGAGCTCGGCAACCCACGCGGCCTCGACCCCCGGGGTCTTGGCGAGCGCGCGCAGCACGTCGAGCGCCTGGATGTTGCCGGAGCCTTCCCAGATCGCATTGATCGGCGCGTCGCGATAGAGCCGCGCGGTGATGAATTCCTCGATGACGCCATTGCCGCCCAGGCATTCCATCGCTTCATAGGCGTGCTGAGGACTGCGCTTGCAGATCCAGTACTTGCCGACCGGAAGCCCGATGCGCAGCAGATCGCGTTCGCTTTCGCTTTCGGGTTCATCCAGCGCTTGCGCCATCCGTAGCGCAAGGGCCAGCGAGCCTTCCACTTCGAGCTGCAGGTCGGCGAGGACGTTTTTCATCAGCGGCTGATCGATCAGCTTCCGGCCGAATGCTGCCCGGTGGCGGGCGTGGTGGATCGCCTGTGCGGCGCCTTGGCGCTGACTCGCGGCGGAGCCCAGCATGCAATCGAAACGCGTCATCGCGACCATTTCGATGATCGTGCGCACGCCGCGGCCCTCGTCGCCGACGCGCCATGCGAACGCATCGGAGAGCTCGATCTCGGACGACGCGTTCGACACGTTGCCCATCTTGGGCTTCAGTCGCTGCAGCTCGACTCCATTTTTGCTTCCGTCCGGCCGCCAGCGCGGGACTAGAAAGCACGTGAGCCCGTTTGTCGTCTGCGCGAGCATCAGGAACGCATCGCACATCGGCGCCGACGTGAACCACTTGTGGCCGACGAGCTCGTAAGTGTCGGCGCAGCGGTCGCTCCCCGTGCGAGCGGCGCGCGTCGTGTTGGCGCGAACGTCCGAGCCGCCTTGCTTCTCGGTCATTCCCATGCCGATGGTGACGGCGGCTTTTTCAAAGTACGGCACATTCCTCGGGTCGTAGGCCTTTGCGAGAATCCTGGGCAGCCACTCGAGCGCAAGGGCGGGGGCGAGCTTGAGCGCAGGCACGGCGGCAAACGTCATCGTCAGCGGGCAACCGTGACCGGCGTCGACCTGCGCCTGCAGGTAGACGAGTGCTGCACGGGCCGCATGGGCGCCGGTCCGGGGCGCTGCCCATGGCGCCGAATGAAGCCCCGCCGTCAGCGCCATCGACATCAGCCGGTGGTAGCTCTCGTGGTACTCGACGAGATCGATCCGCCGCCCGTTGCGGTCGTGGCTCGCAAGCCGCGGCGGGAACGCATTCGCCTCGAAGCCCCAGCCCGTGACCTCGGCGCTGCCCGTACGCGCCCCGTACTCGCTCAGTTGTGCGAGGGCGAAGCCGGCGCCCGCGCGCACGACGCCTTCGTTCAGTGCCGCATCGCAATCGAATGCGTTGAAATCCTGCAGCGGCGGCGTCTGGTTGAACACTTCGTGCGGATTCCGAGGGGCATCAAAGGCGCAAGGGGACGGAGGCAGCGGCATGGGCGGCTCCCGGGTCGTCTCGAGTTGGTGGCGGCGAACGGACGCGGATCGCGCAGGTCCATCTTACCCGTCTGCGCGCGGCGATGCGCACCGTCCCGATGGTCGCGCGGGTCCAGCGCTCCCGCCAGGAATCATCGTCGAGCTTTCAGACGACGACAACTGACGCGTTTCCGCGGACGTCACAAACCCGAAAGCTCTAATTACGAAGTGTCGCCGTGAGACTTGTATTTGCGAACTGACCTCGAGCGCTTTCAGTCGCTTTCGTACCGGATCGAGCGTCGAATTCGAGGCTCGCCGGAGTCTGCGCGGGCAGTGTAGAGGTTGGCTGCGTAACGAAATCCCGCGTCGCGTTCTCCCACTGCTCCGGGACTCGATGCGGGCCTTGGCGACCTTGCATATGTCGCCCTTCAAGCTTCATGTTCAATCGCCGCCGCTCGAGGCAGGTCGAATGCGCAACGGCGGCGTGCTGGTGCCCGCCGTCGCGACAGGCTCGCTGGGGACGGAAGCACAATCGACATCGCCAGGCTCTTCCGGATTGCACTGCGGCTCGTCGGGCGCACAGTTGCTCGGCTCCACGGCCTCCTGGCAATCGCACACATGTGGCATTCCTATGGCCATCGGTCCCGTCGACGCGTTCGATGCTGCCGTTGCAACGATCGGACCCGGCCAGCCCGCGAGGGTCGCCACTGCGCCGACCGCGAGGTGCAACGTCACGTAGAAAGCGTACAGGGCCAGCGCCGCGTAGATCGGCGTTCGAGCCGAACCCATGTTCGCATCGCCACTTCGCTTGCCTGAATTCATGATCGAGATTCCTGAGTGGTTGCCGGGGTTGCTCGACATCGTGCTTCGGGAAGCTCGTTTCCTGCAGCGTACCCATCGAGGCGAACAAGGCGACAGCGAATCCGAGGCATGACTGTTTTGTTTCATTTGTTTCATTTGTTGCATCTCGCGCAACCGACAACTGAAAGCCGCCGATCGGAGGCCCGTCCGGCAACGGTAGGGGAATCGCGAGCGCAATACGCGTGCCTGTTGTCCCGACAGGCGCGCGCTTTCGCGCTTCATCTGCCCGAACCGTCCGGCGAGTGGTGGGTGGCAGGCCGGCGCGAGCGGCCGTTCGCGACGCGGGCGACCTACGCGCGGCGCTCGCCCGCCGCCCTGCGCGTGGGGAGCGGTTGCAAGGCCGCGCGCTTCAGCTTGTCGCGGGCTCTCGACAGGCGCGACATCACGGTTCCCACGGGGATCTCGAGCGTCGCCGCAACCTCTTCGTAGCGCATTCCTTCGACTGCAACCAGCATGAGCACCTCGCGCTGCTCCGCCGGCAGCCGCTGCACATGGTTCATCACCTCCCGCAATTCGATGCGCCGCGTCGGATCGTCCTCTTCGGCAAGCGGCAAAATCGTTCCCGTCTCGCTCTGCGCGTCGAGCGAAACGTTCTCCGCGTCGCGCTTCGCGGCCGCAAGCTGGTTGACGAACACGTTGTGCATGATCGTGAACAGCCACGCGCGCAAGTCGGATCCCGGACGCCAATAGCTGTGTTTTTCCCAGGCGCGGGTCAGCGTGTCCTGCACGAGATCGTCGCCGCGCGTGGAATTCGCCGTCAGCACACGAGCGTAGCGACGCAGCCGCGGAATCACCGCGGCCAGGTCCTGGCTGCGAAAGCCCGCAGTGGCCGCGGGGACCGGTAGTGCTTCAGTGACCGGATCGCTCACGGACCGGAACTCCTTTCAGGTTGGCACGAGGTGGAGCGGGAACGTTCTGCTGCCACGTCCTGCACGCGGAGCGCGACGCTTGAGGGCAGCGTAGCAGAGCCTTTGCGGCAACCGGATTTCGGCGGAAGCCGAAAATCGTTTCGTTTGTTTCAGGCGGAACAGAGTCGACTTGGTCCGCGTGTAGGAAACGTCCTACGTGACGATGCGAAATCGTGAAGGTGTTTCCGCTCGCGCGCCACGCACGGCCCTGTTATGGTGGTTGTCTTATCTTTTTCGGAGTCTCAGGCCACGAGACGTACCGGTGTCGAGCTGCCCGCAAGGAGGTTCATGCGGGCGATGGTCAGAATCAAACACTCGAGATGGAGGCAAACCCATGAAAGTCTGCGATTGTATGAGCCGCGACGTGCAGATCGCGAACCCGAACCAGAGCATCCGCGAGGCCGCGCAGATGATGGCTCGAATCGATTCGGGCGTGCTGCCGGTCGGCGACAATGACCGGCTGGTCGGAGTGATCACCGATCGCGACATCACCATCCGCGCCGTCGCGGAGGGCAAGGCCCCGACGACCAAGGTAGGCGAGGTGATGAGTCATGAGGTGCTTTACTGCTTCGAGGATCAGGACCTCGAAGACATCGCGCAGAACATGGCGGAGATGAAAGTGCGTCGCATGCCGGTCGTCAATCGCGACAAGCGCCTCGTCGGAATCATCTCTCTTGGCGACGTCGCTCGGCGCGAGGACGCGCGCACGACGGGTCAGGCTGTTTCGGACATCTCCGAACCCGGCGGCGAGCATTCACAGGCCGCGCACTGAAGCCGAACGAAGGATCTCGAGACGGGCACGCGCTGCGTGCCCGTTTTTTTAGGGGCGGTAGGACGTGAAGCGCATCGAGCCGCCGTCCGGCTTCAACGTCAGCACGAGATCGCTGCCGACCATCGAATGGCCGTCGACGGCGCCCAGGCCCTTGATGAAGTCCGTGTCGCGACTGTCGGCCGGACACGCCATGCGGGTCAGCGCTATGGGTCCGATTCCGAGCGCATTGCCGTTTCGCGTGTAGGTGCCGCTGCCGCGATTGCAGTCGGCGCGCACGTTCACCGTTCCGCCGGGGCGAAACTCCAGCGTGTAGCGCTCGCGCCCATCGGGGACGATGCCACCGTCGCGCGTCTGCGTGCTGTGCCACGTCCAAACAACGCCAAGCGGCAGTGTATCTTCGGCGCCAAGCGGGGGAGGAGGGGCGTTAACGAGTCCGGGCAGCACCGGGCCGCCCGAGCTCGTGGCGGTACACGCGGCGAGAACGATCGGCAACGTCAGCACGAGTAACGAGCGCATGGCCGGTCGATTCTAGCACCGTGCCGCGGCGCATCGTGCCGGCTCGGCCAAAACGAATCGCCGAATCGCGCCTGCACGAGCGATGCACGTGCGGGGCAGCCGGGGTCGTGCGGTACGATGCGTGATCCCCGCCGATCTGCCAAACGTGAGCGTACCCGAACCCGCGCGCCCACCACGCCGCTTACGCTGGGTGGTGCCCGTGCTCGGCATAGCGCAGATCATCTCCTGGGGCAGTCTCTACTACCCGATCGCCGTGCTGGGCGCCGCGATGCGCCGCGACCTCGGCATCAGCGACATTGCAGTGTTCGGCAGCTTCACGGCGGGGCTGTTCGTATCGGGCATCGCGGCGCCGGCCGCGGGAAAGCTGGTCGACACGCATGGCGGGCGGTTCACCCTGAGTTGCGGCTCGGCGCTCGGGGCCGTCGCACTTGCGCTGCTCGCGGTCGCGAACAGCACCGTGACGTTGACGGCCGGATTCGTCGTGGCAGGAGTCGCGATGGCGGGCTGCCTCTACGATCCGGCATTCGCGACGCTGCACGCGATTTCGGGAGCGTCCTATCGCAAGGCCGTCACCGCTCTCACGCTGTTTGGCGGCTTCGCGAGCACGGTGTTCTGGCCGTTGTCGCAGTTCCTGCTCGACGCGCATGGCTGGCGCACGGCATTCGCCGTCTACGCAGTGCTCAACCTCGTGGTCTGCTTGCCGCTCCATTTGTGGATATTGCCGCGCGGACGCGGCGCCGTCTCGCATCCATCGACAGCGCCTGATGCAACGGTGGCCGCGCGTTCCACGCGTCCGCACCTGTTCTTCTGGCTCGCGACCGCACTTGCGCTCGCGGCGTTCCTGTCTTCGGCGCTGTCCGCGCACGTGATCGGACTGCTCACGTCGTCCGGGTTGACGGCGCGCGATGCGGTGCTCGTCTCTTCACTCATCGGACCCATGCAGGTTGCGGGACGCGTGGCGGAGTTCGCGTTCAGCGGTCACCTCCGGCCACTCGCCGTCGGCACCCTGGCTTTCGGGCTGCTCGCCGCTGGCTTGCTGGTGCTGACGCAGGTCCACGGTGTGTGGATCGTGGCGCTCGCGTTCGCGCTCTTGTACGGCTGGAGCAACGGCGTAATGACCATCGTGCGGGGAACCGTCCCCGGCGAGCTCTTTGGCCATCGTCAATTCGGGGCGCTGCTCGGACGTCTTGCGCGGCCGCAATTCGTCGCCCGTGCCATCGCGCCCGTCGCGTTGACGCTCGTGTTCGCGATCGATCCCGACCGCACGCTATCGCTGTACGCCTTGGCGGTCGCCGGAGCCATCGCGTTCTTTGCATATCGCCGCGCGCTGAGCGCGAGCCGCCGTTAACTGGGGTCAGAGACGACTTTGCGCTTGCGGCGCCATTCCCGGAAACGGCCGAACAGAAACATCGGGATGCCGACGACGAGAAGCGTTCCCCAGACGATGGCCGCATAGTGGGACGCAGGACGCTCGACCGGCACGAGGTCGTGCGGCCACAGTGCGTCGGGCAACGGTCGCGGCGGCACGGGAACGATCTGCGGCTCGACCGGCATTCGTGCACGGAACTCCCAAGGCGTCACCACGGGCGCATCGCCGAACACGCGACTCGACGGCAGCTGCGGAAGGTGGACGTAGAGGACTCTTTCGATGTCGTCGGCGAGCATGCGCTCGAGTGGACCGGCTGCCGCACCCGAGACCGATTTGGCCAAACCCGCGGCCGCAAGGCGCAGTGCCGCTGCGCCGCACTCCTCGAACGCGGCCGCCGGCATGAGGCGCGTCAGGTCCTCGACCAGATAGTCGAACGCGACACGCGCCTTCGCCACCGAACGCTCCGTGGCCGCCACGTACGGGAACGCGATCGTCGCGGCGGCTCGGCTCGCTGGCCCTCGGGCGGCGATGTGCCAACCAAGCAGGCGCAAGAGGTCGACGCTGATGCCGGCGCAATTCATGGACGCGTGCCGGTAGGGAAGCTGATGGCGCCAGAAGTGGTTGTAGACGCGGTTGAGCGCAGCCTGCAGGAGCACGGCCGCGCGCTCTTGCGCGAGCACGAGCACCAGCATCTGCGACGGGCGATACCACGACTGCCCGCTGTTGAGATCCGCAAGGTAGTTGTCGAGCGGAACAGGCGCGGCAAGGATCCCTTTTTCGCTCTCGCTGTCCAGGGCGTAGAAGTCGTTGACGAGCCAGTCGGCGATGCTGCCTTGCTCGTCGGTTCGTCCCGTGATGAGGGCGAAGTGGCCTCCGTGCGCCTCGTCGTCGTCGCCTTGCGCGCCGTTGAGCATGAATGCGAGCACCGTGCGGCCGGGCGGAATACGATCGGGCACACCGGCGCGCCGCCACAAGGTCGACGCGGCAAACGGACTCCGCGCACCGCCGGACGGCTGGGCGCGCATGCGTGCGCGCAGCGCCAGCGTCTCCGGCACGCCCGGCGGCAGCAACGCGTCCGCCGGCGCGCGGTCGATCCTCCAGTCCTCGGGCCACAAAGTCCGTATCGCGAAGGCGGTGCCGTTCATCGTTCCCCGCGCTCTGACGGTGCGCTGATGGAAGAATGCGGCCGACGTCGCATCGAAGTACGAGCGGTTGAGCGCGATCTTCGGCACGAGCGATGCGCGGAGCGCACCCACGCGGGATTCGAGCGTCGATGCATCCGCCGACAACCGCGCTTCGGTCAGGACGTGTGCGGCGGCGACCCACACGAGCGGCGGAAACTCGAGCGTCGATGCGTCTCGCTGCGCGAGCCACGACCGCAAATCATCGCTGACCGACACGCGTGCGGCGAAGGTGGCCACCGGCCGGCCGCGCTTCGGAACGGCGATCGTTTCGCGCTGGAAGTACCACAGCGCCTGGGGAATCGTCGGGCAGTCGCCCGAGAGAGCGCTTGCGCCATCTTCCAGGTCGAAGTCCGCCGCGGCGTACAGCCCGAATGCGGCGCCGGGCCCCAGTGCGGAGGCGTCGCCCGGTGCACGATGGCGGGTTGTCGCATCGCGCACCATGTCTCGCGCCGTCAGCGCACGAGGATGCGCGGAGGTCCCGCCTCGATGCGGCCGATCACTCGAGCATCCGCGAAGCCTTCCGCCTGAAACACGCGCAGCACTTCCTCCGCCGCCGGCGCTTCGCACGCGACCAGCAGCCCGCCGGACGTTTGCGGGTCGGTCAGCAGCGCCCGCTCGACTGGGTCGTCGGGCCGCGTGAGGGTGACCGCGTCGCCGCAACCCGCCCAATTGCGCGCCGACGCTCCGGTGACGAAGCCCTGGCGGACGAGATCGGCGACCTGCGGATGCAATGGGACGCGGCCGAACTCGATCGTTGCGCCTGCATCGGATCCTCGGCACATCTCGAGCAGGTGGCCGATCAACCCGAAGCCGGTCACGTCGGTGAGCGCATGAACCGACGACATGGCGCCGAACGCGATGCCCGGCGTGTTGAGCCGGGTCGTGCTCGCTAGCATCGCTGCGTAACCGCCGGCGTCGAGATGTCCTCGCTTGAGCGCAGCGCTGTAAATGCCTACACCGAGCGGCTTTCCGAGAATGAGCGAATCGCCGGGCCGCGCTCCCGAGTTTCGCTTGAGACGTTTCGGGTCGACGACGCCGATCACGACCAGGCCATAAATCGGCTCGACGGAGTCGATTGTGTGGCCACCGGCGACGGGAATTCCGGCGGCGGCGCAAACGGATTCGCCGCCGTCGAGGATGTGGCGGATCGTCTCGACCGGCAGCTTGTCGATCGGCATGCCGACGAGCGCCAGCGCGAAGAGCGGCGTCGCTCCCATCGCGTAGACGTCCGAGATCGCGTTCGTCGCGGCGATCCTGCCGAAGTCGAACGCATCGTCGACGATCGGCATGAAGAAGTCCGTCGTCGCGACGACCGCCTGGTGGTCGTTGAGCGCGAAGACCGCCGCATCGTCCGAAGTCTCGATGCCGACGAGGAGCGCCTCAGGAACGGGAAGCGCGTTTTTGCCCGCCGTGCCCAGTATCTGGCGCAGAACGGCCGGCGCGATCTTGCAGCCGCAGCCGCCGCCGTGGCTGAACTCCGTGAGGCGTAGCGGGCGTGGATCGGGAGCGTTCATCGGTTTAGAGCGGCTCGTCGGCCGTGGGGGCCGGCCTCCGCACGCGAAAGCCTTGCAAAATGGAGCGGGGCGGCCCGCATTCTACCGCCATGTAGCCCGAAGGGCGGAAGGCGCGGAAACCACGATTTTTGCGTGGAAATCGCCGGAAACGCGCGAACTCCTTTCCTCCCGGGAGGTCTAGGCGTAGCATCGCGCACAACGCTGCGTAGAGCACTTGGAGAAGAAGGTTTGAAGCCGACGGATATCGCGCACCCTGACTATTTCCACAAGGTCGTCGACTGTCAGTGGGCGTGCCCCGCCCATACTCCCGTTCCCGAATACATCCGACTGATCGCCGCCGGCCGCTTCGGCGATGCGTATCTCGTCAACTGGGAATCGAACGTCTTTCCAGGAATCCTCGGCCGCACGTGCGACCGGCCATGCGAGCCCGCGTGCCGTCGCGTCCGCGTCGAGGAGGGCGGCGACACCAAGAAGATCAAGCCCGAGCCGGTTGCGATCTGCCGGCTGAAGCGGGTGGCGGCCGATTTCAAGGAAGACATCCGTGCGCGGCTTCCGAAGCCGGCGTCGGCGAAGAACGGCAAGCGGGTTGCGCTGATCGGTGCCGGGCCTGCGTCTCTGACGGTCGCCCGCGATCTCGCGCCGCTCGGTTATCACTGCGTCGTGTTCGACGGCGACGCGCTCGCCGGCGGAATGATGCGCACGCAGATTCCCAAGTTCCGGCTGCCCGAATCGGTGATCGACGAGGAAGTGGGCTACATCCTCGATCTGGGCGTCGAATTTCGTCCCGGGCGTTACATCGAGAGCCTCAAGGCGTTGCTGGCCGAAGGCTTCGACGCGGTGTTCGTCGGCAGCGGCGCACCGCGCGGCCGCGATCTCGACGTGCCGGGCCGCAAGCAGGCCGCGGCCAATGTGCACATCGGCATCGATTGGCTTTCCAGCGTCTCGTTCGGGCACACGACCAAGATCGGCAAGCGGGTGGTCGTTCTCGGAGGAGGCAACACGGCGATGGATTGCTGCCGGAGCGCGAAGCGGCTGGGCGGCGAGGACGTGCAGGTGGTCGTCCGCTCGGGCTTCGACGAGATGAAGGCATCGCCGTGGGAGAAGGAAGACGCGGCGCACGAAGGCATTCCCATCCACAACTTTCTGGTCCCGAAGGCGTTGACGCACGAAGGCGGAAAGCTGACCGGCGTCACGTTCGAGAAGGTCGCCGCGAAGCGCGACGA
>Ga0068863_100005646_pt1 | contig 12282 bp, 9 predicted proteins | sample KBSSwiS62_FD_66596 | JGI IMG/M metagenome (GOLD analysis project Ga0068863, IMG submission 66596) | Switchgrass rhizosphere microbial communities from Kellogg Biological Station, Michigan, USA - KBS Switchgrass S6-2 | ecosystem: Host-associated > Plants > Roots > Rhizosphere > Soil ...
GCTGGAATCGACGATGATGTCGTGCACCGAGAAACCCGGGGCATGCTGTGCGAGCACGTGGATGTGCCGCTCCACCGAGAACCCCGCGGTCTCGCCTGGCTCGGCCACCAGGTTCAGCACCAGGGCCCGTCGCGCCGTCGTGGCCTGCAGCGCCGCGGCCAGCTGCGGCACCAACACATGCGGAATCACGCTGGTGAACCACGAGCCGGGGCCCAGCACCACCAGATCAGCGGACATGATCGCGTCGACCGCCTGCCGAGTGGCGGGTGGATCGGCAGGCAGCAGCCGCACCCGTCGCACCTGGCCGACGGTCGTGGCGATCGCCACCTGCCCGCGTATCACCCGGAACATTCGCGGATCCGACTCGAGGCCCGACACGTCGGCCTCGATCCCCAGTCCCATCGGGCACATCGGCAACACCCGGCCCTTGAGGCCGAGAACGCGGCCCAGCTCGTCGAGCGCAGCGACCGGATCGGCCAGCACCTCGTTGAGCCCGGCCAGCATCAGGTTGCCGATCGGGTGGCCGGCCAGCGCGCCGCTGCCGCCGAACCGATGCTGGATGATGGTCGCCCAAAGCCTGCCGTGCGGGGTGTCAGATGCCAACGCCGCCAATGCCATTCGCAGATCACCTGGTGGCACCACGTCGAGCTCGCTGCGCAATCGGCCCGATGATCCGCCGTCGTCGGCCACCGTGACCACGGCCGTCACGTGCGGGGTGAGCCGGCGTGCGGCGGACAGTGTGGCGTAGAGCCCATGCCCGCCGCCGAGTGCGACGATGCGAGGGCTCATCTGTCCTCCTCGCGTGCGGAGAAGCTCATTCGCGGCCCAGATCCCGGTGCAGCACACGCACCGTGAGCTCATCGTCCTGCAGTCGCGACGCCAGCGCCTCGGCCATCGCGACACTGCGGTGCTTGCCGCCGGTGCAGCCGATGGCAACGGTCATGTAGCGCTTCCCTTCCCGGCGATAGCCTTCGATCACGACGTCCAGCAGCTGATGGTAGGTATCCAGAAACTCCGCGGCCCCGGGCTGCCCGAGCACGTAATCCCGCACCGCGGGGTGTTGGCCGGTGTGCGGCCGCAGTTCGTCCACCCAGTGCGGGTTCGGCAGGAACCGGACGTCCATCACCGTGTCGGCGTCCATCGGCAGCCCGTATTTATACCCGAACGACTCGACGGTCACGCTCGTCTGGGCGATGGTCTCGCCCCCGAACGCACGCTCGATGCTCTCGCGCAACGCGGGCACGGACAACTTCGACGTATCGATCACCAGGTCTGCAACGGCGCGCAGCGGCGCGAGCATCTGCCGTTCCGCCGCGATGCCTTCTGCCAGAGTCTGATTGCCCTGCAACGGGTGACTGCGCCGATTCTGTTCGTATCGGCGGACCAGGATGTCGTCGGACGCCTCGAGGAACAACACGCGCGGTGAGATGTTGCGAGTGGCCAGATCGTTGCGCACCCAGTCCAGGTCGCCGGTGAAGCCACGTGACCGCACATCCATCACGACCGCCAGCTGGGTGATGCGCGAGCCCGCTGCCAGTCCGAGTTCGACCATCTGGGCGATCAGCTCCGGCGGAAGGTTGTCCGCGACGTACCAGCCGAGGTCCTCCAGCACCTTTGCCGCGGTACCACGCCCCGCACCCGACAGCCCGGTGACCAGGACGACGTCGATATCCGATTCGGTGTCGCCGGCGCTGCCGCGCAGTTCCTCGTGCATATGCTCCGTCATCCCGATGCCCTGGTCTGATCATTGCCGATGACGGGAGCGGGCGCTTCGGAATCGGTAGGCACGCCGAGGGCCTCCAGCACCGCCTTCGCCGTTGCCACGCCGATTCCCGGCACCGCGGTGATCTCGTCAACGCTGGCCTGCTTCAGCCGGGCCACCGAGCCGAAGTGCGTGACCAAAGCCTTACGCCGGTGCTCCCCCAGCCCCCGCACCGAGTCCAGCGCCGAGGCCGTCATCCGCTTCGAGCGCTTGCTGCGGTGATAGGCGATCGCAAACCGGTGTGCTTCGTCACGCACCCGCTGCAGCAGATAAAGCCCCTCGCTGTTGCGCGGCATGATGACGGGATCCGGCTCCGCGGGCACCCACACCTCCTCCAGCCGCTTGGCCAGCCCGATCACCGCGACGTCCGAGATGCCAAGATCATCGAGCACCGCCTGCGCCGCATTGACCTGCGGCGCGCCGCCGTCGACCACGTACAAGTTGGGCGGGTAGGCGAACTTGCGCGATTTCCCTTCCGCGGCAAGCTCAGTCGGGTGCTGCGTATCGTGCAGATGACGATAGAACCGCCGGCGCGTCACCTCCGCGATCGACGCCACGTCATCGGAACGACCCTCTCCGGCAGCCTCGCGGATCGCGTAGTGCCGATAGTCCGATTTGCGCGGCAGCCCGTCCTCGAACACCACCAGCGACGCCACCACGTCGGTGCCCATCACGTGGCTGATGTCGACGCACTCGATGCGCAGCGGCGCCTCAGCCAACCCGAGTGCGTCCTGGATGCTTTGCAGCGCAGCTGTTCTCGCGGTGAAGTCACCCGCGCGCTTGAGCTTGTGCTGGGTCAGCGCATCCTGCGCGTTGCGCTTGACGGTTTCGGCGAGGGCCCGCTTGTCGCCGCGCTGCGCCACCCGCAGCGATACTCGCGACCCGCGCAGTTGCGACAGCCAGGTGGCCAACTCATCGGAGTTGTCAGGAAGGCACGGCACCAACACCTGGCGGGGTACCGGGTTGAGCGACTCGTCGGCAGCGCCGTCCAGTTCGGCCTGATCGCCGTAGAACTGCGTCAGGAACTGTTCGACGAGCTGACTCTGGTCGGATTCCCCTGGCTCACCGGACTTTTCCACGATCCACCCACGCTGGCCCCTGACGCGTCCCCCGCGGACGTGGAACACCTGAACGGCTGCTTCGAGATCGTCGTCGGCGAATGCGACCACGTCGGCGTCGGTGCCGTCGCCGAACACCACGGCCTGCTTTTCCAATGCGCGCTTCAGCGCGGAGATGTTGTCCCGCAATCGGGCAGCGCGCTCGAAGTCGAGTTCGGCGGCGGCCTGGTTCATCTGGTGTTCCATGTCGCGGACCAGGCGGTCGGTCTTGCCCGCGAGGAAATCGCAGAAGTCGTTGACGATCTGCCGATGCTCGTCAGCGCTGACCCGCTCGACGCATGGTGCCGAGCACTTGTCGATGTAACCAAGCAAACACGGCCGTCCGATTTGCCTGTGCCGCTTGAAAACTCCCGCAGAACAGGTGCGGGCGGGAAATACCCGGGTCAGCAGATCGAGTGTCTCCCGAATGGCCCAGGCATGCGAATACGGTCCGAAGTAGCGGACGCCTTTGCGCCTTGCCCCGCGGTACACCATCAGCCGCGGATACTCTTCGTTCAGTGTGACGGCCAGCACCGGATACGACTTGTCGTCGCGGTAGCGGATGTTGAACCGCGGATCGAACTCCTTGATCCAGTTGTATTCCAGCTGCAGCGCCTCGACTTCGGTGGTCACCACCGTCCACTCGACGCTGCCCGCAGCCATCACCATCTGCCGGGTGCGCGGCGCCAGACCCGCGATGTCGGCGAAATAGGAGTTCAGCCGGCTGCGCAGGCTCTTGGCCTTGCCGACGTAGATCACCCGGCCGTGCGGATCCCGGAACCGGTAAACGCCCGGCTCGACGGGGATCGACCCGGCGGCAGGCCGGTATGTCGCTGGATCGGGCACGGATTCCAGGTTACTGCCGTCACCACACGGCTCAGATCAACTACCGTCGTGTGATGCGGATCCTGGCACCGCTCGCAGCTGTGATCTTGGTTCTGGCCGGATGTGCCGCCGAGGAGACCACGCCACCGGCCGCCCAAGCCGGCCCCTGTTCGGTCGTCGCGAACGGGACACCGGCTCCCAAGACCTCCTCGGCGCCGGCAGCGGGGTCGGCCACCACCTCCAAGAACATCTCGACCAACCCCGAGGTCGCCACCGGCTACCGCAAAGACATGACGGCGGTTCGGACGGCCCACTATGCCGTCGCCACCGCCAACCCGCTGGCCACGCGGGCCGCCTGCGAAGTGCTCAAGAATGGCGGGACCGCCGCCGACGCACTCGTCACTGCACAGGCGGTGCTAGGCCTGGTCGAGCCGCAGTCCTCCGGCATCGGTGGCGGCGGCTTCCTGCTGTATTACGACGCCGCGGCCGGCTCGGTGCAGGCCTACGACGGCCGCGAGACGGCACCGATGGCCGCCACCGAGAATTACCTGCGCTGGATCTCCGATGCCGACCGCACCGAGCCCAAACCCGATGCCCGCGCCTCGGGGCGATCCATCGGAGTGCCCGGCATTCTTCGGCTGCTGCAGACCGTCCACACCGAGCACGGCAAGACCCCATGGCGTGACCTGTTCAGTCCCGCGGTGTCGATGGCGGACGACGGCTTCGACATCAGTCCACGGCTCGCCGCGGCGATCGCAGACTCCGCGCCGCAGCTGAAGGTGGATCCCAATGCGTCGGCCTACTTCCTCAACCCCGACGGCAGCCCGAAGGCGTCGGGCCTGAAGCTCACCAACCCGGCGTACTCAAAGACGTTGGGCGTCATCGCATCCGATCCGGAAGCTTTCTACACCGGCGACCTCGCACGGGCCATCGTGGCCGCGGCGGGCGACACCAGCGGCGGCCGCACCCCAAGCCTGATGACGCTCGACGATCTGTCCCGCTACACCGCCAAGAAACGCGAGGCCCTCTGTACGGCTTACCGCGGCAAAGAGATTTGCGGCATGCCGCCCCCGTCCTCGGGCGGCATCGCGGTGGCGGCGACACTGGGCATGCTCGAACATTTCCCGATGGCCGATCACAAACCCACCGACATCGACCTCAACGGTGGCAAGCCGACAGTGATGGGTGTGCACCTGATCTCCGAAGCCGAACGGCTGGCGTACGCCGACCGCGACAAGTACGTTGCCGACACCGATTTCGTGCCGCTGCCCGGTGGCTCGCCGAACACACTTCTCGGCAGTGATTACCTCGCAGGCCGCGCCGCGCTGATTTCCGAACAGCACACCATGGGCACCGCGAAGCCCGGTGAATTCGGTCCACCGACACCGCCAGCCCCGCCGACACCCGAACACGGCACCAGCCAGATCAGCATCGTCGACGCGCAAGGCAACGCGGCGGCGATGACCACCACGGTGGAATCGGCGTTCGGCTCGTTCCACATGGTGGACGGGTTCATCCTCAACAATCAACTCACCGACTTCTCGGCCGAGCCCGTCAAGGACGGCGTGCCGGTGGCCAACCGAGTCGAGCCAGGAAAGCGACCACGCAGCTCGATGGCGCCCACGCTGGTGTTCAACCTGACCGATCCAGCCCAGTCGAAGCGGACACTTTATGCGGTGACGGGATCCCCTGGAGGATCCGTCATCATCCAGTTCGTCGTGAAAACCCTTGTCGGAATGATTGATTGGGGCCTAGATCCGCAGCAGGCGGTGTCGGCGGTGGATTTCGGTGCGGCGAACTCACCGAAGACCAATGTCGGCGGCGAACATCCGGCGATAAACACGGCCGGCCCCCCCGGACAGGCGGGTGACCACGATCCACTCGTGCAAGGCCTCCGCCAACTCGGCCATCAGGTCGACATCGCCGACCAATCCAGCGGACTGTCGGCGATCGTCCTCGACAACGGAGGCTGGAGCGGTGGCGCAGACCCGCGTCGCGAAGGCCTTGTCATGGGCGACACTCGGTGACCGCAGTAGTGGCCCGTGTCGCCAGACTGACGGAGTCGGACTGGCGGGTCTTCGCCGCAGTTCGATTGCGCGCGTTGGCCGATTCGCTCGGCGAAGACGACCCCCAATATCAACAGGAAGCGGCGTTTACCGCCGCGAAGTGGCGCCGCCGACTGCGTGATCACGCTCAGCTCGCCGTGCTGATCGACGATCGGCCTGTTGGTCTGATCGGCGCACAGCTGGAGAACGCCGACACCGTCTACCTGTATTCGCTGTGGCTCGACCCCGCCGCCCGCGGCCGGGGCCTGGCGCGTCCGCTCGTCGCCGCCGCGGTGGAGTGGGCCCGCCAGCGCCGCGCCCGCACCGTCACCCTGCGGGTAGCGGCCGACAATGTCGTGGCTCGCGCCGTGTACGAGAGTCTTGGCTTCACGCTGAATCCGGCCGAGAGCCCAAGCGACCGCGGCGAAGTGGCGATGACCCTCAGTGTGAGTTGATGTCCGGCCGGTAGCGCACCAGCAGGCCTCGTACGCGATCCATCGCGTCGACGGCACGGTCCTTGTCCACAGCCTGGATCGCCATCACCGGAATGTACTCGTCGTCGGGCAGGTCCACCCGTGCCCAGCGTGCCCCACGTGGAAACGACACGTCCACGACATCCGGCCACGGGATCAGCTTGTAACCGAACAGGTTTCGCACCGCGATACCGGCGGGCCCGACCCGAAGCCGCGGTCGGGCGAACAACAGAACGGCACCCGCGATGACAGCGCCGAGAAGTGCGATGGCCACCTGGTCGGCGGTCTGAAAGATCACGCCTGTCGACGAAATCTTCAGCAGCGCACCGACAGCGATGTGGGCGGCCAGGATCAGCGCGGCCGCGCCGTACGCGAAGTAGGGCGTCAGATGCGGCCGCACCTCGATATCCCACGCCCCCATGGGGCTCACGACCTCAGATCGCGCAATGTCATCGCGGTCGACAACGCCGCAGCGGCGGCCTGCGCGCCCTTGTCCTCGGCCGAGTCCGGAAGCCCCGCCCGATCCAGCGCCTGCTGCTCCGTGTTCGTCGTCAGCACGCCGTTGGCCACCGGCGTCGAAGCGTCCAGCGAGACGCGTGTCAGCCCTTGGGTGACAGCATCACATACATAGTCGAAATGCGGTGTCTCGCCGCGAATCACCACGCCGAGCGCCACGACCGCGTCGTGGGTGGCGGCCAGTGCCTGTGCCACGACCGGGATCTCGATCGCACCAAGCACGCGGACGATCGTCGGGTTGTGAATGCCCGCGTCCGCTGCCACCTTTCGGGCGCCCTCGAGCAGTGCGTCGCAGATCTTCTCGTGCCATGTGCTGGCGACGATGCCCAGCGTCACACCCCTCGCGTCCAGATGCGGAAGATCAGGAACGCCAGCGCCTCCGCTCAACTGACAGCTCCGCCGTCGCCGCTCAACTGACAGCTCCGCTGCTCACTTCGGCGCTCACAGGGCGCCGCCGAATTCGCCAGGCACCGCTTCGTCGTAGTCGTCGAGGCCGACCAGGTCGTGACCCATCCGGTCGCGCTTGGTCATCAGATAGCGGATGTTCTCCGCGTTCGCCCGCACCGGTAGCGGCACGCGCTCGATGATGTGCAGCCCGTAGCCGTCGAGGCCGACCCGCTTGGCGGGGTTGTTGGTCAGCAGTCGCATCGACCGCACACCGAGGTCCACCAGGATCTGCGCGCCGATGCCGTAATCGCGCGCGTCGGCGGGCAGGCCGAGCTTGAGGTTCGCGTCGACGGTGTCGTCGCCCGCATCCTGCAGCTGATACGCCTGCAGCTTGTGCATCAACCCGATGCCACGGCCCTCATGGCCACGCATGTACAGCACGACACCACGACCCTCGCGGGCGACCATGGCCAGCGCGGCGTCCAGTTGCGGACCGCAGTCGCAGCGCCGGGAGCCGAACACGTCGCCGGTGAGGCACTCCGAGTGCACCCGCACCAACACGTCGTGCCCGTCACCGTGGGGGCCTGCGATGTCGCCACGGACCAGCGCCACATGCTCGACGTCTTCGTAGATGCTGGTGTAGCCGACTGCCCTGAATTCACCGTGCCGGGTGGGGATACGGGCCTCGGCGATGCGCTCGATGTGCTTTTCGTGCTTGCGCCGCCATTCGATCAGGTCGGCGATCGAGATCAGCGCGAGTTCGTGCTCGTCGGCGAAAACGCGCAGCTCATCGGTCTGCGCCATGGCGCCTTCGTCCTTCTGGCTGACGATTTCACAGATCGCGCCGGCCGGCTGCAAACCAGCAAGGCGGGCCAGGTCGACGGCGGCCTCGGTGTGGCCGGGACGGCGCAGCACGCCACCGTCCTTCGCGCGCAGTGGCACCACATGCCCCGGCTTGGTGAAATCCTCAGCGACGCTTGACGGATCGGCGAGCAGACGCATGGTGGTAGCTCGATCAGAAGCCGAAATACCCGTTCCCACACCGTTTTTCGCATCAACCGTGACGGTGTATGCGGTACCGTGCTTGTCCTGGTTGACGGCATACATCGGAAGCAGTCCAAGACGGTCGCAGACCTCACCGTCCAGCGGCACACAGAGGTAGCCCGATGTGTAGCGGACCATGAATGCGACAAGCTCGGGAGTGGCCTTCTCGGCGGCGAAGATGAGGTCGCCCTCGTTCTCGCGATCCTCGTCGTCGATGACGACGACGGCCTTACCCGCGGCGATATCGGCAACCGCTCGCTCGACGGTGTCCAGCCTCGTCATCACATCAGTATGAACCACGCCGGCTGGATAGTTATTGCCACTCCCCTGACCTGGGCATTGACCTAGATGGTCAGGGTGATCGGCACGTTGCCCCCATGCCCGTCGGACATGGTCACGACGAAGGTCTTGCCGCTCTCGGCGAGCACGCTGATGAGCGTGACGGTGTTGCCCAAGACCACCGGCACGTTCAACAACCCTCCCGACGGCAGGGACGTGACAGCCAGCGTCAGCGTGTCGCTGTCCGCGTCGGCCATGCCGTTGACGGTCCACGTCTTGGTCAGGTTCAGCAGACCGCTGCTGGACTTGCTCACGCTCGTGTACGTCGGCGTGGTGTTCTGCGGTGTGATGTTGACCGTCTGCGTGAACGTCTTCACCCCGCCGTAGCCGTCGCTGACGTTGATCGTGACGGTGTCCTGCTTGGTGGCCGTGCTCGCACCGTCGGCGGCCGCGGCGTGGCGTGCCGTTAACGTCGGGGTGTAGGTGAAGTTGGCGCCGGTGAAGGTCACGGTGCCCTTACCCGCTGTTCCGCTGTAGGCCAGCGTGTCGTTGTCGGCGTCGGTCACCGACACCGCGCCCGTGATCACGCCGTTCGTGTCCGGGCTGTTGAAGGTGGCGGTCCCTGTCGGGTCGGCGTTGGTTGCGCTGATCGTAACCTGAACTGTCGCAACGGTAATGGACCGGCCGTTTGCATCGGTGCCCTTGATGGTGAACGAGTCGGTCTTGTCGGCGTCGGTGGCGGTCAGCTTCGCCGCGGCATGCCGCGCAGCGTCGGTGGGCGTGTAGATGAAGCCGCCGGTGGACGTGACGAACACGCTGCCCTTGGACGACGGACCGGTACCGACGCTGTACGTCAGCAAGCCGTTGTCGCCGGCCGGGACGTTCAGGCTGCCGCTGTACGCGCCGGTCGTCGGGTTGGTGCTGGTTCCGGTTACCGCGATACCGAGGTCGGCCCCCACCGAGACGGTCGTCTGCACCGAACCGCCCGGGTGACCGTCGTCGACGGTGACCACGAACGTGTCCGTGTGCGTCGGGATGCCCAGCACGTTGCCCGACACGGCAGGCACGTAAGTCCAGTCGCCGGTGGTCTGGTTGAGGGTCACGATGCCGCCCAGGCTGGTGAACGCCGACGTGGCGGTCGCTCCCGCGGAGTTGCCGTTGGCCAGGCTGAAGGTGCGCCCGGCGCCGGTGAGGTCGTCGAGGTCGACCACCGTGAAACCACCGCGCACCACACCGATGGAGTCCCGCGGCCCCTGAGTCGCAGTGGGCACCGGGGGCAGATCGATGCCGGTGCCGACGTAGTTGATGTTGACGGTCTCGGTGGTGGTGTGGCCGTTCGGTGCGTAGGGGTGATCGACGGCCCCGCCGCTGTCGTCGATGGTGACGGTGAAGCTGTCGGTGCCACCGTCGCGCGACAACAGCGTGTTCGGGGTGTAGACGTACGCGGTGCCCACCAATGCGACCGTGCCCTTGGTCGGTTGTGTCGTCACCGTGTACGTCAGCGGGTCACCGTCCGGATCCGTTGCCGTTCCGATGTCGCCGACGACGGTGCCCGTCGGCAATTGCAATGGTGTGGAGGGGGTTCCCGCGACCGGAACGTGGTTGGTTGCGAGTTCGGTCAGGCGTTGGTAGGCGGCGATCACCAGCATGTAGAGCGGAATCGCGATCGGGTTCGGGACCGGGCCTGAGAGCGCCGTTTGCAGCGCCTTACCCAAGACCACGAAGACGGCCAGCGCCACCTTGGTTGGCGAAACGCCGGGCACGGTGGGGTACGGCGGCAACGTGATGGTCGGCAGGGCGGGTGCCGTCGTCGTCGACGCGGTCGACATGGCCATCATCCGCGCGGCGGGCGCGATCGTGGTTGCCTCGGTCTTCAGCTCGGTGCTTTCTACTGTGGCGCTTTGGGTTTCGGCAGTCTCCGTCTTGGCCTCAGTCGGCTTGGCCGCGACAGTCTCCGCTGTCGGGGTAGCGGTCTGCTCGGTAGCGGTGGTGGATGACTTCTGCTTGCCCTCAGTCTCAGCGGTCTCCGTGGCGGGAGTCGTGGTGCCCGAACCGGTTTCGGTCGGCTTCGGCTTTTCCGTAGTCGGTTCGGTCGTGGACTGCGTCGACGTTCCAGACGATGATGCTTCGCCCGAGACGGTCGTCCCCGAACCGCCCGAGGCGCTGACCGATGAGGTCGGTCCGTCACCGGAAGTTGTTGTCGTCGAACCGGATGTCGATCCAGACGTCGTGCCGGACGTCGTCGTCGACGATTCCGTACCGGTCGTGGTGGTGGTTGTCCCTGAAGTACCGGAAGTCGTTGTGCCCGAAGTGCTATCGGTGGTCGAGTCCGCCTTCGATCCGGTGTCCGCATTTGCAGAAGGGTCCGGTTGGCCGTCGCCCGAGCTGGCGGATGCGACGCCATGACCTGTGGCGACCGCCATTCCCAGTCCGACGGCGAATGCTAACCCGCTGGCACGGTTGGCCCGACTCGGACGTTTGGCATGCCTGCCACGCCTAGCTGACGCCATTGCGTGCTCCCGACTCCCCCGAGTGACGGTTCATGGGACCCCGGAAGCCGGGGCGGTGCTGCTAATTAACTGCGGCGAAACTTAACATGGCCGTCAATATCTGAGCAAGCACATTTCGCAAACCATCCGCGCGTGTCCGCGTTTTCGCATTTGGACGCGTATTCGGCGCTGAGCTGCAGGAACCACAATACGGATCCTTGCAGGCGGGAAGTTGCGGCAAAGCGACACCAAAATCGCGGCGAATGGTGTATTGACGTCGAAAGTTGATAGCCGTGGGTCAGAAGGAGCGCTATTCCGTTCCCATGAGCCGCTCGACATACTTCGCGATGATGTCGACTTCGAGGTTCACCCGAGTGCCGACCTCCGCCCTGCCAAGCGTGGTGAGACCCAGCGTCGTCGGGATCAACGACACCTCGAACCAGTCATGGCCAAGAGCCGAAACCGTAAGGGAGACACCGTCGACGGTGATCGAACCCTTCTCGACGACATAGCGGGACAGCGCCGTTGGCAATGCGATCCGGACGACGTCCCAGTGTTCGGACGGCGTTCGGGCGATGACATGCCCGGTGCCGTCGACGTGTCCCTGCACGATATGTCCGCCGAGGCGGCTGTTGACTGCGGCGGCCCGCTCCAAGTTCACCTGGCTGCCCACGCCGACGCCGCGCAGACTCGACCGGTTCAGCGTCTCGCCCATCACGTCGGCGCTGAACGCACCATCCGGCAGCACCTCGACCACGGTGAGGCAGACGCCGTTCACCGCGATCGAGTCACCGTGTCCGGCGTCGGACGTGACTACAGGGCCGCGGATGACGAAGCGCGCCGAGTCGCCAAGCTCTTCCTTGCCGACGACCTCGCCCAGCTCTTCGACGATTCCGGTGAACACGCCGCAAGAGTAACCAGCCGACCGCTGCTCGCCCGCGATACCTGCCGAAAGTCCAGTTCGGAAGCCACGATTGCATTTCGGCCGCCACCACGCGAAACGCGTCCGCACCCGCGCACCCTCTACGATGCACTCATGCAGACGCGCCTCTTGGCCATCTTCGCCGTCCTTTTCGCCACCGTCGCCCTGATCGCGGGGTGCTCCTCGAAATCGCAGGACTCGTCCAAGGAACTGCCGGACGCCGCGACGCTGCTCAAGGAGTCCAGCGAGACCACCAAGGCCCAGTCGAGCGTCCACCTCAAACTCAGCGTGCAGGGCGAGATCAAGGAACTGCCGATCGAGACCCTCGAAGGCGATCTGACGAACAAGCCTGCGGTGGCCGCCCAAGGGACTGCGAACATCATCTTCCTGGGCCAGCGCCTCGAGGGTGTCGACTTCGTGGTCGCCGACGGCAACCTGTTCGG
>Ga0068863_100005649_pt1 | contig 12280 bp, 8 predicted proteins | sample KBSSwiS62_FD_66596 | JGI IMG/M metagenome (GOLD analysis project Ga0068863, IMG submission 66596) | Switchgrass rhizosphere microbial communities from Kellogg Biological Station, Michigan, USA - KBS Switchgrass S6-2 | ecosystem: Host-associated > Plants > Roots > Rhizosphere > Soil ...
GAACGAACCTGTAGGACTGGGCGTAGCCTGCTTGCCAACCGAAACCGGATAAACCTTCTTCACCGTCCCGTTTTCAATGAGTGCGAGCTTGCAATCCGGTACGCTGACTACGATCTGCCGCCGCGTGGTGGTCTGTGCTTCTAACCGGTTTGCCATTAGGAGCACTAACGTCCCTACCAGCGTCATCGCCTTCGCTTTCAAGTCCTTCGAGTTGTCGTTCATCCGCCGCATGTTCGTCCCTCGTCAAAGTGCTTGCGCCCTGGAGAAGTGCACCCCGGAGACCAATCCAGAATTGCTGAAAACAAACAACTTATCCTGTGGAAAACAAGGACGTGTGTGTGCCGGAAAACACGCTCGTGTCACTGCTGACACATTCGGCGGCGGCTCGTCTAATGTTGAAGAAGTTGGAGGGGCTGCGAAAAATCCCAGAGCACTTTTATCGACAGGAATAAAGCTGAAACGAATTTAGCTCAACAGTGTTTCAACCATGGAAGTGGTCGCAAATTTGATTGCGACGAACGATTTTTTAGAACATCATTTGGGGATACAAGAAGCTTACGTCCACGATCAACTTCCCACACCAAAGCGGGAGTGAACATTGATCTCTCGCAGACCGTTAATAGAGTGGAGAACTACATCATGGCGAACGAGATTCGAAAAAAAGCTCTCACGAATTCGACTCGGCTCGACGACTTCGTTCACCGATTCAATCGCGACGGATCGATCGACTCTATCTGTACGACCTGTGCGCAGACGGTGGCCACCAGTTCCGACGAATTCCGGTTGAAGGACCAGGAAATTAATCACGTCTGCGACCGGGCGCTTCTAAAAAAGCCGCCACAGAGGTCGGAGTTACATTCAGCCGAGTGACATCGATTTTGGAGCAAAAAAAAACAGAGAGCCAAATTACTTCGGCTCCCTGGTTTCTCCGCTCCATGTCGAAGGAGAAGTTCGGAGTTTGTTGTCTGCCGCGTAAGACTGTTGGCTCTCCCAAGAGACGATAGTCTCCGCAGCTGACGAGTGAGCAGACTCTAGCATTGCATTTGCAGTGGAAAAATTGGCCGGACGATGTACGCATCCTACATCGAAAGATGCAGCCGCTAAGCCCGAGTGCGGTAACGGCTTAGTTCAAGTATTCCCCTCTATCATTACTCCTTTTTATCCCCCAACCCTGACCGTCAGCATCGATATCGAACCACCGTCCACGCCTTCTACCGGGAACGAAACCTCGTCCCTGGCATCGCTGCTCCCTAGCACGTAAAGTAGAGGCAAATAGTGGTCCGGCGTCGGTATCGAGAGCATCGCCTCCCGACCCAACTTCTCGTATTGCACGAGCGGACCATGTTCTCCGCCCTTCATGAATTCGCGTGCGCGTTCTTCGAACCGGACCGCCCAATCGTAAGGCTCGTGTAAGTGCCGGCCCCATGCATACGTATGGAGGTTGTGCACTAGGTTCCCACTCCCAACAATCATGATCCCTTCTTCCCGTAGCTCCGCCAACCTCCGTCCTACGTCATAGTGGAATTCCGACGGTTGGGTCTCATCGATACTTAGCTGCACGATTGGGACGTCTGCCTTGGGATATACATGACACAAAACGGACCACGTACCATGATCGAGTCCCCAATCGTCGCTGCTTTCAACGACGATCGGCGCCAGCAATTGTTTTACTCGCAGCGCCAACTCGCGATCTCCGGGAGCCGGATAGTTCACCTCGTATAACGGCTGCGGGAATCCACCAAAGTCGTGAATCGTACGAGGCGACGTGCTGATCGTGACCGCCGAGCCCGGTACATACCAATGCGCAGAGACACACAGGATGGCTTTCGGACGAACAGTCTCTCGACCAATCTTCGACCATCCTCGCGTATAGGAGTTCTGTTCGAGCGCATTCATCGGGTTTCCGTGTCCAAAGAAGTAGGCGGGCATTCTTCCCGGCATGTTGATCTCCTAAGAAGTGGATGCAGCAAAAAAGCAATGAGCGCCGACTCTTCGGCGCTCTGAGTACTTATTCTGGTTTGCCTCGCGGCGGTGGATTGGCAGGTGCGTTCGCAGATCGATTCCTGCGTTCGCGGAGTAACTGATCGGCCTGCTCATTCACGATCTGGGTGTACATTGCACGGATCTCGTCATTGTTCAACACAATGCTTTCTAAAGCTCCCACCTTGATCTGCAATGCACCCAACTCGTCCTTCATCGAATCGACTTGTTGAACCAAGTCTTCAACTCTGGAAAAGTCCATATTTCCCATCTCACGATGATGATGTACAGAGCTGGGTTTCTCCGTCTTAACTAACTGCTTCCCGGACTGCTATCCGAAATTGTACCGCTTCATCAAGAAACAACAACCTTCATCGGTGGTGTTCAATCGCCGAAATCTGGATTTGAAACCTATTCCCGAAGGCGGTGGACTTCACCTCGTGTCACGTCACAATCTGTCATCCATCACATGATGTCTGTCCAAGTTCGTGATCCAGACCACGCGATACTTCAACGTTTTCGCGGCTATTTCGTCGGTCGGCCGCGCCGTAACAGGCTCACAGCAAGGCCTGCCGAAGATCACGTCTGCCTGAGACATCGTGCGTTCGTTACAGCTCTTCGGGTAATCCGTCACATGCAGGAGTGTTTCGAATCACTGTCGGATGGCTATCCAAACAAGCATAAATGTAGCGCTCCGTAAACTTCGGAGCGCGGCCGGTCCGGCGCTCCAGGTGTGCCGGCGCAGTCATGGCCAATGCTTGAGACTCTGCTGGCCCACACGGAGTGACGATGAGCAAGAACGACGTAAAACTGCCCACCGAAAAGCCCACAATCGGTGAACACCTGAAGCGTGCCGGATACTCCCGCCGCGACTTCATGACACTCTGCTCCATGCTGATGGTGACCGCTCCCGTTGGCCTGGCCCTCACCGATAATGCGTCCGTCTCCAAGGTCGCCAGCCAGATCGCAAAGACCAAGCGTCCTTCCGTCATCTGGTTGCACTTCCAGGATTGCACCGGATGTACGGAGACGCTGCTTCGTACCTCAAAGCCCGACGTTGCCGACCTAATCCTCAACATGATCTCGCTCGATTATCACGAGACCTTGATGGCAGCGTGCGGATCGCAGGCGGAAGCCTCGCTTCGCCAAGCCATGCGGGAGAACGAGGGCAAATACATCCTCGTCTGCGAAGGCTCCATTCCCCTGAAGGACGGCGGTCAGTACCTCAAGCTCGGCGGCAAGAACGGTGTCGATCTCCTAAAGGAAGTCGCCTCCAAGGCCGCAGCTGTCATCTCCATGGGCTCATGCGCTTCGTGGGGAGGCGTACCCTCCGCCGACCCGAACCCGACCGGCGCGACCGGCGTCGACCAGATCATCAAGGACAAGGCGGTGATTAACCTCCCCGGCTGTCCTCCGAATCCTTACAACTTGCTCGGCGTCGTCCTCGAATACGCGACGTTCAAGAAGCTCCCGGCGCTCGATGACCAGCATCGTCCTCTGTTCGCTTACGGACGACTGATTCACGATCACTGCCCACGCCGCGCGCACTTCGATGCCGGCCGGTTTGTGAAAGAGTTCAGCGACGACGGACATCGCCAGGGCTGGTGCTTATACAAAATGGGCTGCAAGGGTCCGCAGACCCACGCCGCTTGTTCGACCAATCACTTCAACGAAGTTCCTGATTGCTGGCCTATCGGAGCGGGTACACCCTGCGTAGGCTGTACCGAGAAAGCGATCGCCTTCCGAGTTCCAATCTTCCAGCTTGCCGAAATTCACGGCGCTACACCTCCCGAAGCATTCCCGCTCGTAAACACCAAGATTGGTTCGATCGGCACCGCCGCTGCAGGACTCGCCGGTCTGGTCGCTGGTGCGATTGGTGGAGCCGCATGGGTAGGCGCTCACAAACTGCCCTCAACCGACGATAAGCCAAAGTCTGACGCTGCTTCTTCAGGAGGCAAATAGCGATGGAACTCACTCGCCGGGCAGCACTGAAATCCCTGGGTGCCGGTGCAGTCGGAGTCGCCGCTACCAGCCTGGTCTCGATCCAGGCGGTTGCCGAGGAGTCTTCGGAAGGGAAGGCTCCCAAGCACGCAGTCGGTTTGCTCTATGACACCACGCGCTGCGTCGGGTGCCAGTCGTGCGTCGCAGCCTGCAACGAAGTCAACAACCTGGAAGGCGATCTTCGCGCCGACCGCATTCACCACAGCGCTCAGGATCTGAATTCCTTCGCGAAGAACATCATTAAGCTCTACCGTCCCACTGACGGCAGCGGTTACTCCTTCGTGAAGCAGCAGTGCATGCACTGTGTGGATCCTGCTTGTGTCGCCGGCTGCTCCTTCAAGGCCCTGACCAAGAATCCCGACAACGGCGTAGTCGGCTGGACGAGTTCGAAGTGCATGGGCTGTCGCTACTGCGAAATTACTTGTCCCTACCACATTCCAAAATTCCAGTGGGAAGGCTTGAATCCCAAGATCGTCAAATGTGAGCTCTGCAAAGAACGTCTTGCTGTCGGCAAAGAGCCTGCATGTTCGACGGTGTGTCCGGCCAAGGCAGTTGTTTACGGAACCCGCGAACAATTGCTTGCGGAAGCCAAGCGTCGCATCGAAGCGAATCCTGGAAAGTATTACGAGAACCGTGTCTTCGGTGAAAACGATGGCGGCGGTACCCAGGCTCTCTATCTCTCGCACGTTCCGTTCGAGAAGATCGGCCTGCCGGATCTCGGCAATGAATCGGTCCCGGAAAAATATCTGAAATGGCAGAAGCGGCTTTACTCCTACCTTGCTGTACCGGTCGTCGCTTACGCCACCATGGTTGCCGTCATTCGCAAAAACTGGAATGACCACCAGCACCACATGCAAGAAGAGCAGGAACGAACTGGATTGAGGCCGCAACTATGATCGGGTTCTGGGAGAGAAACGTACCCGTATTCGATATCCCGGTGCGCTCCCGCGCACTCTACGTCCTGACCGGACTGTTCCTTCTCGCGTTCGGACTCGTCACATACCGCGAGCTTGCCGGACTTGGTCCTGTCAGCGGTATGAACGACGCCTACGCCTGGGGTATCTGGAAGACCTTTAACGTCATGACCCTCACCGGACTCGGCTCCGGTGGTTTCGCGGTCGGCATCGCTGCGTATCTCTTCGGGCGCAAGCGTCTCCACGCCGTGATGCGTACTGCACTGCTGACGAGTTTCCTTGCATACATCTCGGGCATGACCTTACTCGGTGTCGACGTAGGCCGCCCGTGGAACATGTATCTCGTGCTGATGCCGTGGCGTTGGAACTATCACTCGCCGCTGCTCGAAGTCGCGGTCTGCATGCCGCTCTACGCCATGTTCCCGCTCTTCCTCGAGAATATTCCTCCAGTCCTCGAGTGGGTCCATGAGTTTCGTCCCAACTTCCGGCCGTTGGTAGAGAAGGCCACGGCGGTCATGTCCAAGTTCTATCCGTTGGTCGTCGGGCTTGCATATCTTCTTCCAGCGATGCACCAATCGTCGCTCGGCGCGCTGATGCTCCTCGCCGGAGATCGGGTTCACCCGCTCTGGCAGACGCCATTCCTGCCGCTTCTTTATGTATGGGCTGCTGCGTTCATGGGCTTCTCCTGTGTTGCCGGAACGCTGCTGTTCTGCGCAATTATGTGGAAGCGTCCCATGGATCTCGACATCCTCCAGGAACTGAGCCGGATTACCTGTTACGTAATCGTCGCGTGGCTGGTGTTCCGCTTCTCCGATCTCCTGGTAAACGGCAAGATTCCTCTCGCATTCCAGTTCAATCAGTTCGCGGTTCTCTTCTGGATCGAAATGGTAATCCTCGTCGTCGCTGCGGTTACGCTCTTCGACTCCGCCAAGCTGAAGAACGCGCGCATGATGTTCCACGCGCACCTGATCACGGCAATCGGCGGCATGATGTATCGCTTCGATCCCACGACGCTCGCCTTCAAGCCGAAGTCCGGCGCCTTCTATTTCCCGACTGCGATGGAAATCCTCGTCGCTCTCGGCTTTGTCTCTTTCGCGGTTGCGGTCTTCATCGTCGCCGCAAAGAAACTCGCCATCATCCCGGCCCCAATTTCTTATTGGCACGATTACGAACGCGAAGTTCTCGCCAATGCGCCCGAGCCGCAACTTTCGACCTCGGGCCAGGCCCTCGCTGCAGCGCAAGACTGACCGAATTCACGTAGAGCAGGTATCGAATGTCGAAACGGATCACAATCGACCCAATCTCCCGGATAGAAGGCCACCTCCGCATTGACGTGGAGGTCGACAACGGCGCTGTATCGAATGCATGGGCTTCCTGCACCATGTGGCGCGGCATCGAGAATATTCTCCTCGGCCGCGATCCTCGCGAAGCCTGGCTGTTTACCCAGCGCTTCTGCGGCGTCTGCACAACTGTGCACGCCATGGCCAGTGTCCGCTCCGTCGAAGACGCGTTGAAAATGGAAATTCCTCTCAACGCGCAATACATCCGCAACCTGATCCTGATCGCGCACGGCCTGCACGATCACATCGTCCACTTCTATCATCTCTCCGCGCTCGACTTCGTCGACGTGATGCAGATCCCGAAGGCCGATCCCCGGAAGACCGCTGCTCTTGCCGAGAAGCTCTCGCCATGGACGCGCAACTCCGCCAATGAATTCAAGGCTGCGCAGCAGAAGGTCAATGCCGTCGCCGCCAGCGGGCAGCTCGGCATCTTCGCCAACGGCTACTGGGGACACCCGGCGATGAAACTTCCGCCGGAAGTAAACCTCCTCGCCTTCTCGCACTACGTTCAGGCACTCGAGTATCAGCGCAAAGCCAACCAGATCGTCGGAATGCTTGGTTCCAAGACGCCCCACGTGCAGACCCTCCAGGTCGGTGGTGTCTCCAATGCCATCAACCTCGACAACCAGGCCACGCTGAACATGGACAAGCTGGCTGCGATCAAGTTGCTCTTCGACGAAGTCATCCCGTTCGTCCAGCAGGTTTATCTCACTGACGCCTGCGCAGTCGCGGCGCTCTACAACGACTGGTTCAAGATCGGCCGTGGCGTGACTAACTACCTCGCCGTCCCCGATCTCCCGCTCGACACCAAGGGCACCCAGTACGATCTCCCTGGCGGATACATCATGGACGGCAACGTCAGCGGCGTGCATGCCTTCAAGACTGCCGCGGATCAGGACTTCCGTTCGGGCGTCGCCGAAGACGTCGCGCACGCTTACTACAAGGGTGGAACCCTCCATCCGTGGAAGGGCGAAACCGTTCCCGACTTCACTGACTTCCATCCGGAAGGGAAGTACACCTGGGTCAAGGCTCCGCGATTCCAGGGACGTCCGATGCAGGTTGGGCCTCTCGCCCAGGTTCTTGTCGGCTACGCGCAGGGACACGCTCTCACCCGCAAGTGGACCGACTACGCTCTCGACCAGATCTCAGCAGTGGCGGGCAAGAAGATTACCGTCAACGATCTGCACTCCACCATGGGACGCTACGCCGCTCGCGCCATTCGCACCGCGATGCTCGGTGAGCTGGCCCAGAAGCACTGGCAGCTCCTCGTTGAAAACATCGGCAAGGGTGACGTCACGACCTTCAATCCGCCGAGCTTCACCAGCGGAACTGTCACCGGTGTCGGAACCCATGAGGCTCCGCGCGGAACACTCTCGCACTGGGTTGTCGTCGACAATGGCAAAATCGCGAATTACCAGGCCGTCGTTCCCACCACGTGGAACGCCAGCCCGCGCGATGCTGCTGGAACCCCCGGCCCGTACGAGGCCTCGCTGTTGCACACGCCGATCGCCGATCCCGAAAAGCCACTCGAAGTCCTTCGCACGGTTCACTCTTACGATCCCTGCATGGCTTGTGCCTGCCACACCTTCGATCCTTCGGGTAACAACATTGCCAAGGTGAAAGTGCTGTGAAGCGAATTCTTATCGCCGGAGTAGGGAACGTTCTGCTGGGCGACGACGGAGTAGGTCCGTACGTCGCCTGTCTCCTCGCTTCGCGCTATGACTTCGCCGAAGGCGTCCGGGTTGAGGATCTCGGGACTCCGGGCCTCGATCTCGTCGTCCACCTCTCCGATGCCGACACCATCCTTATCATCGACTGCGTCTCCGACGACAAGCCCGCCGGAACCATCACAACTTATCAGCGCGCCGACATCGTTAAGCACGGTGCCTCCATTCGCATCGACGGGCACTCCCCGGCCCTTACCGAGTCCCTGATGATTGCAGAGTTCACCAGCGAGACTCCCAAGCAGATCGCTCTAATCGGCATCAGCGGCAAACCCGCCGACGGCGTGGAACTCACCCCGCCGGTCCGGAGCGCCCTCGACCCTGCGATTGAAGCGGTGCTCCAGCAGTTGGACCTCTGGGACATCGCCTATTCGAATAAAAAGGTTTCGTCCCCGCTGGAAGTGTGGTGGGAGCCCGTCATGGCTCTGCTATAACCCCACGTTCGCAATACTCCGCCGCCGGAATTCCGGCGGTTTTCTATTGCCTTTCGTTGTGCGGAAGTCACTGTCGAACCTGCCTGCGAATGTTAATCTGGAGAGTTACTAAACAAACTCAGGCCGACTCCGAGGAGCACCCGGAGCGGATCAGGTCAACATTCGAATTGACCGGAGGAATAGATGAAGAAAATTGCTGTGCTTACGAGCGGCGGAGACGCACCCGGCATGAATGCCGCCATTCGCGCCGTCTCGCGCGCCGGAATCGCCAAAGGCTGGGACGTCGTCGGCGTCCGTCAAGGCTACCTGGGATTGGTAAATGGAAACTTCATCCCGCTGCGTGCCCGCGATGTTGGGGGAATCATCCAGCGCGGAGGCACCATGCTTGGCAGTGCCCGCTGCCCCGAATTTCACAAAGAAGAGACTCGCATCGAAGCCCTTCGCCAGCTCAATTGTGAAGACATCTCCGGCCTTGTCGTCATCGGCGGCAATGGATCCCAGACTGGCGCGCACGCCCTTCATCAGATGGGCTTCCCCGTCGTAGGCGTCGCGTCAACCATCGACAACGATCTCGCCGGCTCAGACATCACCATCGGCGTTGACACCGCGCTCAACATCGCGCTCGAAGCTCTCGACCGTCTCAAGACTACCGCCACCTCGCATCACCGCGGCATCCTCGTTGAAGTTATGGGCCGCAAGTGCGGCTACCTTGCGCTGATGGCGGCCATCGCCGGAGGCGCGGAAGCGGTCGTGATACCGGAGGTTCCCACTCCACCCGAGAAACTCGCGCAACAGTTCCGTGAAGCCTACCAGCGCGGCAAGATGCACGCCGTCGCCGTCGTCGCCGAGGGAGCTGAGTACAACGCCGAGGCATTGGTGAAGTATTTCAAAGAGCACAAGAGCCGTATAGGCTGGGACGTTCGCGCAACCATTCTTGGACACGTGCAACGTGGCGGCATTCCGACCGCCTACGATCGACTCCTCGGAACCCGTTTGGGTGCTGGCGCCGTCGATGCCCTGGCCCGCAATGAAAAGGGAGTGCTCGTCGGCTGGCTCAAGGGCCGCGTGATGACGTCACCGCTCGATGAAATCGTCGGTGTCCAGAAGAGCATCGAACCCGAACTCCTCGAACTAGCAGGCATCCTCGAAGCATAAGCTTTCGTAGCGCTGGCATCCTGCCGGCAGTGGTGGCGGGTGTCACACCCGCCACAAGCCTCAACAACCACTCCACATTCTGTGGATCCGTCCGCCCACGACCGGTGTTCCCCGGTACAATCCTCATCGAGAGCACCAAGCACGCTCTTGCTTCCCGACTTTTACCGGTTTAGGGCGTCCAAGCTCGGACGCCCTGAACCACCGTGACTTTTCAAAATTTCTTTCGATAGGACGGCTCAAATGCGTTGGACACAGACGCTGTTGATTACGTTGTTTCTCAGCGGTATCGCCCTTAGTCAGACTCCCGCGCAAAGCGGCATTTACAAATCCGACGTGGATCAGAAAGCCGATCCGTGCACCGACTTCTTCGAGTACGCCAATGGAGCATGGCGAGCCGAAAATCCGATCCCGGCATCCATGCCTCGTTGGAGCCGCCGGTGGGCCAGCGGCGAACTATCCAAGGAACAGCTCAAAACGATTCTGGAAGAAGTCTCCGCCCGCAAGGACTGGAAAAAGGGAAGCGTCGAGCAGTTGATTGGCGACTACTACGGCTCATGCATGAATGAATCGAAGATCAATCAGCAGGGCATCACTCCCATCAAGCCGCTCCTCTCCGAGATTGATAACGTTAAGACCTCCGCGGACCTTCAAAAGGTAATCGCGCAGCTGCACGAGTTGCAGGTTCCAGTTCCATTCGGCCTTGTCGCGACCTCAGACAATCACAATCCGAGCGACGTCATCGCCGACATCTATGCCAGCGGCCTCGGCCTTCCCGACCGCGACTACTATGTGAAAGAGGAGCCGCGCTTCAAGGAGGCCCGCGAAAAGTACCGCGCCCACATCGTCAACATGTTCAAGCTCGCCGGATACAACGATGCGAGCGCGAAGGAAGCTTCGGACAGCGTCTTCGAATTTGAAACCAATCTCGCGAAGAGTCAGCTTGATAATGTCGAGTTACGCGATCCCGCCGCCACCGACCACAAAACCACGTTCGCCGATTTGCAGAAGATGGTTCCTCATTTCGATTGGGCTGCATACTACCAGCGCACCGGTATCGCACAGGCGGACCTTAATGTCGACCAGCCGAAGTTCATGCAGGAACTTGAACGTCAGCTGACCCAGACTCCACTTCCTGTGTGGAAGACCTACCTCAAATGGCAGCTGTTGACCTCGGCCGCCAAGAGTCTTTCCGATCCGTTCGTTCAGGAGAACTTCGCTTTCTATGGCAAGTATCTCAGTGGCGCAAGCGAAATGAAGCCGCGCTGGAAGCGTTGCGTGGAATCGGAAGATGCCGGTCTCGGTGAGGCACTGGGGCAGAAGTATGTTGAACGCTACTTCCCGCCCGCCGCCAAAGCCCGCATGCAGGATCTCGTAAAGAATCTTCTAGCCGGAATGAAGCAGACCATCGACGGCCTCGACTGGATGTCGCCGGAAACCAAGACCAAGGCACTCGAAAAGCTCTCCACATTCAATCCGAAAATCGGCTACCCCGATAAATGGAAGGATTACAGCAAGGTCACTATCGGGCGAGATTCGTACTGGGCCAACGTGGTCGCCGGACGCAAATTCAATTTTGAGGACGATCACGGCACCATCAACAAGCCGGTCGATCGAGGCCGTTGGGGAATGACTCCGCCAACCTCGGACGCCTACTACAACCCGCTCCTCAACGAAATCGTGTTCCCGGCCGGAATCCTCCAGTCGCCCGCCTTCCGCATGGATGCCACCGACGCTGTTAACTACGGCGCAATTGGTGTCGTCATCGGTCACGAGATCAGCCACGGCTTCGACGATCAGGGAGCGCAGTTCGATGCGCAGGGCCGACTCCAGAACTGGTGGACGCCTGATGACTACAAGCGTTTCCAGGCAAAAGCGCAGTGTGTCGTCAAACAATTCGACAGCTACTTCATCGAGCCCGGAATCCATCACAACGGTAAATTGGTTCTGGGAGAGTCGATCGGCGATCTCGCCGGCGCGAAGATTGCATACCTTGCTTACAAAATCTCGCAGCAGGGGAAACCGCCGGCTCCCACGATTGACGGCTTCACGCCAGACCAGCAATTCTTTATCGCCTGGGGACAATTCCGCGGCGACGAAATCCGTCCCGAAACGCAACGCTTGATGGTGCAGAGCGATCCGCATCCTATCGCCAAGTACCGCGTCATCGGTCCCGTCTCGAACCTGCCGGCATTCCAGAACACATTCCAATGCAAAGCGGGTTCCCCGATGGTCCGCGCCGAAGACCAGCGCTGCGAAGTCTGGTAAACAACGTTGCAGCAGTGCCCCATCCTAGCTTTCGTTGCTAGGGTGGGGGTGTTGCAGTCAGAAATAGAAACTCGAAACCGCTTTTCGAAATTCCTCCCTCCCGCATCCAATCCCCTGCATGAAACGCATCACCATTCTCGGCGCCGGGATTGCCGGACTTACCACTGCACTCCATCTCGCCCAAGCTGGATTGGAAGTTGATGTCATCGAAGCTCGTGATCGCATCGGCGGCCGCATCTGGACCGTTCACGACGATGCGGTCGATGCACCTATCGAACTTGGTGCGGAATTCGTGCACGGCAAAGTTGAGCAACTCTTCCGCTACGCCATGCCCGGCCAGATCGATTTCGATGAAGGAAAGGGATCGTTCTGGTGCGAAGAAGACAACGCACTCAAACTCTGCAACTTCTTCGACCAGGTCGACGACATTCTGGAACGCATGAAGAAGCACAATGGCGCTGACATAT